>Ga0265339_10003029_pt1 | contig 11844 bp, 6 predicted proteins | sample 4CB219metaG_FD_202085 | JGI IMG/M metagenome (GOLD analysis project Ga0265339, IMG submission 202085) | Rhizosphere microbial communities from Carex aquatilis grown in University of Washington, Seatle, WA, United States - 4-CB2-19 metaG | ecosystem: Host-associated > Plants > Roots > Rhizosphere...
GTTGTTAGGTTGTTACGTTGTTAGGTTGCTAGGTCGAAAAGTGAAGAAACAACCGAACAACCGACAACCGAACGACCTTTCTTGAGCAAAGCCTGATCTCCGACGGTCCTGTTGACGCGGCGCACCGTCTTTTGCAATTGACTCTGCTCGGGCGAGCGTGACATCGGCCGGTTTGGGGGGAGTCCATGCCGCGCAGAGCACTCACCGCTAGAGGCTGGCTGGTGGTCCTGATCACCATGCTGGTGAGCGTCCGCGTCGCGACGCCCGCCGCGGCGGTGGGAACCAGCTTCACCTACCAGGGACAACTGATCGCCAACGGCGCTCCGGCCGACGGCGTCTGCAACCTGCAGTTCGGCTTGTTCGCCGCGGCGAACGGCGGCGCGGCGCTGGCGACGGTCGGACCGCTGGCGGTGTCGGTCGACAACGGATTGTTCACCGTCGGGCTCGATTTCGGCGGCAACTTCTCGGGCGCCGATCGCTGGCTCGAGATCACCGCCGCATGCCTGGGCAACGCGTCGCAGGTGCTGGCGCCGCGCCAGCCGATCACCGCGGCGCCCTATGCGCTGTTCGCCAATAGCGCCGCCACCGTGCCCGACGCGAGCATCACCGGGGCCAAGATCGCCGACGGCGCGATCACCGCCAACGACCTCAGCGACGGCGCGGTGACCAGCGCCAAGATCGCCAACAACAGCATCGCCGACTCCGACATCGACACCACCAAGGTGCAGAAGCGCGTCAGCGGCACGTGCGCCGCAGGCAGCGCGTTGAGTCAGGTCAACAGCGACGGCACGGTTGCCTGCGCCGCGGTCGGCGACATCAGCGCGGTCACCGCCGGCAGCGGCCTGAGCGGCGGCGGCGCCAGCGGCGCGGTAACGCTCAATGTCGCCGTCCCCCTCTCGCTCACCGGCGACGATCCGCAAGGCGGCATCATCGTTGGTACGAACACCCGAGCCAGTGGCGGCGCCGACGGCGTGCTCGGTATCGGCACGGGGTTCAACGGCAACGGCGTGCACGGCATCGCCAACGTCGGTGAATCCGCCATCGGCGTGGCCGGCGATAGTTCGTTTGGCGTCGGCGTATACGGCGTCGGTACCCACGGCACCGGCACCGTGGGTACGAGCTTTGACGGCGTCGGTGTCGTCGGGAAGAGCAGCCAGGGCATCGGCATTCACGGCATGGGAACCGCCGCAGGCGCCGACGGCGTGCGCGGCACCGCTGACGGCAGCAACGGCAACGGCGTGCACGGCATCGCCAACAACGGCTCGGGTGCGTATGGCGTGTACGGCGAAAGCACCTCCGGCTACGCCGGCTACTTCGGCGGCAACGTGAGGATCATCGGGACACTCTCCAAAACCGCCGGCTCGTTCCTCATCGATCATCCGCTCGACCCGGCCAACAAGTATCTGTCGCACTCGTTCGTCGAGAGCCCGGACATGAAGAACATTTACGATGGCATCGCCGTGCTCGACGCAGACGGCCGCGCCGACGTCGAGCTGCCGGATTGGTTCCAGGCGTTGAACCGCGATTTCCGCTACCAGCTCACCTGCATCGGCGCCTTCGCGCCGGTCTACGTCGCCGAGGAGATACACGACAACGGTTTCAAAATCGCCGGCGGCGCAGCCGGTCAGAAGATCTCCTGGCAGGTGACCGGCATTCGGCAGGACGCCTACGCCAACGCCCACCGTATCGTCGTGGAAGAGAACAAACCGGCGGAGGAAGTCGGCCACTACCTGCATCCGCTCGAGCTCGGCATGCCCGAGTCGTTGAGCATGACGGCAGTGAAGGATTCACCCGCGCAGCCGTGATCGGCGCCGAGGCCTTGGTGGACCGCCGGGATCGATGATGTTGCGCACCACCGCCGCCGCGCTTTCGCTCGCGCTGCTGCTCGCCGGCGCCACGGCGCGCGCGCAGAGCGGCGGCGCCTACGACCTGCGCCACAATACCATCGACGGCGGCGGCGCGACGGCCAGCTTCGGCGGCGCGTTCACGCTGAGCGGCAGCATCGGGCAAGCGGACGCCGGCCGCTTGAGCAGCGCCGCCTATAAACTCACCGGGGGCTTCTGGACCGCGGTGCAAGTTCCTACGCCCACCCCGACCTCCAGCTTCACCGCAACTGTGACCGCCTCATTCACGGCGAGCGCTTCGCCGTCGCGCACTCCGACCGAGACCTTGGTGCCGACCAGGACGCCGAGCAACACTCCGAATCCCTCGCCCATCCAATCTCCGACTGGCTCGCCGACTCGCACGAGCGCACCGAGCAACACGCCGACCGCGGCGCCGACCGCCTCATTGACGGCGAGCCCCTCGCCGTCGCGCGCTGCGACCGAGACCGTCGTGCCGACGGCGACTCCGAGCAACACACCCGATCCCTCGCCCAGCCAATCCCCGACCGGGTCGCCCACGCAGACGACTGGCCCGAGCAACACGCCGAGCCCGACGCCCACCCCGTCGCCGACCGAAAGCCCTGGCGACACCCCTGCGGCCGTTTGTGCCGGCGACTGCGATCTCGACGACGCGGTGACCATCGCCGAGCTGCTTCGGATGGTGAACATCGCGCTCGGCGTCGCGTCGGTCGACAGCTGCCAGGCCGGCGACTCGAACCGCGACCAGGTGGTGACGATCAACGAGCTCCTGCAGGCGGTGAGCAACGCGCTCGCCGGGTGCGGCTGACGTGCCCGCTCAGGTGGTCAAGTCAGAAGGTGCGTTGCCCGATCGCTGGCTCCAATGCCAGTGAGCTCGTCTCGCTCCAGGTTCGCGCCGCAGCAAGGCATCTCCACATCGCGCGTCTCGATGGGGACACCGGGCGAAGCCTCGGCGGGCTGACGGATTGCCGTTCCAGTTGCGCCACATGCGCATCTCGGGCGCGCGGTGGCGGGATTTTCGATAGACATTGCACGCTATTTGGCGATATCGACGCCTTGATGTTGCCTCGTGTGGCGGTGCTGGTGGTGGTCTGCGCGATGCTCGCGTGGAGTAGTGCGGCGCGGGCCGACTGCAACCCGTCGTGCGCGACCTGCAGCGGCCCGACGGCGAACGATTGTACATCGTGCCACGACAGCTCTTTCGTCACGGGCAATCCGGGCTCGTGCACGCCGTGTACTCCGGTGGCGGGTTGCGCCGTGCCGATCACGTGCACCACGGCGTTCAACTCGCTGTGCAGCGAGTGTAGTGCGGGCTTCCACGGCACGATGTTCCCCGCCCCCTCGGTCTGCACGCCGTGCATTCCGGTGCCGAATTGCGCCGTGCCGATTACGTGCACCACGGCGTTGAACTCGCAGTGCAGCGAGTGTGATTCGGGCTTCTACGGCTCGACGATCGCCGGCCACTCCGTCTGTAGCGCGTGCACGAACATCGACAACTGCGCCCAGCAGGAGACCTGCGACACCGCCAGCGACTCGCTTTGTCCGCGCTGCATCTCGGGCTACTGGCTCGACACTTCCAGCGTACCGAATGCCTGCGTCGAGTGTTCAACCGTCGACGCGTGCGTGTCGGATGTCAAGTGTTCGACGGCTTTCGACTCGCAGTGCACAGCGTGTGAGTCCGGCCGTTTTCTCACCACGCAGGGCGACGCGTCGGCGTGCCCGCTGTGCACCGATATCGCCAACTGCACCAGCGCGCTGACCTGCAACAGCCCCGTCGATTCGCAATGCACCTCCTGCACGTTCGGCCACTATCTCGATCAAACAGGCGTCGCCGACAGCTGTCCCGCCTGCCCGCCCGTCGACTTCTGCACCAGCCCGGTCTCGTGCACTTCGCCGACCACTTCGCAGTGCACCTCCTGCGTGACGGGCCGCTATCTCGATCAAAGCGGCAGCGCCGACGCCTGTCCCCCGTGCTCGCCGATCAACTTCTGCAGCAGCCCGATCACCTGCACCGCGGCCACCACCTCACAGTGCACGTCGTGCGACCCCGGTCACTACCTCGATGAAAGCGGCAGCGCCGATGCGTGCCCGCCGTGCTCGCCGATCACCTCCTGCAACAGCCCGATCACCTGCACGACGGCCGCCACCTCACAGTGCACGTCGTGCGACCTCGGTCACTACCTCGATGAAAGCGGCAGCGCCGACACCTGTCCGCCCTGCTCGCCGATCACCTCCTGCAACAGCCCGATTACCTGCACGGCAGCCACCACCTCGCAGTGCACGTCCTGCGACCTCGGTCACTACCTCGATCAAAGCGGCAGCGCCGACACCTGTCCGCCCTGCTCGCCGATCACCTCCTGCAACAGCCCGATCACCTGCACGGCAGCCACCACCTCGCAGTGCACGTCGTGCGCCTTCGGGCACTATCTGGATGAGAGCGGCAGCGCCGACACCTGTCCGCCCTGCACGCCGATCACCTTCTGCAACAGCCCGGTCACCTGCACGGCAGCCACCACCTCGCAGTGCACGTCGTGCGCCTTCGGGCACTATCTGGATGAGAGCGGCAGCGCCGACACCTGTCCGACGTGCCCGGCGATCGCCTTCTGCATCAGCCCGGTCACCTGCGCGACGGCCGCCACCTCGCAGTGCACGTCGTGCGCCTTCGGGCACTATCTGGATGAGAGCGGCAGCGCCGACACCTGTCCGACATGCACGCCCATCGACTTCTGCCTCAGCCCGCCGACATGCTCGACGGCCGGGAATTCGCAGTGCACGGGGTGCCTGATCGGACACTATCTCGACGAAGCCGGGCCGGCTGACAGCTGCCCCATCTGCCCTGACATCGACCACTGCACAGGAGAGATCACCTGCAGCAGCGCCACCACTTCGCAGTGCGGCGCCTGTGCGACGGGTTACTATCTCGTCGAGGGCGCACCCGATCAATGCGATCCCTGCACGCCGGTCGAGCACTGCATCTCGCCGCTGACCTGCTCCGCTGCGAGCGATTCGCAGTGCACCGCCTGCGAGGACGGCTTCGTCGTGGTCGACAACGGTGCCGCGAGCCAGTGCGTACCGCCGACGGCGACCCCGAGCCAGACGCCGTCTTCGACCGCTACCGTCACAGCGACCGTCACCGTCACAGCGACCGCGACCGCCACGCCCTCGAGCAGCGCGACGCCGACCGACACCGTCACGCCAACCCCCAGCCACACGGCCACGATTACGGCCACTGCGACCACATCTCAGACGCCGTCGGAAACGCCGACGCCGTCTCTTACGGCCACGACGAGCGCGACGCCGAGCCACACGTCGACCGTGACGCCATCTCAGACGGCCTCGCAAACGGCGACGCCCAGCGTCACAGCCACGACCACGGCGACAGCGAGCCCGACGTCGACCGCGACCGGCAGCACGACGGCGACGGCGACGCGCACCGCCACCGTCACCAACACGCCGAGCCAGACCGCGACACAGACGGCAACTCCGACGCCTTCGCTCTCTGCCACGCCGACGCCAACGGTTACGGCGACGGCGACGCGGCGCGCCAACGGCGAGAGCTGCTCGACGCGGACGGACTGCGTGTCGCTCAACTGTGTCGACGGCATCTGCGCAGCGCCGGCGAATCCGGTTCCGTCCATCTCGGCCGGCGGCCTGATCGCCGCGGTCGCCCTGCTGCTCGGCCTCGGTGGCTTCGCCCTGCGCCGTCGCAGACAGTCGCCGCGCTAGGAACGCGCGCCCCGGCAAATCGCCGGCTAGGGCTAGCGTAACAACCTATCGAGCGCTGCTCCGAGCTACGAATTGCCGGGCAAAGCCGCGCATTCCACCTGACCGCGGATCGGCGCTGCACCGCTGCGCAGCCGGTCGATTCCTAAGAAGATCCTAAGATCCTCCTAAGGACTCCCCCGGCGCCGGTTTCTAAGGTGCCGGGCATGGCGAAACCTGAGATTCCGCCCGCGCGCGAGACGCCGCTGTCGGCCGACGCGGCGTTCGTTGTCCATTTGGCGTCCACCGCCTCGGCGGAGCGGGACTGCGTCTGCGGCCGCATCGAGCACATCGACTCCGGCCGCTCGACGCGCTTCGCCTCGGTCGGCGAGTTGCTCGCCTTCATGCACCGCATTGTGGACCGCACTGCTTGAGGTCCTTCGCATCGAACCGTCGGCCATCCTCGCACGCGGTCGCCTCGCCCTCGCCCCACCAGCCGTCGTCACCTTACCGGAAGGAGCAACATGTCGCTCATCACCACACCACGGATGGTCGTGGGATCTTTGGCCTTGCTGGCGGCGATGGCGCTGCCGGCTTGGGGCCGCACCGATAAGACCTGTCTCACCGGCAGCGACCCGGCGGTGCTCGCCGACGGCGCGCAAATCGCCGCATTCGACGCGCGAATCGCGGCCGCCTGCCCATGCGCCGAATACGACGGCAGTCAAGGCAGGACGCATCGCGACTACCTGCGTTGCAGCGCCGCGCAACTGAAGGCGGCGACCAAGAGCGGCGCGCTGCGCCCGCAGTGCAAGGGCCGCATGAAGAAGGCGTATGCCTTCTCGACCTGCGGCTACGCCGCAGCGCTCGACGCGGTGGCCTGCATCGAGCGCAACGCGCGCGGCAAAATCGCTTGCCGGGTGATGAGCGCCGGCAAGTGCGTCGATAGTCCCGGCCGCTACACGCGCGTCGCGTGCAGCGCTGCCGAGCGCTGCATCGACGCCGGCGACAGCAATGGCGATTATCTGGTCGACAGCAGCGATTCGTCACAATGCCGGTTGCCGGCGCCGACGCGTACCGCGACCGTCACGGCGACTGCGACGCAAGTCACCGAGGACACCGCCACGCCGACCGAGATCCCGACCCGGACGCCAAGCGCCAGCGCCACGGACACGCCTGCTGCTACGCATTCGAGTACCGGGTCCCCGACCGCCACGCCAACCCCCACCAACCCGCCGACCGCGACAGTAGGCGCCGAGCCGCCGCTCAACCGCGTCACGGTCGATCCGATCGACGACCCGCAGAGCGTGGTGTTGCCGCCCAATCCAGACGCGAACGCGTGTCCACCGCAACAGCTGCTCGGCGGCGGCTGTGCGATCAACGGGCTCGACGGCTCGCTCGACAACTACTTCGACGCCCGCGCCTCGACCGATCCGGCGAGCAGCGACGCAGACGATCCGACGCTCTCCTTCTACTGGCAACTCTTCAAGCCGCCCGGCTTGAGCGGCGCTCCGTATTCGTCCAACGGCATCACCGGCTACCGCAGCTCGGTGCTGACGATCCATGCGAACGCGCTGCCGGAATTGGCGGGCACGGACGCCGGCCAGGATATCAGCTGGCGGGCCAGCCTGACGGTGACATCGAGCCTCACCGAGCAGAGCCGAGTGACGTGGTTCCGCTTCCAGTATCAGCAGTCGACGCTGACCCTGCAGATGTCCACCGCGTGCCAGATCGTCGGCGCGCCGCCGCCCGAGCAATGCGCCGTTGAAGCGATCAACGGCCTGCCCGCCACCGAGCCGACCGGCCCGCCGACGACCGAGATCGGCTGGACCTTCTGTGCCAGCGAAGGCGGGACATGCAATTTCCCCGGCAATCGCACGGTGCGCTTCGGAGCGGACGGCAACTACGTCAGCCAATTCATTTCCGCGGCGTCCGTCCCCTGCACCACCGCAGCGTTCGGCGATCCACTATTCGGCACGCTCAAGCAGTGCGCATTCTCTGTCGCCGGCTCGACACCCACGCCGACGGCGACCGGCATCCCCAGCGCAACGCCGACGCCGACGTCCTGCACCGGCAATGGCGCGGTCGTCGCTCACGCCGACATCAATGTGAACGACGATCCGCAGTCGCCGCCGCTGCCGCCCGATCCGGCAGCGTTGAGCTGCCCGCCGCAATCAGTCCTCGGCGGCGGCTGTGCGATCAATCCACTCGACGGCTCGGTCGACAATGTCTTCGACGCCAGCGCCAGCGTCGACGCGGCGCGATGCAACCCCGACGATCCGCCGCCGTCGTATCATTGGGAGCTGTTCAAGCCGCCCGGGCTGGGCGGCGCCGCCTACTCCTCCAACGGCATCACCGGGTACCACGGTCCGGTGCTGACGATTCGGCCGAGCTCGTTGCCGTCCTTGTTCAACACCGATGCCGGCGAGGACATCTTATGGCGCGTGCGGCTGACGGTGACGTCGAACGTCGGCACGCATCAAACGAGCGTCACCTGGTTCCGCTTCGACTACGAGCAGTCGGCTCTGACCCTGCAGATGTCCACCGACTGCCAGCGCATCGGCCACTTGGACGGCACGCAGTGCACGATTGAAGCGACCAACGGCTTGCCGGCGACGGAACCGACATGAGGAGGAACAGGTTGTTAGGTTGTTTGAGTTGTTAGGTCAGGGGCACTCATCTCCGAGCCTAACAACTGACAACTAGCAACTGACAACCCAATTGTTCACGACGACCGCAGCACCTCCCGCGCGTCGCGTAAGTCGGGCAGGTCGAGAATTGCTTCGCTCTCGCCGTACACGTGGCGCAGCTGGTCGCGGGCTTCGCTGCTGCGCTCCCTGTCGCGTAGCAGGCGCGCCAGGCTGACCGCGGCGCGCAGCTCCCACCATTTCGCGCCTTGAGCGCGCGCGACGTCGAGGGCGCGGCGCAAGTCGGCTTCGATATTCGCGCCGAGATCCTGCCGCTTCTTGCTCGCGCGCCGCGGCTGCGCGCGCTGCGCCAGGAGGATCTCGGCGCGCAGGCGATAGAGCTCGGCCTCGCACCAGCGTTCGCCGCTCTCGCTGATGAGCGCCAGGGCGGCGGTCAGGTGCGCGTTCGCGTCGTCGTGGCGGCCGCACGCGATCAGGGCGGTCGTGGCAATCAGGGTATGGAGCGATTGGTAGAAGGGTGTTCCGGCGCCCAACAGCGTCTCGCCGCCGCGCAGGATCTGCTCGGCGGCGCCGGCGTCGCCGCGCTTCGCTGCGATGAAGCTGCGGGACACATCCGCCCAGGCTTCCCACTGGGCCTGCATTTCCTTCGGCAACGACGCGATCTGAGCGGCACAGCGCTCGAGCAGCTCATCATCGCGCAGCACCACGCCAATGCGGACCCCGCCGAGCACGGTGTGAACCAACGTCGGCGGATGCCGCGAGGCCTCGGCGCGGCGCAATGCCATGCGCAACAGATCGACTCCACGCGACACGCGCCCCAGCAGGCAATGGCCGAACGCCGCATCCTTTGTCGTGATGATGCCCGGATCGAGCGGCAGCGCCGGTGTCATGTCGGGAATATCCATCGACGCCTCGAGATTCTGCACGCCGGCTGCGATCTCGCCTTGCATGACCTGACAGTAGCCGAGGACGCCGCGTGCCATCGTCGCCATCACGCCGCCCCAGGAAACGGCCTCGGCGCGCGCGAGCATGTGTTCGGAGACCGATCGCGCCGCCCGCATATCGCCGGACATGGAGTGGTGGCCGGTGAGCATGGCCAGCGACACGAGCAGCTCAGGCGTGGTCTCGCCGCGCCCCGATAGCGATTGGATGCGCTCGACGACCTGCACGAGCTCGGCCGAGCTGGTGCTCAGCCTGGCGAAGAGGGGTTGCAGCAGCGCGCAGGAGATCCTCAGCTCGCACGCGTCGCGTTCCGCGCCTGCGGACACCGCGGCCAGGTCGGCGAGGGCCGCCTGCAAGTGCTCGATCGCCTGATCGTAGGCCGAGCGTTCCATCGCTTGCCGTGCGGCAATCTGGCGATAGTGCACCGCGCGCTGTGCATCCGCACCGCACTCGAAGTGCCGCGCCAGCTGTGGCGCGATCGTCGCCGCCTCCGGCGCGAAGCCTTTCTCCAGGCGCTCCGCCACACGCCGGTGCAGCAACTGACGACGCGCCGGCGTCACGCGCCCATACAGCACCTGCTGATACAGCGCGTGCCGGAAGGCGTGCCGCATCCCGGAGCTGCCGTCCGGCCAGGTCGTCGGCTGGCCGGCGCCGATGAACTGGGCCGCGTGGGCCAGGTCCGCGCACTCGACTTCGATCTCGGCGGGGCCGCGTCCCACGGCCGCGGCCAGCGCCTGGGTTGCGAAGCTCGTGCCGACGACAGTCGCTGCCTCGAGCAGCTCGAGATCCGAAGAGGCGAGTTGCCGGAGACGAAAGCCGATCATCTCGCGCGTACCGTCGGGCACCGCCGCGGCGAGGGTGGCGAGATCGACGCGACACTGCCAGGCGCCATCGTGCTCGTGCAGCCAGCCGCGCTGCACGAAGTCGTCGCAGGCGTTCAGCACAAAGAGGGGATTTCCCGCCGTCTGCTCCTGCAGCCGGCCAGCCAGCTCGAACGGCAGCCGATGCTGTGGAAATCGGCCGGCGAGATACGCGTCCACGTCCTCGCTCGTCAGTCCGTCGAGCCCGATCGCGCTGCACTGCCGCTTGGCACTCAGCTCGTGCTTGAGCGTGGTGACCGGATGCTGGCGCGCGATGGCATCGGCCGGGCGATAGCTGGCGATCACCAGCAGCCGCGCCGGCTCGCGCCGCGTCGCGAGCGCCGCCAGGGCGCCTACCGTGGCATGGTCGCTCCAATGCAGATCCTCGATCACCAGGACCAGCGTGCGCTCCGCCGCCAGCTCCTCCAGAAACGACAGCAGCTCGCGCACCATGCGCTCGCCGCTCGCGCCGCCCAGCGAGCGCCGCAAGTCATCGTGCTCCCCCGCCGCGATCAGCCGCGGCAACTGCAGCAGCCACGTCGGCGCCAGACGGCGCAGCAGGCTGCGGATCTCGCCGCTCGGCGCGTGGCGATCAAGCCGTTCCAGCGCTTCGAGCAGCGGCATGTAGGGGTCGCTGGTTCCGAAACCGTCGACACACTGGCCGAACGCTAGGCTGACGGGCGCGGCGCTGCTGGTGCGCAGGAATTCGTCGACCAGCGCCGTCTTGCCGATGCCGGGCTCGCCGGTGACGAAGACCAGCTGTCGCGCGCCGCTGCTGGCCTGCGCGAGGGCCTGTTCGAGATGCGCCAGCGCCGCGTTGCGTCCGACGAACAGGCTCGATCCGGGCGTCGAAGCACGTGCGGCGCTGTCGGCGGCAGGTATCGAACCGATCCAGCGATAGCCGCGGCGGTGTACCGTCTCGATGAAGCGCGCTTGGCGCGAGTCGTCGCCGAAGGCGTCACGCAGTTGGTTGATGGCGAGCGTGAGCACTCCCTCGCTGACATGCGTGTCCGGCCACGCCGCATCGAGCAGCGCACGCTTGGCAACGATCTGATTCGGCTGCTGCAGCAAGCGACGCAGGACGCGGAATGCCTTCGGGGCGAGATCGACGCGCCGTGCTCCCCACCAAATGCATTCGTTGGCCTCATCGACCCGCGGCAGTTCGGGCCGCGCCGCGCCGGCCATCACGCCTCCACCCGCGCCTGGTTCGCCGCGCCGTCTCGCGCGCACGGCGCTTGTCGATCGGTGAGATCGCTGGTCTCCGCACGGCGCACGACAGTCACATATATATCATGTCGCTCGCCCGTCATTTTCCTACCTTCTCTTCTCGACTGCTCCGTCTCGGAGTCAGACCCTGCGCGCCGTGCGCATGGCCTCACAGCCTGCGCCGCCGCTTATCCGACGCAGCGTGTGACTTGAAGGGCGTGCGTACGTCTATCACCGCGCCACACCTCGCTCCGCACGTTCCCGCAACGCGATGATGGAGATGCGCTGGCGGCCGCCGTCCCGACTGAATTGTACGGGTATCCCCGAATTGACCATCGGCTGTACGTCGCGTTAGTCACAGCCATCCTGTAAGCGCATCTGTAGCGCGCCATCTACATACGCGCCTCATCATATCAGACTACACTTCTCGCATCATTGCCGTAGCGGCGGAGGCCGGCAGCGACCATGGACTACGTACAAATTGTACTCTTCGCGATCCAGGCGGCGATCCGGTTGGGACAAAAGATCCTCACCGTGTTCGAAGATGAGACGCGCGATCGCGATCTGATCCTCCCGATGGCGGAAACGACCGGACTGCCGCCCTTCGTGGTGGCGAAGCATTTCTTC
>Ga0265339_10003030_pt1 | contig 11840 bp, 11 predicted proteins | sample 4CB219metaG_FD_202085 | JGI IMG/M metagenome (GOLD analysis project Ga0265339, IMG submission 202085) | Rhizosphere microbial communities from Carex aquatilis grown in University of Washington, Seatle, WA, United States - 4-CB2-19 metaG | ecosystem: Host-associated > Plants > Roots >...
TTCGGTCTTGCGGCGTCGGTGTGCGCTGGATCTATGCTTGCCGTGAGAACGATGTTCTGGCGCGCCTGAAGGTTCTCGAAGCCGTTGCGCTCGACGACTATGCCCGTCTCGAGCGGCAGCCGCCGGACTTCGATTTCTTCCTGCACACCTGAGCACGCATCCGGGCGGACGGTCTGATCGCAAGCTGGCAACATTATCATGAGGGAGCGTTTGAAAATTCGATGCGTTTCAGGGGGACGCGATGCTGCTGAGCCTTAGCAAGAAATTTCTTTTTATCGCCAATCTCAAGACGGCCTCCACGTCGATCGAGCGCGTTTTGGCCCCGCACGCCGAATTGCGTTTGACGCAGGCCAATTTCGGAAAACATCAGACCTTTGTGGAATCCGTCGAGCGGTTCCGCTGGCTTTTCGGCGTCACCAATATCGACGAGCTTTTCATCTTCGGCGTCATTCGCGATCCCGTAGATTTCGTTCTCAGTCTTTACAATTCGCACAAGCGCGAACAGTTCAAGGACAACGCGCGGCTCTACACCGGCGGCATGAACTTCGACCAGTTCATCGCCCAATGGGTTCCCAAGAACGCCGACCAGCTCAAAAACCAGTACACCCGCTTCGTCAGCGCCGAAGGCCGGCTGATCGCCAATCTGCTGATTTCCTACGACAATCTCGATGCCGGACTCGAAATCGTCTCCAAGAAGATCGGCGTGCCCGATCTCGTGAAGCCGCCGAAGGCCAATGCCAGCCCGCCGGGCGCAGGCCGCGAGGAGTTGACGCAAAAGCAGATCGAATGGATCGAAGCGCGCTTTCGCCGCGACCGCGAGTTTATTGACAGACACGCCAACCGGCTCGTCGGTGAACAGATCGCGTGATGCTCGCGAGTGCGGAAAGGCTGCGATTCTGACCGGCGCGTCAATTCCGCGTTCGGGCCATCGGCAGCATTTCGCAATCCCGGGCTCTTGTTCCGGCGTCCCGATAGAAGCGTTACTCTTTCGAACCGGCGCGCAGTTTCCGGTTCCGCCGGGGATATCTGCCTGGCTCCGGTTGGGTGCCCTTATGCTTCTTCAACCGCTCGGTGAACCGATCAACCTGTGTCTGCTTTTGTCCCCAAAGCCAAGCACAAATTTCAACCGCGCGTTCCACGCTGAGTGGCACGTCAGAGGCGCGCTGCCTGGTATCCGCACGAGGCAGGAAAAGGGGGTCGTCCGAGCCGCTGATCGCGCCGCCAAAATACTCTTCCGCCACCCGCCTGTTCGACTCTTCGAAACCCGCCATAAACTTGGCCAGCTCGTCCAGCGACAGCGTCGCCAACGGCCCATTGGATATCTGACTAAGCAGCGGCACCAGATTGCCGCGGTTCGGCCTCAGTCCATTTTTTTCAAACTGCGAAAAGTATTGATTGAACAGGCGCAGAAACTCGAGGGATTCCGCATCAAGACTTTCATTGAGCCTTTCCGGCCATTCGAAAGGAATATCCGCTGGAATACCCATCACGGCCAGAATATCCTCGACAATGCTGCCGTTTTTCAGTCCCGCTTTCTCATACTTCCTGCAAATGATTTGATCGCGCCCGAACGCCTCTGCCCACCGCGAGCACAACTGCCAAAAATCGTAGCGTCGGCTCAAATTTGCACCGGTGGGAAGGGCTATTAGGCTCGTCGAGCCACCCTTTACCGTCGTTGAGTAAGTGCTCAGAAAAAAATCGTCCTGCCTTCTGAGGTAGACGACAATGTAAATCTTTGAAAAAAACTCCTTCAGAAAGTCCCGCAGCCAGACGATCTCGTCATCGTCCACCAGACGAGAAGAGCAATGCTCGCCAGACATGATGGCTTTGGTATAGAGCGCCGCCTCGACTTCGGCCTTGAGATTATTCCTCAACGTCTCGCGGAACTGGTGCACGTCTTCGACCGAGTCGAGACCGACCCTCTCGCGTACATCGCCGCCCGACTTTCGCTCCCGAAGCGCGGCGGCAGTGAGTCCCAAATGGTTTTCACGGCCAGGCGAACTCGGAAAGAGTATGGCGTGCTTTGCCAGCAACTTGCGATTTGTCCTGAAGAACCTTTGGACGGAGGTCGTTCCCGTTTTCTCCGTGCCAATGTGTAAATACAGATCCACAACCTGCTCCAAATCACCCGTGCTGATCGATGAACTTACCCGTGCCCCCAACGTCGCGTCCAGAGCACGCTCCACAGCGACGGCGTACTTGACTTCGAAGTCTGCGAAACCGCCGCCCTTGCCGGCTATGCGCCGTGCAGCATCTCGGCGCGGCATCTTGCGAACCACTCCTTGGCATCGCCTCTGCAGACTTCGATAAATGCCGCAAACCGGGCATGCATTTCTGCCTTCTCGATTTCCGACATCTCCTCTTCAAAGCGGTTTCTCTTCGCCTTGTTTTTCTGCGTGAAAGCATCTTCGAAGGCATGTTTGATGACTGCTGCGTGATCCGACGAGACGCCGAGAACCTTCTCGATGACGCTGATGGCGTCATCGGGCGCGTTGGCGACGGTGTCATAGTAGATAGGCAACGCGCCATGCAGTGAGGACCATTTGCGAAACTTCACGATCGCTTTTTCGATCAGCTTCGCGGCATCATCGAGTTCGTGAATAGTTGAAAAGCCGCGTGCGCCTTTGCTGCGCGCGTGGGCGCCGGCGTCACGCAGCGAAAGCGAAATGTCGCGCGGGTCACGGTACGAGGTTATGACCTGGAGCTGCCTTTCCTGTTGAAGGTCTTCGAGCCAACCGAACAGCGCACGCGGACAGTCCTGATGTGTTTTTACCGCAACTATGCGGTCCGGGCCAATGGCGGCGATGATTTCGGTCAGCGTCTCCCGGCTGATCTCGACAAGATAATTTGCGCGCGCTCTCGGCTTGAGCCCGGCCGCATGGACTCTTTTCTGCTCGAATCCTGCGCTCTCAAGAACGCCTTTCACGAGTTCGAATGCCAGCGTGCTTCCCGACTTGGCCATACCATAACAGATTACCAGCATCTGATCGTTCGCCGTGTCGGTCCGTCACCCCTGAGAAAATTCGAAGAATCCATATGTATTCCTATGGTATCCGCCGCCGGTGGTAAGCTAGTGGATAAAATCTGACATTTGAATCCCTTTGTGGATTCTCGATTGGTTGGCTGCATGCGAGTTTGAGGCATGCGAACCGGAATTTCCATTACCCTGAAAGCATCTGATCAGCAAAGTCTGCAAGCCTCGGCCGGAACATTGTACAGGCGATTTCCACGGCGCCATTTTGGCGGCGAAGCTTGTGTTTCCGCGTGCTTCTGGGCAAACCTCGAACAAACGTATATTTACTCCCAAAGGCTCGCCGTTGATGCAATGCCGCGATAGCGTTCTGAGCCTGCGAGCGCAGGATAACTCTAAAGCCCGTTTCTGAGAGACCAACCCTAAATGTCACAACTTCAGGGACCTGACTTCATTTGCGTTGGCATGCCGAAGGCCGGCACGGATTGGCTTTTCGATCAGCTGCAGTTTCACCCGGACTTCTGGATGCCGCCTCTCAAGGAAATCCACTACCTGGACCGGGAACATCTACGGGCGGGAAACGCCCGCAAATTTCTTGACCACATTCGCACGTCCTCGAAACAGCTGGAGAAAAGACTGTCGCAGCGCCGGCCCTGGGACGACCGCGATATTCAGTTTCTCGAAGAAATGGAAGCCAACCGCGGAGAGGCCTTGAATCTCCAGTCTTACACCAAGATTTTCCGTTACAAGGGCGATCTGCTGACGGGCGATATCACGCCCGCTTATAGTTCCCTGACGGACGATGTCGTTAAGAGCATCGCGCGAGAGTTGCCCAGTATCAGAATTATCATGCTGGTCCGCGATCCTATCGCCCGCATCTGGTCGCATATTTCGATGTGGCACCGTGCTGGCAATTTTGACGATGCTCTTCTCGACAATCCTCAAAAATTTCTTGCAACCCTTTCGAGGTCCAAGAAGGCTCTTTGGGCGCGGCTTCGCGACGTTTCGTTTCCTTCGCGGGTCGTTGCGCGATGGCGGGAACATGCACCAGACGTGGCATTTCGACACTATTTCCTGGACGATATCGCCAGCCAACCCGATGTGGTGCGCCGGGAAGTTCTGCAATATCTGGGCGCCGACCCATCGAAGCCCAGCGGAGCGCTTTTGCCGGGTCATAATCGAAAGGCCCAAAGCGTGAAGCTTTCGATGCCTGACGCGATCAAGGCGGCGTTGGTTGACTTCTTCGCCGAAGAGCTTCGGGATAGTGCCGTGGTTTTTGGCGAGCAGGGAAAGAAATGGGCGAGCCTTTATGGCCTCTAGAGCGATCTTCGGCGGGAATCTCTTTCGCGCTCAAATCTTTCGCCTAGTGCGGAGGCACGCATGCACGCGTTCGAAACTTCTGCCTATCCAGACGTTCAAAAGACCGGCTCAACCTATATTTCGAATCTGCCGCAGCGTTTCTGCCCAGAAGAATTGCTGAGCATCAGCAGGCATGGCTGGGTTGGAAAGAGCTGCGATCCTGAAAAACGCTACTTTATTTCTGTCAGAAATCCACTTGATCAAACGAATTGTTTGGGTTTTAGGCGCTTCCGTTGCTTCTGATCTTGTCCGGCATCATCGGTCTGCTTGTCGGCAGTTTCCTCGCGGTGGCCGTGCTTCGTCTGCCGAAACGTCAGCCGATCGTTCTGGCGCGTTCCGCCTGTCCTTCCTGCGGCCATCTGCTTGGGCCATCGGAATTGGTGCCCGTGCTGAGCTGGGTATTTCAAAACAGGCGCTGCCGGACCTGTCGAAGCAGGATTTCATCCTTTTATCCCTTGATGGAAATCGCTTCTGCCGCGGTCGCCGTGATTGCCGCATGGCGGTTGCCATGGCCGGATTTCATCCTCGGCTGGATCGTGGGTTGGATCGCGCTGTGCCTCATCGCGTGGGTAGTGCGCACGTGGTGGCCGTTCTCGCATGTCGCGAATGGCGATTTGTGAAAAGAGAGCGGTCCTGTTAGTCCTTGATCCGATTTGAGGTCCCGGGAATCGCTTTGGGGAGTGGCGTCCGGCCGATGAAAGGCGAATCGGGTGATGAATGAAGCGGAGAGCCTGAACACGCGTCTGCAAAGGCTGCTCGACTTGCGCGGCCAAGATCTCGTCAAGGGGATTATCGAAGAGATCACGGGTCTGAACCGGGAGATCGGCGCTCTGAAACGCGAGCTTACTGCGCTGACCAACTATCAAGCCTCACGCGACCGTTGGCTCGCGATTGAGACGGAACAGGCGAGAATCGCGCCGCTGCCAAAAGCGATCGCCATCGAAGCGGACCAGGCGCTGCGCTTTCAGGACGGCTTTTTCCCCGTCGAACACACCTCCGACGGCACGCCGTTCCGCTGGACCGGACCTTCGCCGCAATTCTCCTTCGACATTTTCATCGACCGTTCGCACGAAGTCGAAGTGCGTCTCGACGTCCTCAATTGTATCGATTTCGACGTTCAGAAAAACATCTCGCTGCTGGCGGACGGCGAGAGTGTGCCGGTGTCCATCGATGAAGCCGCGCCCGGCTTTGTCGCGACCGCGGTCATTTCGCCGCGCGAAGGCAAAGAGGCAACGAACCTCGTATTCCTGCTACCGGCGACGATCGTGCCGCCCGGCACGGAGGACAAGCGCGCTCTGGGTGTCGCAGTGACGAAAATCACCGCCATTGCCGGCATCGTCACACCGCGTATGGCGAAGGGGCAGGTCACTGCCGCACAGCGCGCGGGCGGCGCGGATGAATTGGGCTTCGCCACCGCAAGATCCTAATGTCCGGATTTCTGGTTGAGCAATGACGACACCTCGCATTACCGCGGCCATCTGCACCTATAACCGCTACGATCTTCTGCCGAAGGCCATTGCGAGCCTGACCCAGCAAACGCTGGATCACGGGGATTTCGAAATTCTCGTGATCGACAACTCGCCGGACCGCGACAAGTCAAAGGCGATGTCGGTTCCTTTCCTTGCGATACCCAATCTCAAATGGGTGATCGAAAAGACGCCGGGGCTCTCGAACGCGCGCAACGTGGCAACGCACATGGCGCGCGCGCCTTTCGTGGCTTTCATGGATGACGACGCCATCGCGAGCCCGTCATGGCTTCAGGCGTTGCTCGGAAGCTTCGGCGAATTCGGAGAGGCGGCACGCGTTGTCGGTGGCCGTGTGGACCCGCTCTGGGAGATGCCTCGTCCGGCGTGGCTTCCGGAAAATCTTCTTGGCTATGTCTCTGTGGTCAACTGGGGCGGCGCCGCGCGTTTTGCGGCAGAGGGTGAGTGGGTTGCGGGAACAAACATCGCCTTTCGCGTCGAAGCCTTGAACAAAGTCGGCGGTTTCCCGGTCCATCTGGGCCGCAAGCAGGGAGGGCACGCGCTGCTTTCCAATGACGAGTCGGATGTCGTGGAACGGATGACCGCTCAGGGCGCGCGACTGATCTATGTGCCGGAAGCCGTGGTCGAACATCTGGTTCCCGCGGATCGTCTGGCCCAGTCCTGGTTTCGCCGCCGGGCCGCGTGGCAGGCCGTATCGGATTATCTCGCAGATCCGGCGCGCGCGTTCGAGAACGCACCCAAATATTGGGGCGGCGTCACGAACTATTATGCGAAGCTGCCGGCGCAGTATCGCACGCCCCGCGGCCTCTATGTCGAGCAGCAGGATCCGGATATGTTTCAGATGCAAATATCGGCGCTCTACAATTTCACGCTCGCCCTGCTTGCCGGGTTTCGCGGCGTGGACGGGAGTTGACACCAGTGCGGGCAGTGGGGGCATCTGGTATTTGTGCCGGTCAGCGCGTGCTCGTGCTTTCGCCAACGCCGACGCACCCCCAGGACTACGGAAACCGCAAGCGCATCTTCGAGATCTGCAAGAGATTTTGCGATGAGGGCGCGCATCTGACCTTCGTTCACTATCCCGCGGAATTGGAATGGCGGAAAATTCTTCCCGTCAACGCGGAGCGCGCGATGCGCGACTGCTGGGATCAGTACTACACGGTCGGCCCGACGCGGCCGCTCCACACCGACCCGGAGCAACAGGAGCATCGCATCGACGAATGGTTCGACGCGGCGATCGGCGAATTTCTGCGCTGGCTGTTTTCGGTGCAGTCCTTCGATATTTTCATCGTGAACTATTCCTGGCTCAGCAAGGCGCTGGAATTCGCGCCGCCGCGGACGTTCAAGATCCTGGACACGCATGACAAGGTGTCCGGGCGCCGCGAAATGCTCGCCTCCCTCGGGCTTGGTCCCGAATTTTTCCACACAACGGACGCCGAGGAGGCGGTCGCGCTTCGCCGCGCCGATCTGGTCTGGGCGATCAAGGACGAAGAGCGGGCGCTGTTCGAACGCATGGCGCCGACGCCGGTGCTCACGATGCAGCATCTCGATCCCGGGCGCGCGCTCGAACGCGCGGTGCCCGATGCGGACGGCGTGTTGCGGGTCGGAATCATCGGTGCGCGCAACAACATCAACCGAATCAACATTACGGAATTCCTGAACATTGCGCTGCCGATCTTCGCGTCCGCGTTCGCACCGGTCAGAATCGTCATCGCGGGTACCGTGTGCGAGCTTCTCAACGGGCTGGACAGCCCGTTCGTCGAACTGCGCGGTCCGGTGGAAAGCGTCGAGGATTTTTATCGAACGGTGGATTGCGTCGCCGTGCCGATGCGTGCCTCGACCGGGCTTAAGATCAAGGCCGGCGAAGCGATATCGCTCGGCCTGCCGTTGCTGTCTCTTTCGCATGCCTTTGAAGGCTATGAGCCCACCGATCCGCTGCACGCGCTGGGCAATTTCGAGGACTTGGCGAACGCCCTGGTGGAGCTTTCCTTCGCGCCTCGCGAACGTCTCGATACGCTGGCCAAAGCCTCAGCGGTATCGCACGCCAAGACGGGCGCAAACATAACTGCCTCCTTCAACGAAACGATCGCGCGCAGCCGTGCGGCCGCATCCTCGATCGTGCTGGCTATCGACTCGCGCGCGTTCGTGACGGGAAGTATCTTCAGCCACATTCTGAATTCCGTGCATGAGAATCTGCGCCAGCTCGGCCAGGTCACCGTCCTGGTCGTGCGCGGATCGGCCCACGATGTCGTTTCGCATCCGCAATCGATCGACAGGTTCGATCGTGTCCTCGTCGCGAGCGATCTGCCCGATGCAGAGGAGATGCGCGGGGCACTTGCGCGGCTTTCGGCGGACGTCGCGAATGTTGCGGCCTTTTTCGCGCATGCGAAACCCAAACTCCTGATCGCCGAAGCACTTCATCCGGCGTTGATGTCCGCGGTTCTGCCGGAAACAGTCGTCATTTCGCGCGATGAAGTGATTGCGTGGACGGAGGGAAAGCCGGCGCCCGGTTTGGCGGACAAGAGGTTCAAGCGCGTCTTTGCTTCCGCGCCTGGGCCATCGGCCGCGCCGCTTCCGATCTTTCTGGCTTCGCCGCCGGCAAAAGTTCGCGCCGCGCGCCTTGTTCGGGAGCGCAGGACCGTCGCTCTGCTGGGGCGGCCCGGCAGTGCGGTCGTGGCGATGGCGGCCAGCATGGCGACGGCATGGGGCTTGGAGCCGCTGGTCATCTGCGGTCTCGAAGACGACCCGCGCGTCGAGACGCCCAATATATCGGCGCCGGCCATGCGCGCCGACGCGTTCGTGGCCTCGCTCTATGCATACCGCGCACCGCGGCCGCATTTCGCGCTCGACCTTTCAGGCGGGCGTCCGGGTCTGCTGTTGTGCCGTGAAGTGCTAGAGCGGCTGCGCGTTCCGCTGGTGTCGTGCTCCGGGATCGGGATGCATCGCGCGCTGCGCGGCGACGGGATGCCGCTCAAGGCGGGATCGGAGGCGGAACTTTGGGCGGCGGTCCGCGGCTTCGCATTGGAGCCGGACGCTGTGCGCAACAAGATGTTCCAGCGCGGCTGGGACGAGCTCGAATGGGGCCGGGGCTGGGCATGGCTTTGGCGGAATTCCAAAGAGCTTTTCGCGGCGAGCCACGCGGAACAGCGATAGCGATGGGTTTGGGGATCGGGACATAACATCTTGGCGAATGCATTCATCCTGCTGTCGCATGAACGCTCCGGAAGTCACTTTGTCGGTGAATTCCTGCGCATGCTCGCGGATTTCCGGGTCTTCGACGAGGTCTGCAACGCCGATGCCCTGAAGCCCACGAAGGCGGCCGAGTCGTTCTACCGCTTCAAATACGACGCCATCGTCCGCGATCCCAAATATCTTCTGGAGCCCACGCCAAAGGCGCATCGGGATTTCGTAACATCCTATTTCGAACATTTGCTGTCTCTGAGTGCGCCGCGCAACGTCGTGGCCGACATCAAATACGGCCATGTCCAGAATTTCGAATATTGGTGGTGGCCGATCCTGGAGCGGCCGATGCTGATGAAAATCTGCGAAAGCGCCAAGATCGGGATCGTTCACCTCTATCGGGAGAATGTCGTCGAGGCGACGGTCTCCGCGATGGTCGCGGAGAAGCGGAAGGTCTGGCATTCCTGGCAGGCCCGTGGCGATGCGTCCGCGGTTGGGCCCTATACGCTGCCCGTGAAGGAGATCGTGCGCAGAGCGCGCCTGTTGCAGCGGCAGACGGCCTGGTTCAAGGACTGGACCAAGAAGAATTCCACGATCGAGCTGACCTATGAAGGCGTGGCCGCGGACCTGGGCAAGGGCGGACCGCTGGAGTCCGCATTGGCCGCCTTCCTCCACACTAAATCCGGCAAGGCCTTCAATCCGCGCGTGCAGAAGCTGACGCCGCCGTTGCACGAAGTGGTGAAGAATTTTGACGAACTGAAAGCGGCCTGTAGACGATCCGCACTGGCACAGTTCGTCTGACGAATGGCACTCTTGGGAAAGAACCGTTATAGAACGGGTCTCAAACCTCCAACGGGAAACGCGAGGGAGTTGATCTCTGATTCATGAACGATTCCGCGTCGAATATCCGCTTTCTTTGCATATTTGCCAGTCCCCGGACCGGTTCTTCGAGGCTTGTCGAGCTTATCAGAAGATCTCCCGATCTGAACGCGAAACATGAGCTGTTTCACTACAAGTGGATCGTCCGTCTCACCGAAAACGACTGGGTTGGTCTGAAAGACGAAAGCGATGGGTATGTCGTCGATGACGAAACCTTTCTGCAATGGAGGCGCGTCAATCCCGCTAGGGCGCTCGAGTCGTTATACGAAAGCGGTCGTCGCAAGCCCGTAGCGTTCAAGATATTCGCGTTTCACCTTCAGCGGGAAACGATCAAGCAGCAGTTGCTCAGTCGCTCGGACATGGCGTTCGCTCTTCTTCGAAGAACGCCCATCGAAAGCTACATATCAGGCATCAAGGCAAAGGGAGCAGGCGCTTATACGCGACTCGAAACCACCGACATAAAGCCGGATCTGGATCATAGGGAATTCTCGGTTTGGTGCCGGCAAATGAAGGACTGGCATGATTGGATTTTTGCGGAGACGGATGCCGCAGGACACGAGTTAATTGATTTCACATATGAGAACGATATCGACAATCCGGACGAGGGGGAAGTCACAGAGAACATTTTCTTAAAGCTGGACGCTGCGGGTTTGCATACCGTCAGCGTCAAGCCAAAGGCCAATCCTATTCAGAAGCAGGACCGCACGTCGCGATATCAAGACAGAGTTGCGAATTGGGATGCTTTTGAAAGCGCGATGCGCGAGACTTCTGTCGGGGCAAGTCTGCTCGATTGGGCAAAGACCGCACCTTCGCCTTTCGAAGCGGCAAAAAAAGTCTCTCCTCCCAAGGTGCCTTGGAAACCCTGGACAAAAAAGAGCGAGAACATTCCCGAGATCGTTATGAAGCCAAAGGGGATGATCGGGCCAGAAGAGCGGTCATGTTTCTACTGGCTCGCCAAAAATCGCCTCACCGGTCTTGGCTGCATCGTGGATGCGGGTTCGTTCCTCGGCGCATCGACACTTTGCTTTGCGGCCGGTGCTTTTGACGCCGGCCACAAGACATTTGGGAATCGGCCGATAGTTCACGCTTATGACTATTTCAAAGCGGTGGACAAATATGTCGTTCAATACATCGAAAGCAGTTTTAGACCGGCAAAGGAGGGCGATTCCTATCTCGATATCTTCAACGAACAGACGGAATCCTATCGCGAGCTAATTGCGGCTTATCCTGGCGACTTCCTTGGTCACAAATGGCATGGCGATCCTATTGAGATACTGTTTGTTGACGTCGCAAAGTCCGCGAAGCTTAACGCGCACGCGATAGGAGAGTTCTTTCCGTCTTTGATACCGGGTGTTTCTGTTGTCGTACACCAAGACTACTTTCACTGTTGGCATCCGTATATTCATATAGGCATGGAGTTCTTCGGCGATGAATTCGAATTGCTGGACGAACACGTCGAGTTTCAAAGTCGCGTTTGGCAACTGAAGCAGGAGTTGTCGCCCGAAAAAATTGCGCGCATGCGCGCTTACGATCTTGCCAAGAGCGAGCGGTTGGAATTGCTGGACAGGCTTATCGACAAGTCATCAACACATAGTAAGCCGATGATGGAAGTCGTCAGGCTTTGGCAACACTGCATAGATAAAGACTACGAGATCGCGGGCATCGAAATAGACCGGCTCCGTTCGAAATACAAAATCGATGGCCGGCCTGAAATTTGGTTCAAGCAGGCGCTCAGGATCGAAAGTACGCTCCAGGCTAAACAGGCGCAGCAGGCTAAGCTGGCGCAGCGCGGTTCGGCTGGAGGCTCATCGAATCGGGCCGGTTAGATCGGCGCTTTAGAGCGATACGGAAATCACAAGCCGCACGGCTTATGCGGGCTATTTCGCAGCCTTTGGCGGCGTTAGCGCTTTTATGATTTTTCGAGTGCTCAGTTGAGCGGAATTTATCGGGCCCGTCGGCATGGGCTGTTC
>Ga0265339_10003031_pt1 | contig 11831 bp, 7 predicted proteins | sample 4CB219metaG_FD_202085 | JGI IMG/M metagenome (GOLD analysis project Ga0265339, IMG submission 202085) | Rhizosphere microbial communities from Carex aquatilis grown in University of Washington, Seatle, WA, United States - 4-CB2-19 metaG | ecosystem: Host-associated > Plants > Roots > Rhizosphere...
CGACGCACATCAGGCCGTAGGTGCAGCCGACCAGGAGGCCGGCAGCCAGAGACTGCAGCACGGTTTCAATGACTGGAAACCAATCGGCCATTCTATCTCAGCCCGGCTTGCGGTTTCGATGCGGAATCGAAACCTGCGGATATGAACGTCGCGGCGATCACTCTTTCGGCCAGAGCGGTTCCTTTTGCGCCAGTCGCTCCGGCCAGACCAGATACGGCTCGCCCCCCTGCCACTGCACCAGCCCGACGGTGCCGCCGAGCCGCCGCCCACGTTCATCGAACGCAAGCCGGTCGCCGAGATAGAACCGTGCCGCGCCGTCGGTGCGGTCGGTGGCTCGCAAAGCCTTCATGACCGCGTCGTGGTTCGTCGATCCGGCGCGTTCGATCGCCTCCTTGATCAGCCACATATCGCCGTAGGTGCTGATGGTATCCTGACCGAGCCAGGGTTCGCCGCTGCGCTTGGTCAGTGCCGGCAGGATGTCGGCCTGGGATTTCGACGTCCAGTTTGGCGCCACGACCATCAATCCTTCGAGCAGGTCGGCGCCCGTCGCCTTGAGCATCTCGGGGCCTGCAAACTGAACGCCGACCGACACCACGGGGAGTCGGCCTTTCGACAGCCCGAATTCGTTCATCTTGGTCAGGACCAATTTTGCGTCGGGAAAGCTCGTCGAGTAGAACAGCATGAAGTCCGGCCGCGTCGAACGCAGCTTCTGCACCAGCGTGGTGGCGTCGCTGAGCGGCGGCGTGAAGACCTCGTCGACCACGACCTTGACGCCGAGCTTCTCGAATCCGCCTTCGCGCAGCGGCTTGACGAAGGCCTGCGACGCCGCCGTGCTGTCGGAGATGATCGCGACCTTTGCAAGCGGCTTTCCGGTCACCCTTTTCGCCATGTCAAGGACGGTCGGCATCGAGTTGAGCGCCAGTGCGCTCGCGACCGGTACGGTTTGCACCAGATATTTGAATCCCCTGTCGGTGATCTGGTCGGCATAGGACAGCGTGATCCAGGGCAGGCCCGCCCGCTCGGTGACCTCCGTCACTGCGAGCGTCAGCGAAGAACTCCACGATCCGGTACCCGCAACGACGTCGGGCTCGTTCGCCACCAGCCGCTGTGCCGCGTTTTTGGCCGTCTCCACCTTGTCTCCGGCGTCCTCGACCACGAGTTTCAGCTTTGCGCCCTTCAGCGCGGCAATCCCGCCCTTGGCGTTGATGTCATCGATCGCAAGCTGGGCCCCGAGCTTCATCAGCTCGCCCTGCCGGGCCATGCCGCCCGACATCGGCGCGATCAGCGCGACCTTGACGTCCGGCGCCTGCGCATGGGCAGCCTCGTCAAACGGGGCAGCCACCACGGCGATCGCCGCCGCGAGCACGGCGAGCCCTGTCCGTCCAAAGATAATCTTCATCTTACAACCCTCCCAATATTCGCGTGATTGTTTTTGTTATTTGGCGAGAACGTCACTCCCTACCATACCGGCACAGCGCAACCTTGGCATAGCTAGACCGCCATGCTGACCGATGGCGAAGCGCCCGCCGTAATCTGTTGCAGCACAGCGTCGAGCGGGACGTCTTCGCTTTTCACCAGCGCTGCGCCGATTTGACGCGCGTTCTTGCCGAAGAACCAGGCGCTGTTTCGCGCAAATTTGTCGAGCACGTCGCTTTCCGACAATGCCGCCTCCGGTGAGCCCGGATGAAAACGGATATGCCGGCGATGCACCTTGCCGAGCGACGTGACCTCGATGATCGCCGGGCAGTGCAGCGGATAGTCCGAATCCGGATCTTCCGACGACACAACGAGTTCGGCGAGCCGAAGCACCTCTTCGTCCTTGAGACGCTCGGGACGAAAGGACTCGACGTCGACATCGCCATAGAGCAGCGTCGTGGCGACCCCGTACGGCAGGCTGAACCGCGCCTCGTGGGGATGGGCCGGCCGCATCTTGCGGTCCTTCGGCTCCGTCACCAGCGTAAGACCCGGCTCCGCCAGCTGGCAGGAAATCTGCTCGACGGTATCGAGCGGCTTGCCGGCTTCCTTCAGTTCGGCGCGAATCTGCTTCGCGCCTTCGATGAAGGCATGAATGAGCTGGCAGCACGGATAGGGCTTGTACGCCGTCTCAGGCAGATACCAGCGGCTGCCGAGTCCTTCCGCCGCCTTGGCGAAGTCCAGCTCACCGGCAATCGGCGTAAGGAAGCAGCGGAAGAAGCCGAACTTCCCTTCGAACACGCTGGCCGGACCGGTTATGCCCGCGGTCGCCAGCTCGAGCGCGACGATGCCGCTATGGGCTCCCCAGCCGCCATGAAGAATCTTCGACGTCGAGCCGGTTCGGGTCGCCTCCTGGATGCCGGCGGCGAAAGTGCCGGCGATACCCAGCGCATTGACAATATGTTCGGAGCCTGCCCGCAGCAGTGAGCCGATCGCCGCCACGGTACCAAACGCCCCTAGCAGCGAGCTGGTGTGATAGCCGCGTTCGAGGAAGCGGTCGCCGGCGACAAAGCCGAGCCTGATCATGACCTCGTAGCCGACCGTCACGGCGGTGACGACGTCCCGCAAGGACATGTTGTTGGCCTGCGCGACCGCAAGAACGGCGGGAGTCACGGTCGAGCCCGGCCGCGCCAATGAAGAGCCGTGCTTGTCGTCCATCTCCAGCGCTTGCGCCAGCGCGCCGTTGATAAGGGCGGACATCTCTGGCCGGCAAGCCGCGTTCAACCCGAAAATCATCGCGCCGGGCCGGGCTTTCCACGTCTCGGCCAGATGCCGCGCGGCCTGGCCGCTCTCCTCGAGCGGACTGGCGCCGGCGATACACACGCCGATCGTATCGAGCACATGCCAGAGCGCCGCCTTCCTGACGCGCTCCGGAATCTCGGCATGCGTGGTTCTTGCGGCAAAATCGGCCAACGCAACGGCCAACGTCTGTTCCATCGTCGATGACCTCCCTCGGGACCGCCTGCTTGCTTCCGGGCCGGAAGCCGCGACGGCGAAGTCCCGGCAATCGATAGCGTTCAGGCCCGAAGCTTCTGCAATTCCTGTCCAAGCTTTGCCGCCGGCGACGCGTGCGTCTCGAGGGTCGAGACGATGCTTTCGATCTCGGCCACGGCCTCCCTGGTCAGCACGCGGCCGGCGAGATCCCGGAACTTCTCCTTCAGCGCCTCTTCCGGAATCGGATTCTTCCAGTGCCCGCTCCGGTACAGCTGCTTCTCGCCAAAGGTCTCGCCGGATTTCATCGTCACCGTGACCCGGACCGCCCGCATCTCGTGCGGACCAAGCGCGTTGAGATCGGGCGCCACGACCACTTCGACCCGGCCTGCCAGCTCCATGATCTTCGGATCGCGCAACTTGGCATCGGTGTATTGATCGACGAAGGCGTTGCCTTCCAGGAGCGTGACCGCGGCGGTGAACGGAAGGTTCATCTGCGCGGTGATGGTCTCCGAGGGGCTATAGGGCCAGCCGCAGTGCAGCTTCACCATTTCCGTGGTCTCGACGAGAACCTTGGCGACGTCCTCACCCCTGATCTTGTGCTTTTCGCGGATGGCGCGCAGCGCGTCGACCGACGTGTGACTGCTCGCAAGCGACGAATAGCGCTTGAATCCGTTGTGCAGCATCTCGAATTCCTGGCCGAGACCGTTCGTCGCATAACCGAGATCGTATTTCTCCGCATAGGTCGAGCAGAAGCCGCCATAAGGGGCTTCCAGCACATTGCGGACGCCCGTCAATCCTTCGGCGGCGAGCATCGCGGCGAGCATTCCGTTCTGCGCCGCCTTTCCGGAATGGAAGCGCTTGGCCATCGCGCCATATTGCGAAGCCATCAGGCCGGCCGCCTGAGAGCCGGCAAGGCCGAGCGCGTTGACGAACTGGTCCACGTCGAGCTTGAGCAGCTTGCCCATCGTTGCCGCCGCGGCGAAGGTGCTGGTCAAGCCACAGGGATGGAAGCCGCGATTGAACGCGTGCGGACTGACGGTGTTGCCGATCCGCGTGCCTAGCTCATAACCGACGACTGTCGCCAGGATGATCTCCTTGCCGCTATAGGGACCGAACCCCTCCGCCGCCGCCAATACCGTGGGGACCACGCCTGCGCCGTAGTGCGACATCGACTGGTCGTGACAATCGTCGAGCTCGTAACCCTGCGCAGAGGTGCCGTTGATCAGCGCGACGCCGAGCGGATCGGCGCGCAGCTTCATGCCCCAGGCGCTTGCCCCGGGCCTCTGGCCGAGCTTGTCGACGACGCGCGCCACCGCCTGGGTCCAAGGTGTCGGCGAACCAAAGATGCCGCAGCCGAGACTGTCGAGGATGCACTGCTTGGCAGCGCTGATGACGTTGGCGGGGAGATCCTCGTAGCGGAGCCTGACCGCATATTCCGCCACTGTCCGCGTCGTCGACGGGACCGAAACCGCTACATTCATCGGGATTCCTCCTTCTACTGGACCGAACCGCGGCCAATGCTCCGCTCAAACGTCGATGCCGCGAGCGCAGCGTCCGGCAACAAAATCGCTTCGAGGTTTGGGATAGGTTCTTTCACGATCAGCATCCAATAACGTTTGCGGTCCCAGCATATGCATCTGCTATTCTGAAGCCCCGTTACCTGACGGCTCATGCATATTTGCGTTCGGATGGACCCGCTGCACTCACCTCGCGTGCGTAGCGCCCCGCGCTCGTCCCGGCGAGCCGCCCGAATACCGCGCCGCTGGTCAATCCGCTGGCACCGGGATAGTTGAAGTAGAAGATGCCGCCGACCATTTCTCCAGCCGCGAACAGGCCGGGGATACGCTCGTTTCCGGTGTTCAGGACCTCTCCCTCCCGAGTGATCTTCACGCCGCCAAAGGTAAAGGTCACGCCGCAGGTCACGGCATAGGCTTCGAAGGGCGGCGTATCGATCTTGCAGGCCCAGTTCGAGCGCGGCACCGCGAGGCCGGGCGCGCCACGCCCGTCCTTCACATTGGGATTGAACGGCACGTCATCCTGCACCGCGGCATTGAACTCCGCGATCGTGCGGAGAAACTGTTCCTTGTCGATCTCCTCGATCTTGTCGGCCAGCTCTTCGAGCGTGTCGGCGACGACCTTCGTGACGTGCCGCGTCCGGTATTCGTCGCGCAAAAGATGGTTGGTCTTGGAGTCGTAGATTTGCCAGGCGACCTGGCCGGGCTGCTGAAGCACGGCGTGACCGTACTTCGCATAAGTGTAGTTTCTGAAATCCGCCCCTTCGTCGATGAACCGAAGCCCTTTGCTGTTGACGACGACCGCGAACGGATAGCTGTGCCGCTGATATTGCGGCGTCACCGCAAGGTCGCCGAAATCCGCGGCGTATCTTTCCCACGCCGTCGCATGACATCCCGACCAGTGGCCATAGGGCTGTGCCCCGACCTTCAACGCCATGGCAAGGCCGTCGCCGGTGTTGAAGCGGGAGCCGCGCACCTTGGCCAGATCCCAACCGGGCCCCAGATATTTGGTGCGCCACTCGGTATTGGCCTCGAAGCCACCGCAGGCCAGCACCACCGCACGCGCGCGGACATCCACGTCCCGGCCCTTGTGCCTGATCGTGACGCCCTTGACGCCGTCGGCGTCGGCGATCAGGTCCCTGACCCAGGCTTCATAGACGATTTCGACGCCGACCTTCTGAGCGCGCGAAAACAATGAATCGACAAGGCCGGGGCCACCGGAGGCAACCACAATGGTGGCGCCGCCCCAGAACTTGAACCGACCGCCGATCCGGAACGCCTGACGCCCAAAATTGGGCATGAACCGGACCCCCTGATCCCTCATCCAGAGCAGGGTTTCCTTGCTGCGCCTCACCAGGATTTCGCAGAGATCCGGGTCGGTGCGGTATTGCGTGATCCGCGCCATGTCGTCGAAGAAATCGGATTCGGTGTAACTGCCGAAATCGCTGACGCGCACCTCCTCGTCGGTCAGGTCGGGCGCAAACGCGCGGATGTCATCCGCGCCCTCATAGGCAACCCGCATCAGGCCATCGGTATAGGCGGAGTTCCCCCCGCGCTCATCGATCGGCGCGCGCTCGAGAAGCAAAACACTGCTTCCCTGTTCCCGGGCTGAGAGCGCCGCACAAAGCGCCGCGTTCCCGCCGCCCACAACTATGACGTCGTAATTGTTCTTGTCCGACAGCTCGGTCATATCCGTGCAACCCGCATGCTCATGTTGCTCAGTGCAAGCAGAGTATGCGGCATCGAGGGTATTCACGCACAGAATAAGGCGTTATGCTGCTAGCACCTTTCGGCATACCGGAGCCACGATGAAGCTGCAGCAGCTACGCTACGTCCTCGAGATCGTAAGGCAGCATAATCACCTCTCGGCGGCGGCGCAGGCTCTGCACACCTCCCAGCCTGGCGTCAGCCGGCAAATTCTTCTGCTCGAGGCGGAACTCGGCTTCGAGATTTTTCAGCGCACACGCAATCGAATCATCGGACTGACGTCGGCGGGCGAACATGTGCTTGATATTGCAAAGCGCGTGGTCACCGACGTCGACGCGCTGCGCGCACTCAAGGAAGACGTCAATTTCGGAAACCGCGGCGTACTGACCATTGCAACGACGCATACCCAGGCGCGGTATGTGCTGCCGATGGTAATCGAGAAATTCGTGAAGAAATATCCGGACGTGGAACTCATCCTCAAGCAGGGGAACCCGGAGGACATTTGTAATCTGGTCGACGCGGGCGAGGCGGATCTGGCGATCGGTACCGATACCCAGAAGCAGCTCCCCAACCTCGTCCGGCTGCCCTGTTTCTCGCTTCCCCGCTCCGTGGTGGCCAAGGTCGGCCACCCCATTCTCGACGTCGATCCGCTCACGCTCGAGGAGATCGCCCGCTATCCGATCATCTCCTACGATTCCCGCTACAGCGGGCGCTGGCGCGTGATGAACGCCTTCAAGAAAGCCAATATCGAACCCAAGGTCATCCTGAGCGCGATCGATGCCGACGTCTGCAAGACCTATATCGAACTTGGTCTCGGCATCGGCGTGCTGACCACCATTACCTTCGATCCCAACAGGGATACCGGTCTGCGCGCCAGACCGGCCGACCATCTGTTCGAGGCCAGCACCATTTTCATCAGCCTGCGCGCCAATACCTATTTGCGCTCCTTTGTGCTCGACTTCATCAAGTCGGTCGCCCCGCGCCTGACGCCGGCAATGGTGCGCAGGGCACTCCAGGAGCGCGAAGCGTCGCTCACGCTGCAATCCTGACCCGGTCGTATCAGCGCTTTTGCGTGACGGCGAGCTGTTTCAGCGTCAGGCGCTCCAGCGCTTTTTCGTCCAGCGTGATCCCGAGCCCCGGCCGGGTCGGCACCGCGACTGCGCCATCCCTGATATTGAAATCGCTGTTGGCCGCCAGCGGGTCGTGCGCCAGCGCATTGAGGCCGAACACGAATTCGGCGGCGCCGAAAGTCTTCTTGGCGCGAACACTGGCACAAAATTGCGCGGAGGCCGCCGCCTCGAACTGCGACGCGACCGCGAGCCCGCCGCAGTTGATCTGGATCCCGCTGGCATCGGCGATCGCCGAAATCTTGCGTGCAACCGAAAGCCCGCCGATCTTGTAGAGCTTGATGCAAAACACGTCCACTGCGCGCGTTTCGGCGAGTGCGATGGCATCCTGGATCGAAAACAGGCTTTCGTCGGCCATCAAGGGCACGCCCTGCGACTGCGCCCGGATTTCCGCGAGCCCCCTGAGGTCGCGGCGGTCGATCGGCTGTTCGAGATAACCCAGCCCCATCGGAGATATCCGCCTGACCGCGCTGATCGTGTCGGCGACGGTCCAACCGGTATTGGGGTCAACCCCGATGATGATTTCGCTGCCGACCGCTTTGCGCACGGCCTCGAAATTGGCGACGTCACGCTGCCAGCCGTCCTTGCCGGCAGCCTTGAGGCACAGCACCTTGATGCCGAACTCCTCGACTGCCCGGCGCGCTTCGGCGATCATCACATTGATGTCGTCGGCGAGGCTGACCGACCATTCCAGCGGAATCACCGGCTGGCAGCAGCCGCCGATCAGCTTGTGGATCGGCAGCCCCAGTGCCTTGCCCATCGCATCATGCAGCGCGATGTCGAGAACCGCGCGCGCCGCCGGATTTTCGGCGAGCCGCAGGTCGAAGGCCTCGGTGATCGCCTCGATATCGAAAATGTCGCGGCCGATCAGATTCGGGCCATAAATGTCGGTAATCGCGGCGACCATGCTGTGCACGGTATCGGCCACGAAATGACCCGGGCTGATCGGCCTGATTTGCGCGCACCCGACGACACCATCGGCGTAGATCTTGACGAAGACGGGCTTGCCGAGCAGTTCCTTCGGCGGACCGGTGTCGTAGCTGCCGCTCGAGAATGTGCGCTGCAGTCGGAGCGGCAGCTCGGTCACGAAGATTTCGATACGATCGATCATGTTGCAGCTTCGTCTAGCCAGCGGCCGTCAGCGTGCTCCGCCCGCCCTTGGAAGAGCCGGACCAGGCTTTGAGAACGAGATCGGCGCCCTTTTCACCGAGCGCGATCGTCGGTGCGTTGGTGTTGGACGACGGTACGGTCGGAAACACCGACGAGTCAATCACACGCAAGCCGTCGATACCTCGCACCCGCAACTCCGAATCCACCACAGCCATGTCGTCGCTGCCGATCCTGCAGGTGCCGACGACATGCCAGGTCGTCTGCGTGGTTGAGCGGATGTAATCGACGATCTGCTGCTCGCTCCGGACCTCCGGCCCCGGCCGGGTCTCGCGCACCACGAGTTCCTTGAGGGCCGGCATGCTGACCAGCCGACGAACCGCGCGAATGCCGGCGAGCAGCGTCTTGAGGTCGCGCTCATCAGCGAGATAATTGGGATCGATGCGCGGCTGGATCGCCGGGTCCGTCGAATTGATATGCACATAGCCGCGCGATTGCGGGCGCAGCGCCATCACGCCGATCGTGAACCCGGAATGCGGATCGAGCCCGTCCTGCGGACGTCGTGCATAGCGATCCTTGCCGGAAAACGGCTGCAGTTGCAGCTTGAGATCGGGCTGGTTCAGGCCGGGCTGGCTGCGCATCACGGTGTGTGCGGTTGCCGAGCAGATCGACAACAATCCCTTCCCGAAAAAGATGAATTTCAAGCCCTCTTTCAGCTTCGACAACGGCCGCTGCAAGACGTCATTGATGGTGATCGGCCTGGCGCATTCGAAAGTCAGGCGGCAGTTGGGATGATCCGACATGTTCTCGCCGACGCCCGGAAGCGCGTGCAGCACGGGAAGCGCGAACGTCTTCAAGATATCGGGCCGGCCGATGCCGGAGAGTTCGAGGATTTTCGGCGACTGGATCGGTCCCGCCGAAACGATGACTTCCTTGCGGCTCAGGGCCCGGACGGTTTGACCGCCGCGGCGGCATTCGACGCCGATGGCGCGCTTTCCGTCCAGCAACACCTTGTTGACCAGCGTGTCGGTCCAGATCGTCAGATTGGGGCGGCCGCGCGCCGGCCGCAGATAGCCGATCGAACTGCTGCAACGGAAGCCGCGGCGGGTCGAATATTGCAGATACGAAGCCCCCTCGTAATGCCCGTCATTATAGTCGTTGACGAGTTCGAAGCCGGCCTCCCGGTTGGCATCGAGATAGGCGTCGGCAAGCTTGTCGAAGCTCTTGAGCTGCGTGACGTGAATGGGTCCGCTCGTGCCCCGCGTGTCCGGATCGCCGGCGGCAAAGGTCTCCATCCGCTTGAAGTAGGGCAGCATATCTTCCCAAGACCAGCCGACACAGCCAAGGCTGCTCCAGGAATCAAATTCAGCTGGATCGCCGCGGACGTAGACATTGCCGTTGATCGAGCTGGAGCCGCCGAGCACGCGTCCCCTCGCCCACAACTGCTCCCTGCCGTTGAGATGCACCTGTTTCTCGGTCATGAACGGCCAGGTGTACTTCTCGTCCCTCAGCAGATTCACGACCATAAGCGGAATATAGATGTTGAGGTTGTTGTCCTTTCCGCCGGCCTCGATCAGAAGGACCCGGTTTCTGCCATCTGCGCTGAGCCGGTTGGCGAGGACGCAGCCTGCGGAGCCTGCGCCGACAATGATGAAGTCGAACGGCTCCTGGCCTGCGGTGTCTTGCTGTTGGGACGTCATTCCAGCCTGCTGTTGTTGTCCGGCGACCTGATGCCGCCTTCACATCGAATGCTAGTGTCCCGAATCCGAAGTTCGCATCATCTCGCGCCAACCTCTTTTGCGAACTTCGGATTCGAAAGGACACCAGAAATCTATGATTCCAGTGTGGTTTTGGTTCAGAAGTTTTCTTGGAGGACTCGCAGCGAAACTGAAGAGAACTTCTGAGCCGCCACACTAGACCAATCTGGCAGACCGATAAAATAACGATCGAGCTCTCAGAATACCCATTGCGCATACAACCCCGCCCGACTGGAATATTTGGAATGGATATGGCGGCTGCCAAATAGGTATTTGTTGCGAGAGCGGTTCTTTCTTATGGAGGCCGAGGCGCCGGCATTATGCTGTGCGGCGCAGCAGAGCGAGGGTTAGCCGCATGCCTGACTACAGACTTTATATCAATGGCGAATGGGTCGCCCCGAACAGCGGAGAAACCTTCCCGTCCTTCAATCCGTTCGTGCAGGAACCTTGGGCGAGGATTTCCCAAGCCGACGCCGTTGACGTCAAGCGCGCGGTGGCAGCCGCACGGCACGCCTTCGAGACCAAATGGCGCCACGCCTCCGGACTTGAACGCGCCAAGCTGATGCACCGTCTGGCTGACCTGCTGGAGGCATCCGCGGACCGAATGGCCACGCTCGAAAGCACCGACAACGGCAAGGTTATTCGCGAGACGCGCGCGCAGATGATCTTCTCGGCCCGCGTCTACCGCTTCTACGCCGGCTATGCGGACAAGCTGTTCGGTCAGGTGATTCCGCTCGATCAGAGAGACGTGTTCGACTATGCGAGCTATGAGCCGCTCGGAGTGGTCGCGCTGATCACAGCCTGGAACTCCCCGATGGCGCTGCTCGCCAACAAATTGCCCGCCGCGCTTGCGGCCGGGAATTGTGTCGTGGTCAAGCCGTCCGAGCATGCGTCCGTCACCACCCTCGAATTCTGCTCCCTGGTGGAGCAGGCGGGCTTTCCACCCGGGGTCTTCAATGTCGTGACAGGCGACCGCCGCACCGGCGAGGCGTTGGTCGCGGGCGGCGGTGTCGACAAGATCAGCTTCACCGGCTCGGGACGTACCGGACGGCATATCGCCGCCGCCGCAGGAGCCAACCTCACCCCGGTGATCATGGAGCTCGGCGGCAAGTCGCCCAACATTATTTTCGCCGACGCCGACCTGGACAAGGCGACCGTCGGCGCGCTGGCCGGCATTTTCGCTGCGACAGGGCAGACCTGCATCGCGGGATCGCGGCTTCTCGTGCAGCGCCCGGTGTATGACGAGATCACCCGGCGTCTTGCCGCGCGGGCGCGGCAGATCAAGCTTGGCAATCCGCTCGATCCGGCGACCGAAATGGGTACTGCGGCAAACGAGCCGCAGTTCAACACCATCCTGAGCTTCATTGAATCGGCGAAGGCCGAGGGCGCGCGTCTCGTCACGGGCGGCGAACCCGCGCGCGACGGCGAGCTGGCGAAGGGGCTTTTCGTCAAGCCGACGATCTTCGCCGACGTCCGAAACGACATGAAGCTCGCGCAGGAGGAGGTCTTCGGCCCGGTGTTGTCGATCATTCCGTTTGATACCGAGGAGGAGGCGATCGAGATCGGAAACGACACGCGCTACGGCCTCGCTTCCGGTATCTGGACCCGCGACCTCGGCCGGGCGCTTCGCGTCAGCCGCGCCATTCGGTCCGGAATGGTCTGGGTCAACACCTATCGGGCCTCGGCGGTGCAAACGCCGTTCGGCGGACGCA
>Ga0265339_10003032_pt1 | contig 11828 bp, 9 predicted proteins | sample 4CB219metaG_FD_202085 | JGI IMG/M metagenome (GOLD analysis project Ga0265339, IMG submission 202085) | Rhizosphere microbial communities from Carex aquatilis grown in University of Washington, Seatle, WA, United States - 4-CB2-19 metaG | ecosystem: Host-associated > Plants > Roots > Rhizosphere...
CCCACTGGCTTGCTGCGTTTTCAATGATTCATTCGATGAGTTTGGAATCGACGAGTTACCAGACTTCCAGTTTGAAATTCCTGTACTCGCGGATCAGTTCGAAGTCGGCGCGGTTACTTGTGATCAGGCGGGCGCGGTAACTACGGACCGTGAGTGCGATCAGCACGTCGAAGTGGAGATCGCGGAGTTTGGGCGGCTCGAATCCATGATCGTTGCGCATCTTTGCCAGGACCTGGCCGGATTCAAGCCAGTTCTGCTGGGTTGGTGTGAGAACCGGACGGCTCTCTTCCAGTGCGCGAACAAAATGCCGCTCTGCTGCCTGGGTTGCCCCGCGCCAAAGCTCCGCCAGGACGACCGAGGAATTCCTTATCCTGCCCGGACACCCGGCCATGCGTTCCGAGTACCGCCGCGTGCGCTGATTGTCCAGCAGCACCGAGGTATCGAAGATCACGATCTCATTCATCGCTGCCCGCGAACTTCAGCTTGCCCTCGTACTTCCGGATCGCGTCCTTGAAGCGCTGATTGCCCACAATCTCGCGCAGAGCGATGTGCACGGCCTCTGTGCGGGAATTGACGCCGAGCGCACGCGCCGCTTCATCCGCCAGTTTTGTGTCCAGCCGGATCGATGTAAGTGTCGCCGCCATGCCTCCTCCTAATGTATACACAAATCATGACAGCGATATATACAGATGTCAAGCCGCTCAGCAAGGGGTTTGGACCAGATCCCATTTCACTTCCGACATTCGATCGGCGAAGCGGCCTGTTGATCGCCTATAGGACCGTGCGGAACTGGTGCCGACGGGCGGCGTTGCTTGCCTTCCACAGGTCGACGGCGAAGTCGATGATCACGATGAAAGCGAGCACTACGCACGAGACGAAGATGTAGTGGTTGATGGTGGCCACTTGCATCCCGTCGGGCAGGGCACCCGTAAAAGCGGGATTTCGCGTCAAATAGATCTGGCCGGGCGCGCCGATGAGGATGGCGATGGGAGTAACGCCCAGCGCCTTGGATGCGAGCCGCTGCAACAGGTGCTTGGTGCGCCACTTTTCCGCCAGGAGGTTATAACCCTGCCATGCCCACTGGAATGCGTGAAGGCCGACCACGGCCCAGTAGAACCACGCCAGCACCGGTGCAAACTCAAGCGGCGAACTGTGGAGGTAGGCCGCGCCGGGACCGAGGATGAGGAACGGGTAGCGCGGAACGAGCAGGAGCCATACAAGCACTGCGAAGCCCGCGACGAATTCTGCCGCAGCCGTTGTGAGCGTGCGCGGCTTGCCCTCAAGTGCCGGTTCCTTCTCCACTGCCGGCAGGGAGGTGGGCGACCAGTGATTTGACGTGGCGAAGAATGCCGGGCACTTTTCCGGGTACCGCTCGGAGACGAATTCCAGGACGACGAAGACGAGACTCACCCACGCTGCGGCAGTTAGGAGGGTGCCGGGATAGCCGAACAAAGCATGCGCGATCCATTCCGGGCCGCGTTGCTCAGTAAATGTCCGTGTCACGGTCCCAACGGCATAAGCGATCGAGACCCAGATCAGGGCCAGGCGCAGGATCTGCCAGTAGAGGGGAAAGATGGCGGGCCCGATGAGATAGCGCGGCGGCTGATAGCGGGCGGCCATCTGCATGGGCGGGCCAAGTTCCTTGAGCCAGTCAATCATTTCGCCATCGGTGAGCGGGCGGCCGAGCTCGGCTTCGCGCTCGTCGCGCTGGGCTTCAAGGTTGGCGCGGAGTTCGGCGACGATGTCGTCCTGGCGCTGCCGGGGCAGGTATTTGCGGACGGCTTGCAGATAGCGTTCAAACAGATCCATGGGGTCCATGGCGTTCTCCTTCAGGGTTACAGAATGTTGCTGACGGCGGTGTTGATGGCGTTCCACTCGTCCAGGAGCATGCTGAGCATGCGCTGGCCTTCAGGCGAGAGGCGGTAAAAGCGCTTGTTACGTTTGTCTTCTTCGCGCCACTGGCTGGCCAGCAGGCCCTGGGTTTCAAGGCGGCGGAGGAGCGGGTAAAGGGTGCTCTCGTCGATGGCTAAGCCTTGTTGTGCCAAGGCCTTACGCAGGGTATAGCCGTAGTGCTCCTGGCGCAGCTGGGCGAGTACGGCCAAGGCCAGGCAGCCGCGGCGTAATTCAAGCCGGAGGTTCTCGAAGAGGTTGTCGGGAGCTGGACTCATGCTGTACCTCGTACACTGTACATCAACTACTGTGTAGCATACAGTGTGCGATGTCAAGTAGTTTTTGAGAATTATTTGGGAGCGATTCCGCGTACGATTGGACCGGGCGCTGGACGGTGGTAGTCGCCGGAGGCAAGGGCGGTTTATGATGAGGCGCGAGACTGCGGAGGGTGCGATGAGTGATTCACTGAGCGGGCGGGGACAGGGACGGCGCGACTTTTTGAGGGTAGGCGGGGCCGTGGCGGCGGCGCTGGTGGCGCCGGGAGCGGTGCTGGCGGATGGGGCCAAGACGATGCCGCCGCTGCCGGTGAATCCGCGGACGCACAAGGCGATGCCGACGCGCAACCTGGGCAAGACGGGGTACAAGGTGGGCGTCTTCTCGCTGGGCGGACAGGCGGCGCTGGAGAAGCCGAACAACTTTGACGTGGCTGAGCCCATCATTGAGCGCGCGCTGGACCTGGGCGTGAATTACCTGGATACTTCGTCGATCTACGGCGGGCCGCAGCGCTGGAGCGAGCAGTACGTGGGCAAGGTGATGGCGAAGCGGCGCAACGAGGCGTTTCTTGCGACGAAGACCAAGGAGCGCACGCGCGACGGGTCGCTGGAGATGATCGAGAAGAGCCTGCAGTTATTGCAGACCGATCACGTGGACCTGTGGCAACTGCACGATGTGGGGACGCAGCACGACGTGGACGAGATTTTTGCCAAGGGTGGGGCGATGGACGCGCTGCTGGAGATGCAGCAGCAGAAGGTGGTGCGGTATTTGGGCATCACGGGGCACTACCGGCCGGAGGCGCTGATGGAGTGCATCCACCGGCATCCGTTTGACTGCATCCTGATGGCGATGAACGCGGCCGATCCACACCACTACAGCTTTAATGAGAAGCTGCTGCCGCTGGCGGTGGAGAAGCAGATGGGGATTATCGGGATGAAGATTCCGGGACGGAGCCGGCTGCTGTCGTCGTGGAATCCGCCGCCGATTGAAGAGCAGAAGCACTCGTGGGAGGGGATGACGATCCAGACCGCGAACCCGGGCACGCTGACCATGAAGGAAGCGCTCTACTACACGCTGTCGCGGCCGGTGAGCACGGTGATTATCGGGTGCGACACGACGACGCAGCTTGAGGAGAACGTGACCCTGGCGCGGGAGTTTACGCCGCTGAGCGCGAACCAGGAGCAGGAACTGGTGGCGAAGGCGGAGCCGTGCGCCAAGCCTTCGCTGTTCTTCCGGTTTTACGATCGGCCCTAAAGTCAGCGGGGCTTGTGGAGTTAGCGGAGCTAGTCAACGAGTCAGCAAAGGCCTCACCGATGTGGTGGGGCTTTTTGTTGTGTGCCGACGGCGGAACCGGCTGCAGATAAGATGGTGGGCATGGGGAAGATTGGGTTTCATGGCGTGATAGCGGCTGTGGTGGTGGCGGCGTTCTGCATAGCGGGCGCGAAGGCGCAGAAGAACAGCACGCGACAACGGGATGCGCAGACGTACTGCAACCCGATGGACCTGGACTACCGCTTCTCGGTGGACAAGCCATCGCGGAGGGAGGCGGCCGATCCGACGATGGTGGTCTATCACGGCGAGTATTGGCTGTTTGCGTCGAAGTCGGGCGGGTACTGGGAATCGAAGGATCTGCACACGTGGAAGCACATCCAGGCCGAGGGCTACCCGGTGGAGACTTACGCGCCAACGGTGGTGGAGATTGGCGGGAAGCTGTATCTTTCGGCGTTCACTGATCCGTATCTCTACACCACGGATGATCCGGCCACGGGACGGTGGCGCCAGGTGGCGAAGATTCCGCTGTTTGCCGATCCGGACTTGTTCCTGGATGACAATCACAAGCTGTATGCATACGCCGGATGCTCGAACCGCGATCCGCTGCGCGTGACCGAGCTGGCGGCCAGCGGCGATTTTCACGCGCTGTCGCAACCGGCGGCGGTCTACACGGGCGAACCGGAGAAGCATGGCTGGGAAGTTCCGGGCGATACGAATCAGATGGTGAAGGAACGGCCGTGGATTGAGGGTTCGTGGATGACGAAGCACGGAGGCAAATACTACCTTCAGTTTGCCGGGCCGGGAACGCAGTACAAGACGTACGGCGATGGCGTGCTGGTGGCGGACGCGGCGACGGGGCCATTTGTGTACGCGGACTACAATCCGGTGTCGTTCAAGCCTACCGGGTTTATTGCGGGCGCTGGGCACAGCAGCACTTTTCAAGATTTGTCGGGCGCGTACTGGCACATCTCGTCGATGACGATTTCAGTACGGCACATGTTTGAGCGGCGGCTGGGGCTGTTTCCCACGTGGTTCACGCCGGACGGGCAGATGGTTGTGGACACGTACCTGGGGGATTATCCGCACACGCTGGCGCGCGATGGGAAGGACACATTTGCTGGATGGTTTCTGCTGGATTTGAAGAAGCCGGCCACGGCTTCATCCACGCTGCCGGGGCATGAGGCGGAGAAGGCCGTTGACGAGGATGTTCGCACGTGGTGGTCGGCGGCGACGGGCAATCCCGGCGAATGGCTGCGCGTGGACATGGGCGCGCCGCGCAGGGTCAATGCGGTGCAGATCAACTTTGCCGATGAGGGAAGCGACACTCTGGGGGCGAGCAAGGATGCGTATCGTTACGTGATGGAGCAGTCGCTGGACGGGCGCCGCTGGACCGCGCTTGTGGACCGGAGCGAGAACCAGCGCGATGCGCCGGACGAATACATTGAACTGGAGAAGCCGGCGTTGGCGCGCTATGTGCGCATCACCAACGTGCATACGCCGGGGAATGCGAAATTTTCCATCAGCGGACTGAGGCTGTTCGGGAACGGGCTTCAGACTGCGCCGGCGCGGGTTACCGGTGTTCGCGCGGTGCGCGATGCCGGGGATGCTCGCAAGGCGACGATTTCATGGAAGCCCGCGCATGGAGCTGAGTTTTACATTGTGCGTCTTGGCGTGCGGCCGGACAAGATGTTTGAGTATTACCAGGTGTACGATGCGACGCAACTGACGGTGCCCAGCCTGAACGTTGGCGTTGGCTATAGCTTTACTGTGGATGCGGTGAATGACAGCGGGGTTACGATCAGCAAGGAGATTGTGAGTATCCAGTGAGGACAGTGTCCCCGCATGTTGCTTTGTGATTGCTGTGGTCCTGCGCTTTTGTGGGTGCGGCCAAACAGTTTGCTGAAAAGGAAGAATTCCCGATGGCATGAGGTGCTTGCTTTCGCGTACACTGCGGGCACCGTAGATTTCTGCCACGCTTATGGAACCCTTCCCCGGGCAGGTTTGCGGTGGGCGCCGATTCCCCAAAAAACCCCACGGATTCCCCAATTTCTATACGACGCAACAAGGAGGTCAACATGTCTGCCACAGCAACCGCACCCGCGGCCGCGTACTCCGCCGCGCCCTCACCCGATCAGATCATGCAAATCGGGCTGGGATTCTGGGCTTCGAAGACACTGATGAGCGCCATCGAGATGGAACTGTTTACGGAGCTTGCAAGCAGGCCGGAAAGCCTTGAGGCCGTGCAGGCAAGGCTCGGTCTGCATCCGCGGTCAGCGCGCGACTTTCTGGATGCGCTGGTGGCGCTTGGGCTTCTGGAGCGGCAGGATGGAATCTATTCCAACACTCCGTCGACGGACATTTTTCTGGACAAGCGGAAGCCCTCGTACATTGGCGGCATTTTCGAAATGGCCAATCAGCGCTTGTACGGCCACTGGGCGCATTTGACTGAGGGACTGCGCACGGGAGAGCCGCAGAACGAGGTACGCGGAGGCGGCAAGCCGCTTTTCGAGACTCTTTATGCGGATCCGGCGCGGCTCAAGGCCTTTCTGCGCGGCATGAGCGGCATCAGCCTGGGCGCGGCAAAGGCGATTGCGGCGAAGTTCCCCTGGCACGAGTACCGGACATTCGCCGATGTGGGCACGGCGCAGGGTGCGGCAGCGGCGCAGATTGCGCTGGCGCACGCGCATCTGCAGGGCACGGGTTTCGACCTGGCGGAAGTGGAGCCGGTGTTTGAAGAGTACGTGCGCGAGATGGGCTTGAATGAAAGGCTGCGCTTTGCGGCGGGCGACTTCTTTGAGAATCCGCTGCCTGCGGTGGATGTGATTGTGATGGGCCACATTCTGCACGATTGGGATCTTGAAACCAAACGCATGCTGATTGCAAAAGCGTACGAGGCGCTTCCCAAGGGCGGGGCGTTCATCGTGTATGAGGCGATCATCGACGACGATCGCAGGAAGAACGCGTTTGGCCTGATGATGAGCCTGAACATGATGATTGAGACGTACGGCGGATTCGACTACACCGGCGCGGACTGCATGAGCTGGATGCGCGATGCCGGGTTCAGCCATACTCGCGTGGAGCACCTGGTGGGACCGGACTCAATGGTGGTGGGGATCAAGTAAGCGCGCTGGGCTGCGGACTTAAACGGTCACGGCGGCCGGCAGGATGTCTTCCACGTCTACCCACTGAGTGGGATAGTTGCCTGTGTAGCATGCTACGCACCATCCGGTTTCTCCGCCGCAGGCCTTGTAGAGGCCGTCGAGCGAGAGATACGCGAGCGAGTCGGCCTCAATGAACTGGCGAATTTCATCGATAGTTTTATTGGCGGCGATCAGATCGTGCTTCCGCGGCGTGTCCACGCCGTAAAAGCACGGCGAAATGGTGGGCGGGCAGCTGATGCGGAGGTGGACTTCAGCCGCGCCGGCGCCGCGCACCATGCGGACGATCTTGCGGCAGGTGGTGCCGCGGATGATGGAGTCGTCAATAAGGATGACGCGCTTGCCTTCGAGCAGATTATGCACCGGGTTCAGCTTGAGCTTGACACCGAAGTCGCGCACGCGCTGTTCCGGCTCAATGAAGGTGCGGCCCACGTAGTGATTGCGGATGAGGCCGAAGCGGAAAGGGATGCCGGCTTCTTCAGCATAGCCGAGGGCCGCGGTCACGCCGGAGTCGGGCACGGGCACGACGAGATCGGCGGGCACACCGGACTCGCGAGCAAGCTGGCGGCCCATCTGGTCGCGGCTCTCCTGTACCCATCGACCGTAGATCCTGCTGTCAGGGCGGGCAAAGTAGACGTGCTCAAAGATGCAGCTGGTCTGCGGAACTCCAGTGGCGTACTGGCGGCAGGTAAAGCCGTCTTCGGTGACCATGATGAGTTCGCCGGGAAGCACATCGCGCATGTACTCGGCGCGGAGCAGGTCAAAGGCGCAGGTCTCGGAGGCGAAGACGATGGTGTCGCGGCCGTCGAGGTTGCGGATGCGGCCCATGGAAAGCGGGCGGAAGCCGCGCGGATCGCGGGCGGCGAAGATGCGGTCGCGGGTCATCATCACGATGGAAAACGCGCCATCCACCTGCGAGAGCGAGTCGGCAATGGCGTCAACCAGCGAGCCTGCGTGCGAGTGGGCAATGAGCTGGACGATGATCTCCGAGTCGGAGGTAGTTTGAAAATAGGCGCCCTCCCGCTCAAGCCTTGCGCGCACATTGCCGAGGTTGACCAGATTGCCGTTGTGGGCGATGGCGATGAGGCCCTTGGTGGATTCCACGCGGATGGGCTGCGCGTTCAGCAGGGCGGAGTCGCCGGTAGTGGAGTAGCGCGTGTGGCCGATGGCCATGTGGCCGGGAAGCTTGGCCAGCACATCGTCCGTGAAAATCTCAGAGACGAGTCCCATGCCCTTGATGTTGGCCAGGCGCTGGCCATCGGCAGTGGCGATGCCCGCCGACTCCTGGCCGCGATGCTGCAAAGCATAAAGGCTCAAATAGGCCTGACGGGCTGCGTCAGGATGATTATGGATGGCGACGACGCCGCATTCCTCGTGGAGCGTGTCACCTTCAGCGACAGTGGACAGTGCACTGCGATCAGTGGCCGGTTGTCCGGAACACAGAGACGCGGAAGAATCGGCCATTCCGGGGACGCCCTGATAGAGGCGGCGAATCATGCAGTCACCTCTTCATGCAGGGCGGACTCGAGGGCGTGAGCCCAGGGCCTGCGCAGCTCATCCACGGTTGCGGAGATGAAGGTGTTGCCATAGACGGAGAGGTTGAGGCGGTCGCCGCCAGTGGTCCCGATTCGTGCCGCGTTGTAGCCGTATTCGCCGGCAAGTTGCTCGATGGCGCCGATATGGCCCGCATCGGCAGTGACAAAGACCGTGGAAGCAGGCTCAGCGAAGAGGCCGAAAAGCGGATGCACCATCAGGGACTGTTCCTGTTCAACGGCTGCGCCAATGCCGTTGGGAAACGCCGACTGCGCGAGGGCGACGGCAATGCCGCCGTCGGAGATGTCGCGGGCGGAGTGGATCAGTTGCCGGTCAGCCAGCAAGCCGAACAGTACGTGCAGGTCTGCTTCAGCAGCCAGGTCAAGCGGCGGAGGTGCGCCCCACAGCGAGCCCAGCACAATCTTGGCGTATTCAGAAGATCCGAAGACAGCGTTTTCAGCCGGTGCGAGCTCCGCGGTGATGGGAGCTTCTTCAGATACCAAGACCGGCTCGTCTCCCATTACGCCGGGGACAGTGTTTGAGCTTGCGTCTGTCGCTTCAGGATGGGCTGGAACCTCACGATCGGGATCCGGTATTTCAGCGGGAGGGACCGGCCACAACAAAACAATAGCGTCGCCGGCGCGCTGGAAATCGGCGGGAACGGCCTTGGTGACGTCGTCAAGAATGCCGACGATGCCGAGCACGGGCGTGGGATAGATGCCAACGCCGCGGGTCTCGTTATAGAGAGAAACGTTGCCGCCGGTGATGGGTGTGCGCAACGCCGTGCAGGCCTCTGCGATTCCGTCGATGGCGGCGGAGAGCTGGGCCATGATCTCCGGCTTTTCGGGATTGCCGAAATTGAGGCAGTTGGTGGCGGCAACCGGCGTGGCGCCGGTCATAGCGACCTTGCGCGCACTTTCAGCCACGGCGTGCATGGCGCCGAGCCTGGGATCGAGAAAGCACCAGCGGCCGTTGCCATCGAGGGCCATGGCAAGGCCGCGCTCGTGGTCATCCGATCCTGTACCCTTGATGCGCATTACGCCGGCTTCGCCGCCGGGACCGATGACCGTATTGGTCTGCACCATGGTGTCGTACTGCTCATGCACCCAGCGCTTGGAGCAAACGTTGCCACTGGCCAGGAGTGTTTTGAGATCGGCGGTGAAGTTGCGGTCGCGGGCAAGCTCGGCGGCCGCGGATTGGGGAGGTTCGCGCGGGACAGGCGGCTTCCACACGCCAATGGGACGGTGGTAGAGCGGCGCATCGTCAGTAAGCGACTGGTTGGGAATATCGGCGACCAGAATGCCGTGATGGTGAATGCGCAGGCGCGGCTCAGGCTGCACCGTACCGACAATGACCGCATCGAGCCCCCACTTGGAGAACACGCGCAGGACTTCGTCTTCCCTGCCCTTCTCCGCCACCAGCAGCATGCGCTCCTGGCTTTCAGAGAGCATGATCTCGTAGGCGCTCATCGCGGTTTCACGCTGCGGCACGCGATCGAGCTCGACATAAAGACCCACACCGCCGCGCGCGCCCATCTCGCAGGTGGAGCAGGTGAGGCCGGCGGCGCCCATGTCCTGAATGCCCACGATGGCGCCGGTCTTCATGGCCTCAAGACAAGCCTCAAGAAGCAGCTTCTCCATGAACGGATCGCCCACCTGGACGTTGGGCCGCTTCTGCTCAGAGCCTTCCTTGAATTCTTCGCTGGCCATGGTGGCGCCGTGGATGCCGTCGCGGCCGGTCTTGGCGCCCACGTAGATCACGGGATTGCCGGTGCCGGTGGCCTTGGCGTAGAAGATCTCGTCCTTGCGAACCATGCCGAGTGCGAAGGCGTTCACCAGGGGATTTCCGCTGTAGCAGGGCTCAAATTTGGTTTCGCCGCCCAGGTTGGGCACGCCGAAGCAGTTGCCGTATCCGGCGATGCCGCTGACCACGCCTTCCGCGATTGCGTGGTTCTTGTGGATCGTTTCAGTATCTACACCCGGCTCCGGAAGGATGGGGCCAAATCTGAGGGAGTCCATGACGGCAAGCGGCCGTGCGCCCATGGTGAAAATGTCGCGCAGGATGCCGCCCACGCCGGTTGCAGCGCCCTGAAACGGCTCAATGTAACTGGGGTGATTGTGGGACTCGATCTTGAATGCGCAGGCCCAGCCGTCGCCCACGTCGATAATGCCGGCATTCTCGCCCGGCCCCTGGACCACGCGCTCGCTTTTTGTGGGCAGGCGCTTGAGGTGTACACGGCTGGATTTGTAGGAGCAGTGCTCGCTCCACATCACACTGAAGATGCCCATCTCAGTGAGCGACGGAACCCTGCCCAGGGCCGCCAGGATGCGTTGGTACTCATCCGCGGTGATGCTGTGCGCAGCCAGCAATTCTGGGGTTACCGTTGCTGGCTCGGGGGCGGATGAGGGAACCTTTGTCATCGCGGTTACCTTCTATTGTCGCATGGCGTTCATCCATCTTGCCGGTGGGAATCCGGGGCGGGAATAGGCGCAAGGACGGTGCGGCGGCGGGTCGTTTCGGGTTTCGCGCTGTCCGGGTAGGCAGCCGGAAGGTCCCGGCTGCGACATTCCGGTCGACGCAGCTTAGGGATAAGCCTAGGTTTGTGTCATGCAAGACTTGATGGGGAAGGTGGTTTACTTCGCGAGTTCGGATGGCAACCTCTACGCGCCGGAGTAGAATACGGGAGCGAAAAAGACACCGAAATGCCATGGAATGAAGCTGAAGACGGCACCGCGTGTCCTCGCCAGGCTCCCTTTGCAAAAAGGGAACCAAGAGAGCTTATGAGCGGACGTTGGAGCGTTGTGAACCGGGTGGTGCGGACCAGGGCCGGCCAGATTCTGCTGGTGGCCCTGGTATCGACCGCGATGGGCCTGTTTTTCTCGCTCTCCATGGCGGCAGACATCGGCTGGAAGCGATCGATGGAGCAAGAAATGGCGGAGTGGTGGGCCTGGGGTCTCCTGGTGCCGCTGATCACGGCCATCGACCGGCGGATGCCGTTCGGCACCAAACACCTGGGTCGGCGAGTCGCGGCTCACGTGCTCCTGAGCCTGTTTGTTACCGCGGCTTACATGTATGTGTTCTTTGGCCTGCGCGCAGTATTTGGCGAGTATCCGTGGAGGGGGTTGCGGCTCTCCAGCATGATTGGGAACGGGCTTGGCTGGTATGTCTGGAGCACGCTGGTCTACTGTGCAATCGTGGGCGCGCTCCAAGCCTTTCGCTACTATCAGCACTACCTCAGTTCGGAGCTGCAGTTGGAGCGTATGGAACGGAGCCTGGCAGAAGCGCGACTGAATGCACTGCGAATGCAGCTGGACCCGCATTTTCTGTTCAATGCGCTGAATACCATCTCCTCGCATGTGGAGCGGAATCCGAAGCTGACGCGGCGCATGATTGAGCACCTGGGCGACCTGTTGAGAATGTCACTGGAATGCAAGGACCGGCAGGAGGTGCCGTTGAGCGAGGAGATGGCGTTTCTGGAGCACTACCTGGAGATCCAGCGCATTCGCTTCGGGAATCACCTCCAGGTGCGCCTGCAGGTTGACCCCGCTGTCCGCTTTGCCAACGTGCCCTCGCTTCTGCTGCAGCCGCTGGTGGAGAATGCCATCCGTCACGGCATCTCGCGCCGCGGCGGAGGCGGCACGGTAACGGTGGTGGCCCGGGGTGAGGGCGACAAGCTGATCATCCGCGTGCTGGACGACGGAG
>Ga0265339_10003037_pt1 | contig 11822 bp, 8 predicted proteins | sample 4CB219metaG_FD_202085 | JGI IMG/M metagenome (GOLD analysis project Ga0265339, IMG submission 202085) | Rhizosphere microbial communities from Carex aquatilis grown in University of Washington, Seatle, WA, United States - 4-CB2-19 metaG | ecosystem: Host-associated > Plants > Roots > Rhizosphere...
GCGGCAGCACCGGCGTCGTGATGCGCAGCGTGTCCGGCGTGGCGAGCAGTTCCTTGAGGGTGCCCATCGCCTGGATTTTGCCGCCGTAATAAATCACCACGCGGTCACAGACGTCCTCTACGTCCGCGAGCAGATGGCTGCTCAGGATCACCGTCTTGCCGCGGCGCGCCAGCGCGAGAATCAAGTCCTTCACCTCGCGGCAGCCAATCGGATCGAGGCCGGCCGTCGGCTCGTCCAGAATCACCAGATCGGGGTCATTGATCAGTGCCTGTGCCAGCCCGATGCGGCGTTGCATACCCTTGGAAAATTCGCCGATCACCCGCGTCTGGGTTTTGCCCAGCCCGACCATTTCGAGCAATTGCTCCGTGCGACTGTGGCGTTCGGCCTTGGGCAGGTGAAAGAGGTTTCCAAAAAAATCCAGGGTCTCGCGTGAGTTGAGGTAGCGGTAGAGATACGATTCCTCCGGCAGATAACCGATGCGCGATTTCGTCTGCACGTGCCGCGGCGAATGGCCGAAGACCTCGATGTGCCCCTTGGTGGGATACAGCAGGCCGAGCATCAGCTTCACCGTTGTGGACTTGCCCGAACCGTTGGGTCCGAGCAGCCCGAACACCTCGCCCCGTCGCACCTCAAAATCCACGTTGTCCACCGCGCGGGCCTTCGGACGGTTCCAGAAATCCTTGAAGACCTTCGTCAGTCCGCGGACGGAGACGACGACCTCGCCGCTGGATGGCGGATGGCGGATGGCGGATGGCGGATTTTGTTCAGTGACGGGCATAAACTAAAGCGGACGCTGTGGCATCACGCCATCTTGGGCGTCAACTGTCCGGTCTGGGCGCGCGGTGGTTCAACCGGTTCAGGGTGGTAATGTTCCAGTTCCTCGCCCTTGCGCACGAGCCGGGCGCTGTTGAAAATCACGATCAACGAACCGACGTTGTGCAGGATGGCCGCGGGAATCGGGCCGAGGTAGCCCAGCGACGTGACCGTCAGGCCGACGACGATGAACAACAGGCCGAACAGGAAGTTCTGGTTGATGACGGTGCGGGTGCTGCGCGAGAGCTTCACCAGGAAGGGCAAGCGGCGAAGGTCATTGTTCATCAGCGCGATCGTCGCGGTGTGAATGGCCACTTCGCTGCCCGCCGCGCCCATCGCAATGCCGATGTCGCCCGCTGCCAGCGCCGGCGCGTCGTTTACCCCGTCGCCCACCACCGCCACGCGATAACCTTTGGCCTTCATGCTGCGCACAAATTCGACCTTGTTTTGCGGCAGACAATCGCCCTTGGCCTCTTCGCAGCCAATTTCCGCCGCCACCCGCGTCACCACGGCCTGGCGGTCCCCGGAAATCATCGCCACCCGCCGGACGCCGTTTTCCTTCAACCCGGCCAGCGATTCCCTGGCTTCGGCGCGGGTTTTGTCCTGCAAACCGATCCAGCCGACGCAGTGATGGTCGCGCGCGACAAAAATCAAACTCCAGCCCTCGGTTTCGTTGAGGTCAACGGATTTGAGAAAATCCTCCGTCACCCCATTGTCCTTCAACCATTGCGCGCGTCCGACGAGCACGGTGGCGCCCTGGACCTGGGCCTTGACGCCGCGCCCGGCCGCTTCGCTGAAGTCCTTGGGTTCGAGGAGCGGCACGCTCGCTTCGGTCGCCAGTTGGGCGAGCGCCTTGGCCGTCGGGTGATTGCTGTATTTTTCGGCGGATGCGGCCAGTCGGAGCAGTTCGGCGGGTTTGATTTCACCGACCGGGGCCAGGCGGCTGACGGCGAGCTGGCCGGTGGTGAGCGTGCCGGTTTTGTCGAACACGAAGGCGTTAATTCTGGCGGCGAGCTCGATGTCGCCAACATTTTTGATCAAGATGCCCAGGCGCGCGGCGGCCGACAGCGCGGCGACCATCGCCGTCGGTGTCGCCAGAATGAACGCGCACGGGCAGGAAACCACGAACACGGCAATGACGCGGTTTAAATCGTGGGTAAACGCCCAGACCAGCGCCCCGATGACCAGCACGAGCGGCGTATAAAAGCCCATGTACTGGTCCACGATTTTCATGATGGGCAGCTTGGTTTTTTCCGCAGCCAGAATCAGCTCGCGCACCCGGCCCAGGGTCGTATCGGTGCCGGCGCGGCTGACCTTGATCTCCAGCACGCCGGTCAGGTTTTGGGTGCCGGCGAAAACCTCGTCGCCCGTCTTTTTGTCCACCGGCAAGGATTCGCCGGTGATGGTGGCCTGATTGAACGAGCCCTGGCCGCTGACGATGACGCCGTCCGCCGCGACGTTGTCGCCGGGACGGATGCGGATCAGGTCCCCGACGGCCAGTTCGCTGGCGGCGACCTCCTCTTCGCTGCCGTCCGATTTGAGGCGGCGGGCCTTGGTGGGCGTGAGTTGAATGAGCGATTCAATCGAGGCGCGCGCGCCCTCGGCGGTGCGGCTCTCAATGATTTCACCGGTGAGCATGAAAAAGGCGACAATGCCGGCGATCTTGTAATTGCCGGACGCGAACGCCGCCAGCACGGCAATGGCGACCAGTTCATTGATGCTGAGGCGGCCGACGCGCAAATCCTTGATGGCGGTGACGACGATGGGGTAGCCAAGAATGATCGAGCCGAGGCAGGCGCTGGCACTGGCGACGGCGCCGCCCTGTCCAAACAACGCGTCCACCACGTAGGCATTGATGACCAGCACGACGCCCAAGACGGCCTGCCAGAGATGCGTTACCGAGTGTTCGTGATCGTGGCCGCACCCGCATTCGGGTCCGTGCTCGTGTTCATGCCGACTCAAAAGTGATGTGACTTGCATGCAAATTTATTACGATTTATGGATTCGCCGGTGCGTTTTTTGGCCCCGGCGGCTCGCGGTTCAACAATAGCCTCAGTTCGATGGGTTTGCCATTGGCGGTGGTTGGCAAATAGGTCTTGAAATCCACGTTGGTCAGCGCCTGGCCCATCACCTGCACCAGCTCCTGCTGGCGGAACAGGCCCGGATTGATTTCGTAATTCGGCAGCAGGTCGCTAAAGGCCTTCGCGTCTGCCTGGACGGATTGGACGTAACGGGCGCGGGCGCTCCGGGCTTCGTTGATGATGGTTGAAGCCTGCGCCTCGGCGCCGTTGGTGGCCTGGTTTTCATAGCTGTGCGCGTCGTCCAACACCTTGTTCTGGTTCTGACGCGCCTCGGTGACCTGGTCAAAAACGTCCTTCAATTGCCGCGGCGGGATGCTCTCCACGTTGCATTGTTTGACGGTGATGCCGAGCCGTTCCTGGTCGGCCAGGGCGCCGACGCGCTGTTGCACCGCTTCCTGGAACCCGGCCACGTCGCTGTAGAGAACGTCGTCCACCTTGAACTGCGCGGCGGTGTCCAGCAACGCATTGTTCAGCGCGTTTTGGATGGTGTTGGAGGCCGAGGTGAACCCAAACACATAGCGGATGGGGTCGTCCACCTGATAATAGAGCGTCGCGCGGGTGTGAATGATGTTGCGATCGGCCGTAATCACGTAGCCGTCCACGCCGGGAACCAAGGAAGGGCCGGGCGGTGGCAGGTTGCCGCTCAGCTCCTGCTCCGGTGTTTCGGCAAACCAGCCGACGGTGGATGAAATCTTCTGGATTTCCGTAATCGGAATTTTGACCACTTCGTCAATCGGATACGGAAACGACCAGTGCAACCCCGGTCCGAGCAAGGCTTCCTGCTCCTGACCCACGGTTTTACCGAAGCGCAAAATGACTGCTTTTTCCTGGGTCCCGACCTGGAAAAATCCGGAACCGAGAAAGACCACGACCAGCGCCACCATCACAAATTTGACGATGGCGAAGCTGCTGCGCAACGCCTCGGTCAACGCCTGCGAACCGGCGTCTTCCTGCGCCATCGGGGTCGCGGAAGGTTCGGGTGCGGGATCGTGCTGGTCGTGCTCGTCGCTCATGGTTGATGGCTGGGCGGGTTGGTCAGGGTGCCATGAAACAAATCAAACGGCGGGACGCGATCGTCGAAAAACAGGATGGAACGCTGATTGAGGGCCTGTTTGATGGCATCAATGCTCAACAGGAAATTGGCCAGCTCGGGATTTTCCTGGAAGACGGGCAGGGTTTTGGCGGCTTCCGCCACACCCTCACCTTCAATGCGCGTGGCCTCGGCCTGGGCGTTGGCGAGGGTTTCATTGGCCTGCCGGTCGGCGTTGGCCTTGATTTTGATGGCCTCGGCCTGGCCCTCATTTTGCGCCCGGCTGATGAGAATGTTGCGTTCCGACTTCATGCGATCGAACACGGCCTGGGTGACGCTTTCGGGCAGGCCGAGTTGTTGGATGCCGAGAAACTCGATTTGAACGCCATAGTTGTTGGTCTGCAACTCGCCCTGGACCATTTGCTCCATTTCCGCCTGAATCTGGTCGAACTGCAGTTGCTTGGGGTCAATATTCACAAAATCCGCGAGCGGATGTTTGCCCACCACGGTGATATTGTCGCTGGCCAAAAGACTTTCGAGCTGGCCTTGGGCGGCGGTCACGGAACCGTCCTTGAAACTGTTTAAAAACGCCGATGGATCCGAAATCTTCCAGCCGACATAAATGCTCGTGATGAGGCTGATCTGGTCGGCGGTCAGGGTCTCGCGGAATTTTTCCTGGAAGTTCTGGATGCGCTCGTCGAATTTGTAGACCTGCTGGACCGGCCACGGCCACCTCAGGTGGAGGCCCGGTTTGCACGGGGGACCCGTGATCCGGCCGAAGGTCGTGACCACGGCCACTTCCGACTGGCGGACTTGAAAGGTGAACAACAGCAGCGTGAAAATGACGATCAGCACGGCGCCGGTAATGAGGGTAATGAGGTTCCGTTTCATGGTGAATTGGTGGACACATTCAGGTTCAAAAGGTCTTCGCGGATTTTATCCTCGAGGTCAAACTGGAGCACGTTGTACGTATTGGTCACGAGCAGGATGTATTTGCGCGCGTTGGCCGTGGCTTCGGGAAACATGTGGAAATACGCGCGCTGCCCGTAAACCGAGGGCGCGGCCGCATACGCGGCCATCTGGTTAGTGAACAAGCCGGCCCGCGCCCGGGCCGCCAGTTCGGTCTGCTGTTGGTGCGCCTCGGCCTGGCTGACGTCGGTAAACGCCTGGGCCCCGGCCAGCGCATTGGTCTGGATGGCTTCGGCCACCGCCGCGTTCGTCAGGGCAATCCTTTGTTGGGTGGCCGCGACGACCTTTTCGTAATCGCCCGCCACCTTCACCGGCGGATGCAAGTCCTGGACCCCGACAAAAAGGATTTTGACGCCTAGCTGGTGCTGGTTCGCATCATTTTGGATTTTATCATGCAACTGCCGGGCCGCCTCCACGCGCGATTGTGACAACACCGCGTTCAAATCCGCGCCCGCGAGATAATGCACAATCGCCCGGGTGGCCAGGTCCTGAAGCAGGTTGGTCGGGTCGGCGTTATGATAGGCCCAATCCAGCACGTTGGTGATTTGAAACTGCACCGGAATGCTGATGTCGACCAAACCCACCGGCGCCACCTTCAGCCGGTCGCTGCGGTTGGCGGTGGAATTGGTCGCCAGCTCCGCTTCCCGGTTGCCGACCAGAAAATTGACCTCTTCGGTGTGGGTGACGGTCCACAAAACCGTCGGCTCGGCTTCGCTTTGCGCAGTGGGCGTAAAGCCGACGTTAAACGTCTGGATCTGGCCCGTACGATAGTGCCGGACCTGATCCACCGGCCAGGGCCATTTGAAATGCGCGCCGGGGTCCAAAACGGGCTGCCCGGCGGCCAGCCGTCCAAAATGTTCCAGCACCCCCTGTTCGCCCGGCTCGATGATGACCACGCAGGTGGACAAAAGCAGCGCCGCCAATTGTGCCAGGAACAGGACCGGCAGGCTTTTCTTCAGCAATTGGAAGAACCAGGTTTCAGAAACCTTGAAGCCAAATTGATAATCCAGCGCCTGGGCCGCCGTGGTGAACAGACTCTCCGGCTGGGCCAGCAAGCCGACGATCCGGCTGTCGTAGAGCAGGCGGGCGACCTTGCCCTTCACTCGTGGGCGGTAAATTTCCAGGAGCAACATCATGAGGGTTTCCAGCGCCAGCAACGCCAGCAGCACGCACAAGGCACGCGCCAGATAGGCATCAATCTGGGGGAACTCCGTCTTGACCCCGGCAATGCCGAGCGCCGTCACAAAGCAGATATAAGCGCCGGCCAGCAGAAAACTCGCGCCGGGCCGCAGCAACCGGTGGTTTTCCAGCCGCGCAATGGTCACGGAAAAACGGCCGACCAGAAACAACGCCAGCGCGAAAATGCCGAACAAGGCCAGCGACGGCATGGCGCGTTCAGGGGCGATGCCGGCGTTGGTCTGTGAAATCCAGCGCCAGAGCAGATACGCGCCACTGCCTTCGAGCAGCAACAACAGCACGCTGAAACCCGGCACCAGAAATTTCTCAAACAGTTCGCGCGAGTGCCGGGCCGGAAAAACCTCCCCGTCCTTCGTTTCAAACAGCGCGGTTTGACCGCGGGTGCGGGCCAGTTCCTCCACTTCCAGCTTTTCCAGACGTTCGTTTTCCTCCAGCCGCATCTGGAACCAGCTCGCGAACGCCACCAGGGTTCCCAGGCCGAGGAAAATCGCGGCGGCCTCGCCCGCCAGCGAATTCACGTAGGCGGTCACGGCAAACGCGGCGATGAAAATCGCCAGCGCGGCCGCCAGATTCACCAGGCCGTTCTTTTGAACGTTGCGTTCCATTTATTTTCGTTAAATCGTTAAATTGTCCCATCGTCAAACCCGCCGCCCGATTCAGCGGTTCAACCGGTTGACGATTCGCGGCTCAGCTCAATTCGCGCTCTTCAAACAACGCCGTGCCGATGGCCAGCGCCGCGCCCGCGTAGCCGATGGTATAGCCAAAAGCCTTGGCCACGTAATCCCAGTGAAACGTGCTTTTGCCCATGTCCAGGGCGTCCGCGAGCCAGAAAAGCTGCCAGTTTGGAATGACGGTGTAAAGCGTTGAAGCCCACCAATGGCCTGCTTCCGCCCGCTGGCCAAAGAGATAATCCGACATCAGCCCGATCAGAAAAAACGCCGAACAAACCGCCAGGGTCGGAATCGTGTCCAGCCGTGTCGAACACGCCAGCGCCAGCGCCGCCAGAATCCAGACGGCAAACAAAATTAAAATGCCCGCCGGCACCAGCCGCCAGTCCACCTGCGCCATCGTGCCCAGACTCTCCTTCTGCTGGGTGAACCGGATGATGATGAAGGCGGCCAAGGTCGCCATCACCACCAGGGCCAGGACCGCATCGCTCACAAACGGCCGGCGCAGGAAAAAATTGCTGAATCCGCCCAACGCATAGGCGAGGGCGGCGCCGGCCCCAAAAATGCCGAGCGCAACCAGATCGGTGCTGCCATAGGCATCAAACGCCATTTTGCTGCACAGCAACACACCCAGGAGATTTACATACGTCAGCAACGCCAGCGCGGCCGCCAAGCCGGCGTATTTGCCCAGCAGGAACTGCGCGCGCCCGATCGGCTTGGACAGCACCGCCAGCGCCGTGCCCACGCGAATTTCACGGGCCAGCGACGAGGAAGCGCTCAGCACGGCGCCAAACAATCCCGAGAGCAGCATCACCGCCAGGGCGCTGTTTTCGACCAGCTTGGGTTCGTCGCCCAGGGCGAAGTAATAAGGCACCGCCAGGAAAATTTCAAAAACCACCGACCCTGTCATCAGCAGTAAAAACACGGGTTGCCGGATCAGTTCCATGAAGGCATTGGCGGCGATGGTGAAAAATTGTCGCACGATAAATTCCCGTCAGATTAACCGGTTGGCGACAAATTGCCAGCGGTTAATCCGTTCCACGGGCAGGCTGTGATTGCGTTTTCAGGAAAATGGAGCGTCCGGCCGGTCGTTTTGTTCAAAATGAAATTCACGCCATCGCCCGCGCGATCGCGTTCCACCAGCGATCGTGCAGTTCAGTCACCAGCACGCTGACTTCACTGGTGCCCGCCTTGATGGCCAATTGGTCACCGCCCACCCGACCGATTGGCACCGCCGGCACGCCGAGCAGTTTGGCGCGTTCCACCACCTTCACCGCGTCCAGCGGTTGGCAGGTGATGACCACGCGGCTTTGTGTTTCGCCGAATAACAGGGCGTCCAATTGGTGGGGCGAGGCTACCGACGAGCCGTTGTCAGTAGTACCATCGGCTCGCGAGGACGCTCGCCCCACCGAAGTAAGATCAATCGCGGCACCCATCAACCTTGGCGTCCCGCGCGCCATCAATTGGCTGATGCAGCTTTCGGCCAGACACACCGCCAGTCCGCCTTCGCTGCAATCATGCGCGCTCTGGATGAGACCCGACTGAATCAGGCCCAGCAGCGTGGTGTGCAAGGTTCTCGCTTGTTCCAGATCGCAACGTGGCGGCGTGCCGGTTTTCTTTCCATGTACAGCCTGCAACCAGGCTGAACCACCAAGACCCAGCAGCGGGTCGTCGGCATCCACGGGTTCACCGAGCAAAATGATGGCGTCGCCTTCGTCCTTGAACCATTGCGTCGTGATGTGTTCCGGCTTTTCGATGAGGCCGACCATCGCCACCGTGGGCGTGGGGTCAATCGGGCCGGCGGGACTCTGATTGTAGAGCGAGCAATTGCCGCCGGTGACCGGCGCGTTGAATGCCTGGCAGGCGTCGGCCAGTCCGCGCACGGATTCCTTGAGCTGCCAGAACAGTTCCGGTTTGAACGGGTTGCCGTAGTTCAAGTTGTCCGTCACGCCCAGCGGCGCCGCGCCGGAACAGGCCAGATTCCGCGCCGCCTCGGTCACGACAATTTTCCCGCCTTCGTAAGGATCGAGGTAAACGTAAGCGCCGTTGCCATCCACCGTCAGTGCAAGGTATTTGTCCGGCGTGGGCTGGCAGTTGGACAATTCCGGCAATGAATCGGTCTTGATGCGCAACACCGCGGCGTCGCTGCCGGGACAAACCACCGACCCGTCGCGCACCATGTGATCGTATTGCCGGTAAACCCAGTTCTTCGACGCAATCGTCGGCCACGACAAAAGCTTCAGGAGATCGGATTTGGCGTCTGGCGTTTCGGGAATTTGGTCCAGCCGGAACGCGCGGATTTCCTTCAAATACGCCGGTTCTTTGGCTTCGCGCTGATAAACGGGCGATTCGTCGGCGATTTTTTTGGCCGGAATATCGGCAACCACCTGGCCGTGCTGTTTCACCACCATGCGGCCGGTGTCGGTGACGTAACCGATTTCCGACCATGGCAAATCCCATTTGTCGAAAATTCGCTTCACTTCCTCTTCACGGCCCTTGTGGACGATGATGAGCATCCGCTCCTGCGATTCCGACAGCATAAGGTCGTAGCTCGTCATGTTCGGCGCGCGTTGCGGGACCTTGTCCAATTCAATCTCAATGCCCGTGCCCGCGCGGGCAGCGGTCTCGCACGTCGAACAGGTCAGGCCGGCCGCACCCATGTCCTGGATGCCCGCGACCGCACCCGTGGCGAGCAGTTCGAGACACGCTTCGCACACGAGCTTTTCCATGAACGGATCGCCCACCTGCACCGCGCCGCGCTGTTGCTCGGCGGATTCCTCGGTCAAATCCTGCGACGCGAACGACGCGCCCGCGAGGCCATCGCGGCCCGTGGGCGGCCCGACGTAAAAAACGGGATTGCCAATGCCTTTGGCCGCGCCGCGCGCGATTTGTTCGTGCCGCAGCACGCCGAGGCAGAAGGCGTTCACCAACGGATTGCCTTCGTAGGATTTGTCGAAGTAAACCTCGCCGGCGATGGTCGGGATGCCGAAGCAATTGCCGTAATGCGCGATGCCGGCCACCACGCCCGCAAACAGACGCTTGTTATTGGTGATTTGTGATTTGTGATTTGCGGTTTCAGAGTCGGCGCCAGCGGCGAAGGTTGGCTCGCCCTCGCCCCGGCCCTCTCCCCCGGGGAGAGGGAGACCGTCGGCGGAAGCCGTTCCTGAATTCGCCCGGGCATTCCCGTTGCTGCCGGTTGCTTCTCCCTCTCCGCCCGGAGGGGGGCGTGGGCCGGGGTGAGGTGGGCGATTATCCGTGATCGGCCCGAACCTTAGCGAGTTCACCGAGCAAATCGGCCGGGCCCCCATGGTAAAAATATCGCGCACGATGCCGCCAACGCCCGTGGCCGCGCCCTGGAACGGCTCAACCGCGCTCGGATGATTGTGCGATTCAATCTTGAACGCGATGGCCAGCCCGTCGCCGATGTCAATGATGCCGGCGTTTTCCTCGCCCGCGCCGACGAGGATTTTCTTGGATTTGGTTGGAAAGGTTTTGAGCAGCGGTCGGGTATTTTTGTAGCTGCAATGCTCGCTCCACATCACCGAAAAAATGCCCAGCTCGGTATAGCTCGGCACGCGCCCGAGGACTTCCTGGACACGGACATACTCCTCCGGAGTGAGATTGTGTTTGGCAACCAGTTCAGGGGTGATGGCGGGTTCAGTCATGGAGAAACATTTCTCACGCAGCCTTCGCTGCCGATTTCTCTTCCAGCGCGGTAATCATGCTTTTAAAAATCCACCGGCCGTCGTCGCTGGCAAGCAACGGCTCGCAGGCGCGTTCGGGATGCGGCATCAGGCCGGCCACGTTGCGGCGCTGGTTGCAAATGCCGGCAATGTTCAGCAGCGACCCGTTCGGGTTGGCGCCCTCGGTCACGTCGCTGGTGACGGAACAGTATTGCCATAAAATCTGGTTGTTCGCCTTGAGCCTCGCCAGCGTCTCAGCGTCAGCGAAATAGCAGCCTTCACCATGGGCAATGGGAATTTTCAGCGATTTGCCTGCGGGAATTTTACTCGTAAACGGCGAGTCGGGCGTGACGGTCTTCAGGAAAATATGTTCGCAATGGAATTGCAGGTCGCGGTTGCGGACGAGCGCGCCAGGCAGCAAGCCGGCTTCCGTGAGCACCTGGAAACCGTTGCAGATGCCGAGCACGAGTCCGCCGTTGTCGGCGAACTGTTTCACCGCCTGCATTACCGGGCTGAACCGCGCAATCGCGCCGCATCGCAAATAATCGCCGTAGCTGAAGCCGCCGGGCACGATGACAGCGTCGGTGTCCCCCAGCGAGGTTTCCTTGTGCCAGACATAGCGCGCGGAATGGCCGAACACGTCGCGCAGGGCGTGAATGGCGTCCTGATCGCAGTTCGAGGCGGGAAACTGTAATACAGCAAAGTTCATATCAGTCGAAGGCCGAGGGTCGAGGGGCGAGAGCAGGGGTTGGCCCTCGACTCTCGACTTTCGTCTCTCGGCCAAGTGGCTTCATTCGATTTCCAGTTTGTAGTCCTCAATCACCGGGTTGCTCAAAAATTTGTGGCACGCTTCGTCGAGGGTCTTGCGCGCGGCTTCCCGGTCCGTGCCGGCCAGTTCAATTTCGAGATATTTGCCGACGTGAACGGCCTGGATGCCCTGGTGGCCCATCTGTGCCAGCGCGTTCCGGACGGTTTTGCCCTGGGGGTCCACCACGGCCTTCTTTGGAGTTATGACAATTTTTGCTTTCATCTTCGCTCCGGGAATCCGGAGCCGGATGCGGGAATTTTGTGAAAAAACGCCGCGTCGGGCGAGCAATTTTTGAGCGCCGCACAATTTTTGAGGCGCGCGCTACAAGAAGCGTTGAATTTATCCGCGGCTTGCGCCATGGTTGTCGCTGTGAATACTTCGATTTCCATGGAGGAACCGGCGACGGGCAACATCAGCGCCGAGCGCAAACCGCCCGGACCCTGTTCCATCGTCATCTTTGGCGCGAGCGGCGACCTCACCGCGCGCAAACTCATCCCCGCGTTTTATCATCTGTGCAAGGACAAGCAGTTGCCGTCCTCGTTCCGGGTCATCGGCTTTGCCCGGCGCGACAAG
>Ga0265339_10003041_pt1 | contig 11811 bp, 5 predicted proteins | sample 4CB219metaG_FD_202085 | JGI IMG/M metagenome (GOLD analysis project Ga0265339, IMG submission 202085) | Rhizosphere microbial communities from Carex aquatilis grown in University of Washington, Seatle, WA, United States - 4-CB2-19 metaG | ecosystem: Host-associated > Plants > Roots > Rhizosphere...
CCGCCGCCACCGCCGCCGGTACGGCCACCGCGCGTCGGCAACTGGCGGATCTCGACGTCGATGCGCACGACGCTGGGGCGCAACGCCTTCGCAACGGCGGAGAACGCCGACGACAGGATGCGCGCCTCGTTGGGGATCTCGGTCCGCGGCGTCACCGGTCCGCCCGCCTGCTGCGGCGGCGACGCGGAGGGCGCGCTCGGCGCAGCGACGGAGGGCGGCGTGGCGGGCGCGGCCTTCTCGGCGGGGGCCTCTGCTTTCTGAAGAAGCTTCCGACAGCCGGTGATGGGCGCCACGCAGGCGAGGACAAGCCAGGCGACTCTGGGAATCGACTTCATTCTGCAGACATTAAGCGTTCGATCCGACCGCGCCGCAAGCTTCGGGCGTTCCCTTCTTTCTCCCTCTCCTCCATGTCCGCATGGAGGAGAGGGTCGGGGAGGAGGTCCGAGTGCGCGACGAATCGGCCACCAAACCGACGAGCCTCCTCACCCAACCCTCTCCTCCACGCAGACGTGGAGGAGAGGGCTTTTGGACCTGAGGCCTCGACTGCCCTACCCCGTCACGCCGCTCAGCGCGGAGCTCACCACCTTGCCCCCGGCATTCGACGCCAGATCGCCGTCGAGCAACGTCGACGGAATCCCCAGCGCCACGCCCAGTGTGCGCGCCAGCGCCACGTTGCTCTGCGCGACCGGGATGTCTCCGCCGGTCACCGGCATGCCGCTCGCCGAATCGATGTCCGACGCCGCGTAGGCCCCGCTCGTGCCCTTGACCACGCCGCCAGTGACCGCCGGCGCGACGTTCTTGCCGACCAGTACCGAGACCGCGTGGTTGCCGAAATGATCACGCCCGGTGCGCCCGTCAGTCTTGGCGATGCCGTTCAGGTTTCGCCCGAAGACGTTCATGGTCGCGAACGTGACCTTGTCGCTGAGCCCGAGCCCGGCGAGCGCATCCATCAGCTGCTGGATTCCTTGCACGCCGCTCACCGTCTGCGACGCCTCGCCGGCGAGATCGGTGTCGGTGTGGTTGTCGCCGCCGAACGCGATGTGCATGGTCACCACCGGTGTGACGTTGGCCGAGATCAGCGCCGCCGCCGCCAAGCCCTGCCCCTTGGTATCGTCCGCGGTGATCGCGTTCAGCGTGGTCGCCAGAGCGTCGGCCAGCTCGCGCACCTGCCGACGTGACAGCGCCATCGCGTCCAGGAAGTCGCGTTGCACATTGTTGCCGGTGGTTTTGGCCAGCGCATTGAGCTTGTCGATCGAGGCGTCGCGCACCGTGCGCAGCGCCTGCAGCGGGCTGTTCTTGGTGCCGGTCAGCAGCTGCTTCAGCTGCGTCGGGGAGATCGACGGCAGCGTGCGCCCGGCGAAGCTCACCAGCTCGCTGGCGTTGCCGCGCGCCCCGACCGCGATCGGCTCGGGCTGCACCGTGCCGAAGCAGGTCGCGAGGTGCTTGGCGTAAGCCGAGATCATCATCTCGCTGCGGCTGGTGCCGCCAAGGAGCTTCATCACCTTGGGCTGGTCGCCGTGCACCGTCGAGCGGGTCGAGTAGTGGAAGAAGCCGGTGCGCCCCAGCGTCGCGGGCGCGAGCGCGCCGCCGACGTCGGTGCTGGCCCAGGGCAGCGCCGCGCCGTAGTTGCGCCCGCCGATGCTGATCGTCGTCGCCGCCACCGTGGGCTGCAGCGGGTGGATGATCTCGGGCGCCTCGTAGGTGCCGGGCACGTTGCAGTTGAGCGGATCGCCCGAGCTGGACGTGCTCATCACCAGGTACTGCATCTTGTCGCGCGCCGCGATCGCGCACTGCATGTCCTGCGCGGACGCCGCGCCCGGGCGGGCAATGAACCAGGCCGGCAGCCCGGTCGCCAGGGCGCGCAACCCGATGTACTCGGCGCCGAACAGCCCGGCCAGCAGCGTCTTGCGTCGATTGAGCAGCATCGTCGGGTTCCTTTCTCTAAAGGCCGAGGGACAGCGTGGTGGGCGCCTCGCAGGCGAGCGCAAAGGTGGAGCGGAGCGCATTGGTCGCGCTGGCCTTGGCGGCGACGTGGGCGTCGTAGTTGTCCTGCAGGATCTGCACGGCGCCGGCGTAGAGAGGATCGTTTGGCGGATAGCCGATCACACGCTGGACCATGTCGGCGATCGCCGCCGGCACCATGGTGCTGCTGTAGATGGAACCGGTGGTCGCGTCGACCACGAGCGCGGCGACGTTCTCGCACAGCAGCTCCGACGCAGACGAGTAGAAGAGCGTCGGAACCGAGGCGGTGATCGGCACCTCGCTACCACGGCTGAACGCGTCTGCGGGGATGCTGGTCGCGATCTTCAGCGTCGCGGCCTGCGCCGACGACGGGATCGGCACCGCCAGGCCGCACAGGTCGGGCTTGCCGAGCCGGTTCGACAGAGCCGCACACAGCTGATCGCGGCGCGCGATGCTGATGTTGAAGCCGTTGGCGGTCGCGGTCGCCGTCGAACCCACGCCGGTCACCAGCGGCGACGACAGCAGCTCGCGCATCAGGGCCGGAAAGCTGAAGCCGCCCTGCTCGAACAAAGAAGCGACGCGCCGGAACTCGGGATCGGTCTCCACGCACGGCGCCGAGTTCGCGAAGTAGCAGAGCTTCTGCGCGGTCGCGAGCGCGAAGCGGCTCACCGGCAGCTTGGGATCGGCCGAATCGATCACCTGCTCGAGCAGCGGCCCCAGCGCGGTCATGTCCGCGCCGGTCGCATTGACGTTGCCGTACGCGAGCGCGCCGCCGGTCATCGCCGGGCGCGGGTCGGCGGCGAGGCCGCCGCCCGCTTTGGCCGGGAAGTCGTTGCGGTCGTTGAAGTCGAGCTGCGTGCCCCAGAACTGGCGCAGCGGATCCAGCGTCTTGTGGCAGCCGTAGCACTCGGTGCCGGTGGTGGCGTGGCTGGGATCCAGCCCGGCGGCCGACAGCGGCACGATGGCGCTGGCCGGCGTGAGCGACGCGCCGAGCGCGATCAGCAGCGTCTGGTTCGCGGTCACGCGGTGCTGGTTGCTGTCGTTGGTGTTCCAGAGCGCCAGGAACGCCGGCGTCGTGTAGTACCCGACGCGCGGCAACGCCAGCGCCAGCTCGGTCGCCTGTCGCAGCGCCGGCAGGTTGTACGGCATGACGCGCGTCTCGCCCGCGGCGAGCGCGCGCACGTTGACCCACTGCCAGTCACTGACGTCAGACAGCGTGAAGTACGGCCGCGACGCGTGGCGATCGCACACGTCGGTGGTCACGCTGTTGGCCGTCGTCGAGTACTGCGGGACCAGGCCAAGCAGGACCTGGAACAGCGTGGCGAACCCGTTGAACGGGTTCACCATGCCCGCGGTGCCGCGGCAGACGATCGTAGGCTTGCCCGCGTTCAGCGTGGGCGCGACGTCGCCGAAGGTCAGGTAGTTGGGGCTGGTCGGATCAACGATCTGCTCGATCGGGATGTCCGTACCGCTCTCGTCGACCTTCCAGGTGATCGTCGTCGCCGCCTGGCTGCGCGGCATCTCGATCTGCAGATACGTCGCCTTGAGCGCCGTCGTCATCATGAAGCGCGTCGTGGTGAGCACTTCATTGAACGGCCGACCGTCGGCGATCAGCTGCCAGGCCGTCATGGCGAAGCTGTCCTGGATGTTCTGCACCAGCCGCTGGAAGATGTCGTCGCCGGGCGTGGCCGCGAAGTCGAAGCCGCCGTTGGTGAGCAGCTGCGGCTTGAAATCCTCAGCGGGATTGAAGCCGGTCTGCTGAAAGGTGTTGCGGAAGAACGCCAGCATCCGATCGCGGTACATCGGCTGCAGCGTCGGATCGGCGGTCCATCCATCGATCAGGGTTTGCAATCCCTGCGCGCCCTGCGCGGTGACGAGAGCGATCTCGTCATCGGTCGGCGTCATGCCGGTCAGTAAGTTTTTCACCTTTCGCACGCTCGACGCCGCGGTCGCGGGCTCGAACGGCGGGGGTGGCGGCGTCACCGATCCCGGATCACCGCCCGCGCCGGTGCCGCCGCTGACGCTGCCGCCGCCCGACGGCGAGCCAGCGCCTCCGATCTGTGCGGTACAACCCGCGACGGCGATCACCGCTGCGATCCCCAGGCGCAAGATCAACTTCATCAGAACCTCCCGTCGTGGTCAGGGACGCTAGGCTAGTTGCGCGTGACCACCGGCGAGCAGCGCTCGACGGCCCAGGTCGCCAAAATAGAGATACGACGACGAACAATTCAGCGACGGCGCTCAGCCGAGACCGGCGAGCGCGACGACAAGAACAACGGTAGCGGCGTCGCGCGCGTCCGTCCAGAAAAACTGGAATCCGCACAGTCGATGACAACGCGCCCAAACGTCCGCGCGCGACATCTTACTTGGGGCGTCGTGCGCGCGTCGTGCCCGCACCGGAGCGGGTAACCAGGAACGGCGACGGTGGGGGACGTGAGGACGGCTTCGATCTCTCCGTTGTGGGGCGCGAGCGGCGTGGGGGGCCCTTGGGGTGGGGTATTCCTCTTGCGGGGACGCGGCCCTCACGCCGCCGGGTGGGCGCGCAACTCCCGGTCGGGATAAAAGCGGTGTACTCGACCGAGGCGTCGAGCAGAGGGGATTTACCGGCGGCACGGGGGCCGCTCCGTTCGGCGCTGGCAACCTGCCTGCGGACAGGCAGGAGCGCGCCTCGAGGCCCCGCAAGAAGAACACCCCACCCCCAGGGCCCCCCACAACGCTCGCGCTGCTTCACTCCTACGTTTACTGCGCCTGAGGGCGTCCGTATTTTTTAATTGAGGGTAGCCGGACGCGCGCTCCAGCATCGCCCGCGCGACTCCTTCGCTACGTACGCGGTGTCATCTTCGCCAAGTACCCAGTGGTCACTCAGCGAAGAATCTTCGTTCACGAAATCGCTCAACCCAGACGCTACAGTCACCTAGCGAAGGGTCTCCATTCACGAGTGATCAACGCGCGTCCGGTAGCCCAATTTAAAAATACGGACGCCCTCAGGCGCAGGGAACGTAGCTTGTCACCGGCGCGAGAGGCGCGGGGGGACGTTGGGGGTGGGGTGTTCCTCTTGCGGGGCCTCGAGGCGCGCTCCTGCCTGTCCGCAGGCAGGTTGCCAGCGCCGAACGGAGCGGCCCCCGTGCCGCCGGTAAATCCACCCTGCTCGACGCCTCGGTCGAGTACGCCGCTTTTATCCCGACCGGGAGTTGCCCTCCCAGCCGGCGGCGTGAGGGCCGCGTCCCCGCTAGGGGAATACCCCACCCCCAACGGCCCCCCACGCCTCTCGCGCCCCACAACGGAGAGAGCGGAGCCCGCCTCACGTCCGCCACCGCTCGCCGTTCCTGGTTACCGCCGCCGGTGCGGGCCCAAATCAAACCGCGGCGGGCACGGTGAACGTGAACGTCGAGCCGGTGCCGACGGTGCTGCGCACGGTGATCTCGCCGCCCATCAGCCGCACCAATCGATCGACCAGCGTGAGCCCGATGCCTGTGCCCTGGTGGCGCCGGCCCAGGCGATAGTCGACCTGGTAGAAGCCTTCGAAGATCCGCGACATCGCATCTTCCGGGATGCCGATGCCGGTGTCGGAGACCGAGATCGCCACGAAGTCGCCCCAGCGTTCACCCTGGATCTTGATCGATCCACTCTCGGTGAACTTCACCGCGTTGTTGAACAGGTGCGAGATGACCTGGCCGAGCCGGTGGCCGTCGGCGCGCACGCGCGGCAGCGTCTCGGGCAGCTCGACGCTCACGTTCAGCTTCTTGTTCTGCGCGATGGGCAAGAGCGACGAGAGCGCCGCCTGCGCGATCACGCCCGGCGCGATCTCCTCGGACCGCGTCTCGAGGTTCTTGGTCTCGAGGTTGGCGAGATCGATGATGTCGCTGAGCAGATTGAGCACGCTCTGCCCGCTGCGCTGGATCACATCGAGATAGCGCGACTGCTCGGATGTGAGCGGCCCGGCCGATCCGTCGCGCATCAGCTGCGACAGCGACAGCACCGCGTTGAGCGGCGTGCGGATCTCGTGGCTGATGTTGCTGATGAAGGCGCTCTTCAAGCGCTCCATCTCCTCCAGCGTTCGGCTCTGTGAATCGACTTCGGATAGCCGCAGATGCAGCTTGCGCCGCTCGAACGCGATCAGCACGCGTTCGATCGCGCTCATGAGCGCGCCGTGATCGAACGGCTTGCTCAGATAGGCAGCCGCATCGATCGCCGCCGCCTTGGAGCTGGCGTCGGCCGAGATCGCGATCACCGGGATCTGGGCAATCGACGGGTCGTTCTTCTGCTGGATACGAAACTGCCAGCCGTCCATGACCGGCATCATCAGATCCAGGATGATGAGATCCGGCGCGGTCATGGAGCCAAGGCGCGACAGCGCGTCGCGGCCGTTGTTGCAGGCGACGACCTCGAAGCCCTCCTCGGTCAGAATGGTCTGTAAGGAAATCCGGATGTCCGGATCATCCTCGACGAGCAGTATTCGCCTGAGCGCGCCCTCTCGGGCAGGGGTACCTGGTCCCATGGATTTCCATTCCGCGTGGCTCCCCCCAACAAGAACACGCGCGTGAATCAGTCCGTGAATCGCAATGATACCCCGGGTCTCCTGCCGACGACAAAAAACTCGCCCGCCAACCGGTGAATCGCCCGAGGCTTGCTCTTTCCAATTCGTGATTACGTTTGCTGCGACCCGCAACGCGAGGTCGCAAAGCATGGAAACATCGTCCCACGGTCCGGGTCAGTCTCGAGAGTCGGCCGAGCCGGAGCAGGCGCTGGTCCTACACGACACCTACCGACTGGTCCGCCAAGTGGGATTCGGCGGTATGGGCGTGGTGTACGAGGCGATACACACGCGCCTGCCCCGCCGGTTCGCCATCAAGGTGCTCTTGCGTAGCTTGCTGTCGCACCCGGAGGCGCACGCGCGCTTCTGCCGCGAGGCGGAGGTCATGTCGCAGCTGCGCCACCCCAATATCGTGCAGATCTTCGACTTCAACGTCACCCACGAGAATCAGCCCTACTTCGTGATGGAGTATCTCGACGGGCGCAGCCTCGAGAGCGAGCTCGCCGACGGCGCCGCGATGCCGCTTTCGCGCGCGCTGCCGATGGTCGAGGCGGTCGCGTCGGCGCTGATGACCGCTCATCGCCACGGGATCATGCACCGCGATCTCAAGCCGTCGAACATCTTCCTGTGCGACGTCGAAGACACGGGCGCCCCCGACGGCGAGGCCCTGTCTGCCCCGGCTCTGCGCGCCGAGCATCCGTTCGTCAAGCTGCTGGACTTCGGCGTCTCGCCGGGCCGCGCCTCGGGGCACATCGTCCTCGGCTCGAACGTCGTCGAAACCTCCCACTACCTGGCGCCGGAGCAGGCGGGCGGGCGCGGCAAGACGAACGACGCGCGCGCCGACCAGTTCGCGCTGGCGGCGATCACATACGAGATGCTGGCCGGTCAGCACGCCTTCACCGGCGAGGACGCGGTGTCGCTGCTCCACCAGATCGTGCATGAAGAGCCGCAGGCGCTCGACCGCCTCGTGGGTTGGGACTGCTGGCGGGTGCAACAAGTTTTGAGCCGGGCGCTGGCCAAGGATCCGGCGCGGCGCTTTCCGACGATCCTCGACTTCTCCGACGCGCTCCAGGAAGCGGCCGACCACGCGCGCGCGCCGGTGACGCCGCCGCCGGTGCTGATCGCATCGCCCCCGGCCATCGCGGCGCCGCGCCCGCTCGTGGCCCTCGATACGCCGGCGAGCGGTCAGCCCTGGAGTGAACGCGAGATCACTCAGACGATCCCGCGCGTCCCGCGGCTCGCCTACCGGCCCATCGTGATCGGGCTGGCGGCGGTCGCGGTGCTCGGTTTCGTCGCCGTCAAGGGCTGGGTCTACCCCCTGCCGCCTCGCGTGGTCACCGCCGCCCAGAACGTGAAGGTCCGCCTGTTCGGAGCGCCGCCGGCGCTCCCGTCGCCGCCGTCGCTGCCATCGCCGCCGCCGGTTGCCGGCATGGGCGAAGCGGCGCCGTCCGGTCCGGTTGCCGTTCCGATTCCGCCGCCCTCGGCAGCCGCGCCGCAAATAGTGACGACACCGGCGACGGAGGTCACGTCCGCCACCACGCCGGGGGAGCCGAGCTCCGCGCCCGCGAAATCAGAACCGTAACCGATAAGCGGGTTGTTTTTCGGTCGTTAGCCCCCAACTTGCGCCAAGTGACCGAACCTGAGCCGCGGATCCCGATCGCGACTTATCGCGTGCAATTCAATCGCCACTTCACGCTGCGCGACGCGACGGCGCTGGTGCCCTACCTCGACGCCCTCGGAATCTCCGACATCTACGCCTCGCCTTTTCTTGCCGCGCGGCCGGGCAGCCTGCACGGCTACGACGTCGTGGACCCGACCCGCCTGAACCCGGAGATCGGCACCGACGAGGACCTCGACGCGCTGGCGGCGGCGCTGCGCGCGCGCGGCATGGGCCTGCTCATGGACGTGGTGCCCAACCACATGTGCATCGCCTCGTCGGAGAACCGCTACTGGCAAGACGTGCTCGAGAACGCGCGCAGCTCGCCGTCGGCGCGGCTGTTCGACATCGACTGGTATCCGCCCAAAGCGGAGCTCACCGACAAGGTGCTGTTGCCGGTGCTGGGCGATCAGTACGGCCGCGTGCTCGAGGAGCAGCAGATCTCGATCGAGCACGACGGCGGCGCGTTCCATTGCCGCTACTTCGAGACGCGCCTGCCGCTGGGACCGCGGACGATCCGCCCGATCCTCGAACCGATCATCGCCGATCTGCGGCGCCGCGGGCCGGACGACGCGCCCGATCTGCTGGAGCTGGAGAGCATCCTGACCGCGGTCAAGCACCTGCCGAAGCGGTCGGAGGTCGGCGACGAGCAGGTGCGCGAGCGCCAGCGCGAGAAGGAGATCGTGAAGCGCCGGATCGCGGCGCTGGTGTCGTCGAGCGCCGACGTCGCCGCTGCGCTCGACCGCGCGCTGGCGGCGATCAACGGCCGGCGCGGCGACCCGCACAGCTTCGATGCGCTCGAGGCGCTGCTCGCCGATCAAGCCTATCGTCTGAGCTTCTGGGGCGTCGCCGCCGAGGAGATCAACTACCGCCGCTTCTTCGACATCAACGACCTGGCGGCGATCCGCGTCGAGGACCCTTCGGTGCGCGAGCTGATCCACGCCAAGGCGTTCGACCTCCTGCGCGCGGGCAAGGTCACCGGCCTGCGCATCGATCACGTCGACGGCCTGCTGGATCCGGCCGGCTACCTGACCGAGATGCGGCGCACGAACGATCTGCCACCGTTCTATCTGGTCGTGGAGAAGATCCTGATCGGCGACGAGGAGCTGCCGGCTGACTGGCCGGTGGAGGGCACGACCGGCTACGATTTCCTCCATCAGGTGAATGCGGTCTACACAGACGGGGACGGCGGGCGCGCGCTGGCGCGCAACTATCAGCGTGCGGTCGGGGCGCCGGCGAACGCCACGGACGATCTGCTCCACCGCACGAAGAGGCTGATCCTCGACGGCTCGCTGCCCAGCGAGCTCTACACGCTGGCGCGGCGGCTGGACCGCATCTCCGAGCAACACCGCTGGTCACGCGACTTCACGCTCAACAGCCTGCACGCCGCGCTGCGCGAGGTCATCGCCAGCTTCCCGGTCTATCGCAGCTACGTGCGGCCCGGCGCCGTCGAGGTGAGCGCGGCCGATCGACACCACATCCTGAAGGCGATCCGCGACGCCAAGTGGCGCAATCAATCGATGAGCGCGTCGCTGTTCGACTTCATCGCCGACATCTGGCTCTTGCGCGACCCCGACGGTATCTCCGAAGCCGACCGCGTCGAGCGACGCGAGCTGCTGCTGCGCCTGCAGCAGCTGACCGGCCCGGTGATGGCCAAGGGCATGGAGGACACGGCGTTTTATCGCTATTTCCCGCTGTCCTCGCTCAACGAGGTGGGCGGCCAGCTGGCGCCGGTCACCGGCGACGTCGAGCGCTTTCATCGCTGGTGCACCACGCGCGCCGCGCGCTGGCCGCACGCGCTGTCGGCGAGCGCGACCCACGACACGAAGCGCGGCGAGGACGTGCGCGCGCGCGTGAGCGCGCTGTCGGAGATGCCGCGGGTTTGGTCGACGGCGTTCCGTCGCTGGCGGCGTCTCAACCGCGCCGAGCGGCGGCAGGTCGACGAAGCGCTGGTGCCCGACGCCAACGAGGAGTATTTGCTCTATCAGACGTTGCTCGGCGCGTGGCCCGCGACGCCCCTCGACCGAGGTGGCGTGGAGCTGGGCGCCGGGTTCATCGACCGCATGAGCGCGTACATGAAGAAGGCCATCAAGGAAGGCAAGCTCCACACGAGCTGGATCAACACCAACGACGCCTACGAGCGCGCCGTCGATGAGTTCGTGCGCGCGGTGCTGGATCCGGCGCGCGAAAGCCCGTTTCTCGGCGAGGTCGCGGCTCTGCGGCGCGCCCTGGCGCGCGCCGGTGCGCTCGCCTCGTTGTCGCAGCTCTTGTTGAAGATCGCCGCGCCGGGCGTCCCCGACTTCTACCAGGGAACGGAGCTGTGGGACCTGTCGCTGGTCGACCCCGACAACCGGCGGCCTGTCGACTACGCGGAGCGGCGCGCGCAGCTGGAGGCGATCCAGCGTCTGGACGAGGGCGACCGCCGTGGATTCATCCGCGCCCAGCTCGCAGAGCTGGCGAGCGCCGCGCCGAACGCGGGCGCGCTGAAGATGTTCGTGATGCGCGCCGCGCTCCGCTTTCGCCGCGCGCACCGCTCGTTGTTCGAAGAAGGAGCCTACGTACCGCTCGGCGCCGAGGGGGCGCGCCGGCGCAACGTGATCGCGTTCGCGCGTCGCACGACCGACGGCAACACGGCGGTGGTCGTCGCCGGCCGCCTCTTCGTCGATGTCGGCGCGGCCCTGCCCGGGGACGGCAAGGCCCGATCGCCGGTGGGTGCGGCGCTCTGGAGTGAAACCTCGGTTCCGTTGAGCGAGCCGCTGCCTCGCGGGCGCTACCGCGACGTGCTGAGCGATCGCACGGTCGAGACCGACGGCCAGGGCCGCCTGCTGCTCGGCGACGTCTTCGCGGAGCTTCCGCTCGCGCTGCTGGAGCCGGTGCGGTGAGCTTCGAGCTGCGCCACGGCGCCAACGTCCAGGCCGATGGGCGCACGCGCTTCAGCGTGTGGGCGCCGCGCTGCGACCGGCTGGATCTGCGCCTCGGCGGCGCGCGCGAACGGGTCATCCCGATGGCGCGGCACGACGGCGACGCTCCCGAGGACGACGGTGTCTTCACCGTCGAGGTCGACGCCGCCGACGCCCCGGCCGGCACGGACTACGCCTTCCTGGTCCCTGGGCGCGGCGACCGCCCCGATCCGGCGTCGCGCCACCAGCCGCGCGGGCCGCACGGCCCGAGCCGCATCGTCGACCCACGCGCGTTCGCCTGGACCGACGCCAGCTGGCGCGGGCGCCGCGCCGCCGACTTCATCACCTACGAGCTGCACATCGGCACGTTCACGCCGGCCGGGACCTTCGATGCGACGATCGACCGGCTTCCTCACCTGGTGGCGCTCGGCGTGACAAGCGTCGAGCTGATGCCGGTCGCCGAATTTCCCGGCGCGCGCAACTGGGGATACGACGGGGTCAACCTCTATGCACCCCAGTCCAGCTACGGCGGGCCCGACGGGCTCAAGCGACTGGTCGACGCGTGCCATGGCCACGGACTCGCGGTGATCCTCGACGTGGTCTACAACCACCTCGGCCCCGACGGAAACTATCTCGGCGACTTCGGCCCGTATTTCACGCGGCGCTACGGCACCCCCTGGGGCGACGCGATCAACTACGACGACGCCGACAGCGATCCGGTGCGCCGCTACTTCATCGACAACGCGCTCTACTGGCTG
>Ga0265339_10003044_pt1 | contig 11809 bp, 11 predicted proteins | sample 4CB219metaG_FD_202085 | JGI IMG/M metagenome (GOLD analysis project Ga0265339, IMG submission 202085) | Rhizosphere microbial communities from Carex aquatilis grown in University of Washington, Seatle, WA, United States - 4-CB2-19 metaG | ecosystem: Host-associated > Plants > Roots >...
TGTTTTCCCTCGGGTTTTGTGGCGAACCGCTCCGCCTTCACCCGGGGCGACGAACCGCGCTCTCCCCGATCGACAAAAAAACGAGGGACCCGGGCCGCTCGAGCTGAAGTCGGGCGGCGCCGGGGAGACTTCCCTCAGACTACGACTTGCGAAAGCTGGCTAGACGGCGTCTTCGCCGCGCTCGCCGGTGCGGATGCGCAGCGAGTCGTCGATCGAGGTCACGAAGATCTTGCCGTCGCCGATCTTGCCCGTGCGCGCCGCCGAGGTGATGGCCTCGACGACATCAGCGACGAGCGAGTCCTTGAGGACGACCTCGATCTTGACCTTGGGCACGAAGTCCACGACGTAGGCCGAGCCGCGGTACACCTCGGTGCGGCCGCCCGTGCGCCCGAAGCCCTTGACCTCGGAGACCGTCATTCCCGAGACACCGAGCTCCCGCAGCCGCGCCTTCACCTCGTCCAGCTTGAACGGCTTGATGATCGCTTCGATCCTCTTCATCTCACCCCATCCTCTCGAAGGGCGAACGCGCGCCCACCCCTCGGGCGCAGATGTAGCCCGGATCGGGCGCGCGGTCTAGTGATCGTGGCTGTTGCATCGATTCCGATGCGAATGCATCATGCCGCGCGTCCGCAAAGCGAAAGTCCGCCGCGCCGTCGAACATGAACGCACAACTTCGAAATCGCGTTTCGCGCCTGCGCCCGCCGACGGTGAGCGCGGCATTCCTCGCCGGCGCGCTCGTCGTCGGCTCCTCCGGAGGCGCCGCCCGCGCGCAGAGCGCGCCGCCCGGCGCACCGCCGCCCGCGGAGGCCGAAGACGCCGCCGAAGCAGCCCCGCCGCCGGTGGTCGCCAAGGTGCCGCCCGCCGTCGCCCCGGCGCTGCCGAGCGGGACCGGCGTCACCGCCTCGCTCTACGGGTTCGTCGAGCTCGACGCGATTCACGACTCGACCCAGAGCTTCACCGAGGCCATCACGAACAACACGATGGCGCGCCCCGGAACGCTCGCGGGTGACAACCCGCGCACGCAGTTCTCGGCACGCGACTCGCGCGTCGGCCTGGCGCTCTCGGCGCCCACCTACGGCGGCGTGCGGACGTCGGGGCGCGTCGAGGTCGACTTCTTCGGCAACGAGCCGCTGGGCACCACGGAGGACGTGACGTACTCGGCGTCGGCCGTGCGCCTCCGCCACGCCTTCGTGAAGTTCGAGACGCCCGTGCTCGACGTCCTCACCGGCCTCACCAACGACCTCTTCGCCTGGGGCGGCGCCGGGTTCTACCCGAACACGGTGGCCTTCCTCGGCGTCCCCGGCGAGATCTACCACCGCGATCCGCAGGTCCGCCTCTCGAAGCTCCTCACCAACTCGTACGTCACGTTCGAGGCCGCCGCGGCCGCGGTGCGCCCCCTGCAACGCGACGCCGAGATCCCCGACGGCCAGGGCGGTCTGCGCATCGCGTTCGAGCGCTGGCGCGGCACGAGCGCGCAGGGCGCGGGCCTGCCCAAGTCGGCTGCGGCGTCGCTCGGCGTCTCGGGCGTCTACCGCCGCTTCGTGGTTCCGGCGTTCACCGCGACGGCGGCGAACCCGAACAAGGCGAACGGCTGGGGCGCGGCCGTCAACCTCTTCCTGCCCATCATCCCCGCGTCCAGCGCCGAGAACCTCGGCAACTCGCTGTCGGCGACGGCCGAGGCGACCATCGGCACGGGCATCTCCAACCTCTACACCAGCCTCACGGGCGGCGTCGCCTTCCCGGTCCTCCCGAACCCGGCGATGACCCTGCCCGTCCCCGTGTACATCCCGGACATCGACCCGGGTCTCGTGACGTACGACGCGGCGGGCAACCTCAAGACGGTGAACTGGCGCGCGCTCGTCGTCGGGCTGCAGTACCGCGCGCCCTTCGGAAATGGGAAGAAGCTCGGCCTCGCCGCCCTGGCGTCGCAGCTCGAGTCCACCAACGTCGTCGACTTGACGCCGACGCAGGGGCGGTCCTTCGTCTTCAAGAAGGCGCAGTATGTCGACGGCAGCCTCTTCTTCTCGCCCACGCCAGAGACCCAGATCGGCGCCTCGGTGCAGATCGAGCGCCAGTGGTTCGGCGATGACGTCTACGGCACCAACCTACGCGGCGAGCTCGCCGTGTATTATTTCTTCTAATTCTAAGGAGGCCTTGATGCAGTCACGATCACGACTCCTCCGCGCCACGGCGCTTGCCGGGCTCCTGGCTGGCTCCGCCTTCGGGTGCGCGCAGGACCCGAAGACGCACACGCAGTTCACCGCGGTCACCAACTTGCCCACGGCTTCGGGCGCCGGCGGCAGCACCGGCGCCGCGGGCAGCAGCGGCGGCGCGGGCGCGACCATGTCGAACCCCGACGCGAGCACGATCAACGGCGGCATGACCGTCGGCTGCGGGATGGATCCCATGCAGCCCGTCGGGACCTACTTCCAGTACCAGATCCCGATCGCCGGCCCCGACCTCGACGCCAACAACCAGCCGAAGGTGCGCACGCGCACCTACTTCGTGCGGCTGCCCACGGGCTACGACTCGACGAAGCCGTACCGCGTCGTGTACCTCGGGCCCGGCTGCGGCGGCAACGCGGCGTCGGACGTCCTTCGCCTCTACACGTACTCGATGACCGACGCGATCCTCGTCGCGATCATGCCGCTCCCGGAGTTCGGGGCGTGCTTCGACGAGTCGGTGAAGTCCGTCGAGTACCCGTTCTTCGACGCCGTCCACAAGAAGATCGAGGCCGCGTTCTGCGTGGACCCCACGCGGCAGTTCTACGCGGGCTTCAGCACGGGCGCGCGCCTCGGCTTCATGCTGAACTGCGCCTTCGCCGACGTCCTTCGGGCGACATCGTCGATCCAGGGTGGGCTGCCGCCGCTGCCGGCGTGCGTGAAGCACCCGATCGCCATGTTCACCGTCTCCGACACGCTGGAGACCGGCAACCCCTACTCCGAAGGCGTGAAGGCGGCCCAGGGCGTGTTCGCGCAGAACGGCTGCACGGGCAGCTTCATGAGCCCGATGCCGCCCGGCGGCTGCGGGACGGCCTGCACGCCCTACGACACGATGGCCATGCCCCTCAACGCGAACACGCCGAACTGCGTGAAGTACGTGGGATGCCCGGCCGACTACCCCGTCATCTTCTGCACGTCGCAGGGCGCGGGCCACATCACGTACGAGCCCTGGTCGGACCAGGCGCTCTGGACCTTCTTCAAGTCGTTCTAGGGAGCGTGGAGATGCGAGCGCACATCAAGCCTGGCTTCCTCGAACGTTCGATCGGCTTCGCGGCGGCCGTTGCCCTCTCGGTGGGCCTCGCCGCGTGCGGCGGCAAGGGGACCGAGGGCACCTGCACCACGTACCCCGCGTGCGGCGGCCAGCCCATGGGCACCTGGACGCTCACGACGGGCTGCTCGAACCTGGTCGTCATGCCGTACCAGCAGCCGAGCCTGCCCGATCAGCTCATGCAGCCGCAAACGGCGACGGTGGCGCCGCCGCAGCCGATGCCGACGACCAGCGGCGACTGGTGCTCGCAGCTCGTCTACGAGCCGTCGATCAACCCCTCGATGCCCGTCCGCAGCGTCGTCCTCTGGCACGGCCCGCCCACGGTGCACGACGGCTACGTCAAGATGCGGCCCGACGGCACGTACCAGGCGCAGATCCAGTTCATCACCCTCGAGCACACCTTCTTCCCGAACGCGTGCATCACGAAGTACGAGCGCACCGCGCCGACGTGCGAGAAGCTCGGGATCGATCTCGCGTCGTACGAGCAGACGCAGCCGGGCTTCATGTTCGACCAGCCGATGAACTGCACGGGCGACAGCAGCGTCGGCTGCGACTGCTCGTACCACTACCAGGTCCAGTCCGGGGCGCAGGGCACGTGGAGCGTCGACCCGGCGAACCCGGGCTCGATCCTGTTCGCGAGCACCTCGAGCGCCATCCCCTACTCGGCCAGCTTCTGTGTGAACGGCCAGACGCTCCAGCTCTCGGGCGACGACGGCACGGACCTGTTCGGCGCCCAGGGCGTCCGCAGCGGCCAGTTCGCGCTCGCGCAGTGACGGTGACGCCGCGTGCGCCGCGCGGGGCGTAAACACGCGACTTGTAAAAAGGAAGGCGCTTTTTCAGGTCAATTGCGGATATAAAACCCCCTCCACTCGAAGCAACACCCCGAGGAGACCCGCATGGCGAACCCGAACGGCTCACGAATGCGCTGGATGATGGTGATGATGGTGTTCCTGGGAACGGCCATCAACTACATCGACCGCGCCAACCTGGGTTGGGCGATGGAACCGCTCTCGAAGGAGTTCGGGATCGCGCCCACGGACGCCGGGCTGATCCTGGGCTCCTTCTTCATCACCTACGCGATCTTCCAGCTGCCCTCGGGCTGGTTCGTCGACAAGGTCGGCCCGCGCCTCGCCTACACGGTGGCGATCATCTGGTGGTCGCTGCTCACGGCGGCGACGGCCATCGCGCGCGGCTTCAGCTCGCTGTTCGGCTTCCGTCTCTTGCTGGGCATCGGCGAAGCCCCGGCCTACCCGACGAACGCCAAGGTCGTGTCCGAGTGGTTCCCCAAGACCGAGCGCGCCTTCGCGACCTCGATCTTCGACAGCGGCTCGCGCGGCGGCACCGTCATCGCGAACCTGATCTGTCCGATCATCATCGCCAACATGGGCTGGCGCAGCTCGTTCGTCATCACGGGCGCGGTCGGCGTCGCCTGGGCGATCGCGTGGTGGTGGATGTACAAGCGGCCGGCGGAGCACCCCTGGGCGTCGCAGGCGGAGCGCGACTACATCGCCGCGGGGCAGGTCAAGGCCGAGCCCGTCACCAAGGTGCCGTGGCTCAGCCTGTTCAAGTACCGCACGGTGTGGGGGATGATGATCGGGTTCTTCTGCCTGAACTTCGTCATGTACTTCTTCATCACGTGGTTCCCGACGTACCTCATCAAGGCGCGCGGCTTCACGATGATGAAGATGGGCTACATCCCCATGATCCCGCCGCTCGTGGGCATGATCATGGGCTGGATCGGGGGCCTCACCTCGGACCGGCTCGTCAAGAGCGGCATGCGCCTCAACTGGGCGCGCAAGATCCCGATCGTGGCCGGCATGGCGGTGTCGTCGTGCATCGCGCTCGCCGTCATCGTGCCGAGCTCGACGCAGGCCATCGCGCTGCTCGCGCTCTGCAACGGCGCCATCTGCTTCGCGGCCGCCAGCATCTGGTCGCTGCCCGCCGACGTCGCCCCGACCAAGGGGCACGTCGCCTCGATCGGCGGCATCCAGAACTTCGCGTCGAACACGGCCGGCGTGCTCATCACGTTCGTCATCGGGAAGCTCTTCCAGAAGACGGGCAGCTTCGTGCTGCCGCTCGTCCTCGCGGGCTGCTTCGGCATGCTGGGCGCGCTGTCCTACCTCTTCATCGTGCCCGAGATCGAGCCGCTCAAGATCGAGCCCGAAGGCACCCGCGAGTCCGAGATAAAGACCGCCGCCGCCTGAGGCCGCGGCGATCTCGATCGTCGGCCGGCGCTATCGGACCTGGATCTCGTAGCGCCGGTTCTTCTTCTTTTTGGCCTCGGTGTTGTCCGGGGTGACGAGGGGCTTCTCGGCGCCCATGCCGACGGAGATGATCTCGTTCTGCGGGATGCCCTTGCCCACGAGCTCCTTGGCGATGACGGCGGCGCGCTTGCCCGAGAGCTCCTTGTTGTGCTCGGGCTTGCCGCTCGAGTCGGTGTGGCCCGAGACCTCGAATTTGTAGGCCGTCACGCCCGCGGCCTGGAGCTGCTTCTTCACCTCGACGAGCGTGTCGGCGAGCTTCTTGATCTTCGAGTCGCAGCCGGGCATGAGCTGGTCGCTGTCCGACTTGAAGCTGCACTGATTCTTCCGCCCCTCCGCGAGGAGCTTGGCGTTGACCTTCTTGAACGCCTCGTCCTTCGCGGCGCCGCCGGCGCTGCCGGCCGCCTTCTTCGCGAGGCCGCCCACGTCGAGCGCGAGCGCCGGACGCGCCACGAACGCGGCGAGACCGAGACAGACCGAGAGAACACACATCCGGACCATTCGCTGTGTTTTCATGCCGCGACGATAAACCCCGCGTCCGCGCGCGGGCAAGCGCCTAGCGGCGGAAGAAACCGACGCGATCCGTGACGACGAGGCGCGCGTCCATTCCGAGCTTCGCGTGGTCGCCGTCGGGGCAGAAGATCCGGAACGTGCCGGGCTCGAGCTTGAACGTCACGCGCCGGTGCTGGCCCGACGTGAGGAACTCCTCGGACCCTTCGTCGGTGCCAGGGCCGGTGACGTGGTAGGCGTGCTCGAGCTGACCGTCGTTGCGGATCTCGAGCGTGACCTTGCCGCGCGCGACCAGGCTCGGCCACACGTCGATGCTCGTGTCGTTCAGCGTGACGCTCACGGTCTCGGGCGCGTCTTCGGTGCCCGGCCGGTAGAGGCCGAGCGGCGCGCAGCCGCCTGATGCGGAGGCCACCAGCAGCGCCGCAAGCGCGATCGTCCGAGGCGCCAACCTCACGAACATACCCGCCTTCACGGTAACACCAGCGCCTCGCGGCCGCCACGAGGGCCGCCCGTGACGCCACGCCCGAACCGCGCGCGGTCGCAAGTTTGCGAGCGCATTTCTGGACGGGCCCTCCCGAACCGATACAGTCGGGGCAGTCGTTTCCGTATTTGGCCCCCCCAAAACCAGGAGAACGGACATGAGAAGAAGTCTTGCAGTGATGACGATGCTGGCCCTCACGAGTCTCGCCGGCGCCGCCGGCGCCCAGCCCGCGGGCGCGCCGCCCCCGGTGCCCGAGGGCGCCCCCGCCACGCCGGTCGCGGCCGCCGCGCCTGCGGCCGCGGGCGCCGAGGACATCGCCGCCGGGTTCGGTCTGCCCGGCCAGATCGCCATCAGCGGTGATCTGCAGGCGTCCTTCGTCCACGAGAGCCAGAGCGCCGTCGGCGGCGGCTCGAGCTCGAGCGTCACGGTCGTGAGCATCACGCCCTCGCTCGACTACTTCGTCGCGCCGAACGTCTCGGTCGGCGGCGCGCTGCAGATCACGCACGGCGACTTCGGCAGCGGCTCGGGGACGGTGACGGGCATCGGCCTGCTCGCGCGCGCGGGCTACAACCTGCACCTCGCGCCGATGCTGTCGTTCTGGCCGCAGCTCCAGCTCGGCTATGTCCACCAGAGCTTCAGCGGCGGCGGCGCCAGCGCCTCGGGCTACACCGTTCCGCTCGCGATCTTCGCGCCGCTCCTCGTGCACATCACGCAGCACCTCTTCGCCGGCATCGGCCCGATCTTCTCGACCGACCTCATCTCCAAGGTCCAGAGCAACGACGCCTCGAAGGCCACCGACATCGGCATCAGCTCGCTCGTCGGCGGCTACTTCGGCGGCTGAGGCGCTCGCCTCCGCTCGCTTCGCGGAAGGGGCTTCGCCCGAGGGCGAGGCCCCTTTTTGCGTCTCAGTCGCGGTCTCCGAGGAACAGCCGCGCCGCCTCGACGTCGCCTTTGCGCGCGCCGGGGGGTGCCGCCTTCGCGGCGCGGCTGGCCTCGAGGAGCTGGCGCGTGTAGGGGTGGGTCGGCGACGCGAAGACGTTGGCCGTGACCCCCTGCTCGACGACGCGGCCGCCCGCGAGCACGACGATGCGATCGGCGAGGTGACGCGCGGTCGCGAGGTCGTGGGTGATGAGGAGGATGGCGATGCCGCGGTCGCGCGTGAGCCGCCGCAGGAGATCGAGGACGCCCACGCGCGTCGAGGCGTCGAGCATCGACGTCGGCTCGTCGGCCATGATGACCTTCGGTCCGGCCGCGAGGGCGCGCGCCACGGCGACGCGCTGGCGCTGACCGCCCGAGAGATCGTGCGGGTGGCGGTCGACGAAGTCGGCCGCGGGGTGCAGGCCCACGGACTCGAGGAGCTCGACGACGCGCGAGCCGACGTCGGCCGGCCGCGCGCGCCCGTGCAGGAGCAGCGGCCGCTCGAGGTGGTGGCGCACGCGGTGGACGGGGTTGAGCGAGGCGAACGGATCCTGGAAGACCATCTGCACGCGCGCGCGGTAGGCGAGCGACGCGTGGCCCGGCTCGGTGCGCAGCATGTCCGCGCCCTCGAGCTTGATGGCGCCCGCGTCGGCGCGCTCGAGGCGCGCGACGATGCGCGCCAGCGTGCTCTTGCCGCTGCCAGACTCTCCGACGAGCGCGACGATCTCCCCGGCGGCGAGGGAGAACGAGACGTCGTCGAGCACGAGGCGGCGCCGCGACGGGAAGCCGTGGAGGGGGAACGTCTTCTTGAGGCCGACGATCTCGAGGACCGGGCCCGTGGCGGCCGCGCCGGCGCTCATCGCGCGCCTCCGCCGCCGAGCTCGCCCGACGCGGCCACCGGCCGGTCGCCGGCCCCGAGGTCGGGCGCCGGGCCGAGCGAGGGGAACGCCGCGAGCAGCCGGCGCGTGTACGGATGGCGCGCGACCCGCGGAAGGTGCTCCGCCGGGGCGACGTCGACGAGCCGCCCGCGGTAGAGCACGCCCACGCGATCGCAGCGGGCCAGGAGCAGCGGCAGGTCGTGCGTGATGAAGAGGACCGTGAGGCCGAGGGTCGCGCGCAGCTCGGCCAGGCGATCGAGCAGCTCGCGCTGGGTCACGACGTCGAGCGCCGTCGTGGCCTCGTCGAGGATGACGAGGCGGGGATCGAGCGCGAGGGCGATGGCCAGCGCGACGCGCTGGCGCGCGCCGCCCGAGAGCGTGTGCGGGAACGAGTCGAGGCGCGAGGCCTCGAGGCCCACCATGTGCAGCAGCGTCGCCGCCCGCTCGCGCGCCGCGGCGGGCGTGAAGGGCTGGTGCGCGAGCACGACGTCGGTGATCTGCTCGGCGACCGTCGCGACGGGGTTGAGCGCGTCGAGCGCGCTCTGCATGACGACCGAGATGTCGCGGAAGCGGAAAGCGCGCAGCTCCTCCTCGCCGAACGCGAGCACGTCGCGATCGGCGAAGCGGATCTCGCCCGAGGCGCGCGCCCACGACGGCAGCAGGCGCAGCACGGCATCTCCGAAGGTCGACTTGCCGCTGCCCGACTCACCCGCGAGCCCGAAGATCTCGCCCGGGTGGATGGCGAGCGACACGCCGTCGAGCGCGGCCTGCTCGCGCCCGCGGTAGCGGACCGTCAGGTTCTGGACGGAGAGCAGCGCGCCCGCGGGCGGCGGGATGGGCGTCGTGACCACGGGCGGCGGCGTAGCGTCGGGCGGCAGCTCGTCGCGCGGCTTCTCGGGCGGGAACGAGTCGCGCAGCGGGTCGCGGCGAAGCCCCTCGGCCGTCGCCGCGAGCGACCCGTCGCCCGCCTCGGCCGCCGGCGTGAGCGCGCGCTCGACGGGCGCGGGCGGCTCGCTCTCGCGGCCCGCGGCGAGGCGCGGGTTCGTGACCTCGTCGATGGCGTAGCTCAGCATCGTGAGCGCGAAGCCCACGAGCGCGATGCAGACGCCCGTCGGCACGAACGTCCACCACGCGCCCGTGAGCAGCGCCGAGTCGTTGCTGGCCCAGTAGAGGTTCGTTCCCCACGTCACCGAGCCCGGGTCGCCGAGCCCGAGGAACTCGAGGCCCACCTCCGCGCCGATGGCGTAGACCGTCGTCGTGATGAAGGCCGACGCGACGAGCGAGGCCATGTTGGGCAGCAACTCGACGAACACGACGCGCATCGGGCCCTCGCCCGAAACGATGGCCGCCTTGATGAAGTCCCGCCCGCGGAGCGTGAGCGCCTGCGCGCGGAAGACGCGCGCGCTCCACGCCCACCCCGCGAACGACAGCACGAGGATGATGCTGCCCGGCCCGGGCGGCAGGTACGCGGCCAGCACGATCGCGAGCGGCAGCCCGGGGATCACGAGGAAGACGTTGATGAGCACCGACAGCACGGCGTCGGCGCGCCCGCCCAGGAAGCCGGCCGTGATGCCGATGAACGCGCCCACGAGCGTCACGAGCAGCCCGACGGTGAACCCGACGGTGAGCGTGATGCGCGCGCCCGCGACGGTCTGCGCGAGCACGTCCTGCCCCTGCCCCGTCGTGCCGAGCAGGTGCGTCCAGGACGGTGGCAGGTGCGGCACGGCCACGAACGCCGTCGGATCGGCCACGACGGCGGGCCCGGCCAGCGCCATGACGGCGAAGGCGGCGACGACGGCCGCGCCGAAGGCGGCCTTGCGGCTCGCCAGCAGCGCGCGCAGCGACGCCGACAGATCGGTCACGCGCGCGCCCTCGGGTCGAGCCAGATGTAGAGCAGGTCGACGAAGAAGTTCGCCGCCAGCACGGAGAGCGTGATGATGAGGAAGAGCCCCTGCATGAGCGGCGTGTCCTGGTTGCGCACCGCCTGCACGAGCAAGTAGCCGAGCCCCGGGTACGAGAAGACGATCTCGGTGAGCAGCGAGCCGCCCACGACGAAGCCGAGCGCCATGCCGAAGCTCGTGACCGACGGCAGCAGCGCGTTGCGCGCGGCGTAGGCCCACATGATCCGCTGGGGCTGCAGCCCCTTGGCCGTCGCGAGCTTGATGGCGTCCGTGCCGAGCACGGCGAGCATCGCGCCGCGCATGCTCAGCATCCACCCGCCCAGCGTCGCGAGCACGACGGCGACGGCCGGCAGGATGGCGTGGCTCACGACGTCGACCAGCGCGCCGAACGACGGGCCCGAGAACGCCAGGTCGGGATCGCGCGCGTGCTGCAGCGGGAACCAGTGCAGCGTGAACCCGAAGAGGTACAGCACGAGCATGGCCAGCCAGAAGTACGGGAACGCGCCCAGGAACGAGAGCGCGGGCGGCAGCCACGAGTCGAGCCGGCCGCCGCGCCGCCAGGCGGCGACGACGCCGAGGAGCGTCCCCAGCGTGAAGCTCACGATCAGCGCGAAGCCGCCTAGGCCGAGCGACCAGCCGAGCCCCGTGCCGATCACCTCGGTCACGGGCGCCGGGAAGTACGCGATCGACAGGCCCAGGTCGCCGCGCGCCACGTGCCCGAGGTAGGTGAGGTACTGCGTGAGCGTCGAGCCCGGCACGAGCCCGAAGGCGTGGCGGAGCGCCCGCAGCGCCTCGGGTGACATCTGGCCCTTGAAGCGAGCCACGAGCGCCGCCGTCGGATCGCCCGGCATGAGGCGCGGGATGGCGAAGTTGAGCGTGATCGACGCCCACGCCGACACGACATAGAAGCCGAGCCGGCGGAGCGCGACGTTCATCACGGCGCCGCCCCCCGCTCGAAGCGGCCGCGCGCGACGTCCTTCGCCTCGCCCTTGGGCGCGAGCGTCGTGAGCACGATGAGCCGCTCGGGCTCGCGGTGCGGCGACAGCGACGCGTACGGGAACTGCGCCGAGGGGAACCCGTCGAAGCGCCGCGTGCTGAACACGCCCCAGGCTGGGTTGGGGAAGAGCGGGATGGCGGGCGCGAGCTCGACGAAGCGCGCCTCGATCTGGCGCACGAGCTCGCGCTGGATGCCGACGTCGTCTGTCACCTCGAAGCGCGAGAGCAGGTCGTCGGTCGCGAGGTCGCCGAAGCGGTGCCAGTTGCCGCCCGCCATGTCGCCGAGCGGACGCACGGTGCGCGTCGACATGAGCCAGCGGTAGAAGCCGTACGGGTTCGGCCCCTCGACCGACCAGGCGATCGACAGATCGAACTCGCCGCGCCCGAGGCGCGTGTACCAGGCGCCGAACTCGTAGGTGCGCAGCCTGACGTCGAAGCCGAGCGCCCCGAGATCGTGCGCGATGACGTGGCCCGCGCGCACCCAGTCGGACCAGCCGTTGACGACCTCGACGTCGAAGCGGAACGGCCGCCCGTCGCGGCCGCGGCGGATCCCGTCGCTGCCGCGGGCGTAGCCGCCCGCGTCGAGCAGGCGGT
>Ga0265339_10003048_pt1 | contig 11799 bp, 4 predicted proteins | sample 4CB219metaG_FD_202085 | JGI IMG/M metagenome (GOLD analysis project Ga0265339, IMG submission 202085) | Rhizosphere microbial communities from Carex aquatilis grown in University of Washington, Seatle, WA, United States - 4-CB2-19 metaG | ecosystem: Host-associated > Plants > Roots > Rhizosphere...
CTGTTCAATCAGCGTGCGGCATGTGGGATCGTTCAGGTCGCCCGATAGCGAGAGAAGGTCCTTGGCCTTACTCAATCCGCAGCCTTCCAGCAGCGCGGCGTAATAGGCCGGGTGGTAGGACAGGAGAAACCGATGGGGGCATTGGTGCCCTTCGATCAGGAGGCCGTAGTCATAGGATTGCGAGGGGCTGGCTGGGCCGAGCATGTGCTTCACGCCGCGCTGCCGCAGCCAATCAGCGGCCGCCCCGATAAGTGCCTGTGCGACCTGCGGCGAATTCACGCAGTCGAAAAAGCCGAATTGTCCGCCGAGTTCGTGGTCTGGATCCTGCCGCCTGGCAAGCTCATTGTGCCGGTTATCGATAATAGCGCCAATCCGCCCGACCGGCCGACCGGTCGCCCGATCGACAGCAATGAAGAACTCCGCGACTGCGCCCTGGCCGTTGTTATAGAACGGATGCCGCTTGCGATCCAGCACAGCGTCTTGAAGCATTTTGAGGGGACGAACGCCGCAGGGGTCGCTGCTGTAGAGCAGGCCGGGCAATTCCCTAAAGCGTCGCATGTCCGATCCAGACTGAACCGGACGCACTTCGCAGCTAACCGCTGATTGCGTGACCAAACGCATACTGACTCCAATACGGACGCTGAATGGAAGATACGTCACGAACTGCTTTTGTGAATCGCAACGCGGAATTGTAGCCTGTCCCTGCCGAATATCCATTCGACCCCAGGACTACAAGCGGCGAAAACGATTGCCCCACGGATGCTTGTGGCTAACGGCAACTGGCTATATCTTCGTAAGTTACGTGCTCGCGACGATCGCTCCGACCCCTGGTTATGAGCCGATCTTCCCAAAATTTGTAAGTATCTGATTTCGCTGGAATTTACCGCCGATGCTTGATTTGCAGGAGACAAGTCGGTGACACCATAGTCACCATGTTCACCATGTTCAATCAAAAACCGCCACAATTCCGCCACAATCCTGGGCCCCCAAAACCGTCGATCTGGAACCCGGAGGTGACTGTGGCTGTAGTGTGGCTGTCGCTCGCTGATGAACCAACTGGGGCTGGGAACCATAGCGCCAGCCACTGCCAGACGATTAATCGCCGCCAACGCGTCGTTATGAAAGCTGGCGAGCTCGCCATCGATAGCGGGGGCGGGTTCGATGGTGTAAGAGAGTGCGGAATGAACGCCCGGATATTTTCGTTGCCAACAACTGAAGGGGTTTCAAGTTTCATTCGCCACTATGCGGCTGCCCGGTCATAGCTCTTAAGCAGCCCGCCAAGCCGCTCCCGACAGACCACCTGGCCGTCTTCTGGCGGCGGCGTCTCCGGCTCCGCTGGTCGGCGGTAATCCAGCCCCTTATGCGGGCGCTCCTTGTTGTAATGTTCCGCGTATTCGCCGACGACGTGCCGAACACTCTTCTCGCCGAAAAAGATCATCTTGTCAATGCACTCGTGTCTCGTGGACCAGACAAACCGCTCCCATAGGCGTTGAGGTTGGAAGACCAGTACATAGAGCCACCATGGAATCCCATATGATGACAAGACCTATGCTGGGCATAGACTCAAATCACGCTGAGGTTCACGCTCAGTACCTCGCTGAGGATTCCGTTGGCATCCAGGGCCCGTGCAAAGATTGTGTAGTTCCCGGGTGTCTGTACGTGCACGCGGGCTTGTGTGAGGGCCAGGTTCCAGTCGGCCCCGCTGGCGATGCCCGAGCCCAGCAGCACGCAGGATGCCGCCCCGAAGGCTGCGCCGGCCGGAGCGATCCATAGCTGCACGCTCCTGACGGCCGCAAAAGTGTCGGTGACATTCTGGACGGTTACTACGGCCGGGGCGGATCGGCTGAGCGGATTGGGCGTGGCGACGATGGCCGCGATGGAGGGCCGGTCTACCACGGTTTCCGTCATGCTCTTGACCGCGCTGAGCCCGCCGTCGTTGTCCACGGCCTGAACCAGGAACGTCTCTTGGCCGACCGGCAGTTGGGCGGGCGCCTTGGCAAGCGAAAGGATCCAGCCCTGCGCCAGCGTCGCGCTGCCCAGCAGGACGGACTTCGTCGGATCGCCGGTCTTGTTCTGGTCCCAGTAGAAGTTTACGGAGGCCACCTTGCCATCCATGTCAGCCACGCCTGTGGCCTGGAGTTTGAGCGGGTTGTCGGCCGCCACGTGCCGCGTCAGGATTGCCAGGCCGCCTACGGTGGGTGGGGCGTTCTGGATGGTGACGGTCGTCGGGGCGGAGACGCCGCTGGTCCCGCGGTTGTCTAGTGCGACGGCGAAGTAGCCGTTGGAGCCAAGATTGGCGGGCGCCTTGACGGTCAGCGCGTAGATGGTCGACCCGGTTGCGGGCTTGGTCGCCGAGCCCAGCAACAGGTCCTTCTTGGGGTCGAAGGTGCCGCTGCCGTCCTTGTCGTAATAGAACCGCACCCGAGTGATACCGCCATCGGCGTCTACCACGTTGTTGGCCGTGAGGGTCAGGTTCCCCAGCCGGCCCACCGGATTGGGGCTGCCCACGAGCGAGCCGATCGTCGGACGGGCGTTCACGGCAACGGTGTGCGCGTAGATCGTTGTCAGGCCGTCGTTGTCGATGGCCTGGACCAGGAACTTCACGTTCCCCGTGGCGGGCAGGTTCGCAGGCGCTTGCGCCAGCGACAGCGCCCATGCCTGGGCTGCCGTCGTGCTCCCCAGCGATACGGACGAGGCCGGGTCGCCGGTGTTATTCTGGTCCCAGTAGTAGTTGATTGTAACGACCCGGCCGTCAGGGTCGCTGATGCCGGTGGCCCGGAGCCTCAGCGGATTGCCGGCCGTCGGCATAGCCGGCGTGAGCGTCAGACCCGTGACGACGGCAGGGCGGTCGTTGATGGTCGCCTGAGCCGTGGCGAAGTTGCTCTTGTGCCCAAAAGAATCTACCGCGACGGCGAGGAAGTGGCTCGACCCCAAGGCTGAGCCCGAAGTGCTGTAGGCATAGTTCCAGTCGTTGGTTCCCGTGGTTCGGGTGCCGCGCCCGACGAGTTTGTCGACGGTGGGGTCATAGGTCCCGTTGCCATTTTTGTCCAGGTAGAAGAGCACTTGGGCAATCTTGCCGACGGGGATGTCGGCGTCATGGGCCGTCAGTGTCAGCTTGTCGCCGCGGATCGCAGGCCCGTTGGAGGTCAGGGAGTCGACTGTGGCGATGTTGCTCGTGGGCCGCACCATGACGACCAGGTTCTGGCCGTCCCCGCCGGCGAAGGATACGGATCTAACCGCGATAGCGTTTGCGGAGTTGTTGATTGCGCCGACGGCGGTGAATGACTTCGTCGTGCCGTTCGATACGAGTTTCTGCGTGACCGCAAGGTTGACGATGCCCTTGGCCGTGATGCTGTAGGTTCCCGTCAGGGACCATGCGGTTGCCGACGCATCGGTGATACTCCCGGAAACATGGCCGGCGCCATCGAGCGTCAGTGTGCCGCGTGAATCGAGCGTGGCGATCGTCCACGTGCCGGCTGCGCTGGCGTTGGAGAAGGATGCCGCGTTCTTGACCAGCAAGACGAGATTGGCATCGTCGCCTGCCCGATAACTCGGCTGGTGGCCCAGGTTGGCATCGTTCATGGCGATGATATCTTTGGAGTCGTTCAGTGTCCCCAACAGCGGGGCGGGCTGCGAGTTGGCGGGCGCATTTGTGGTGGGGGACAGCGTGACGGTTCCACTGGCCGAGACGGTATAGGTGCCACCGGTGATGGTTTGCGTGCCGCTGTCAGTGACGATGTTGCCGCCGGTGATCCTGCCCACGCCGTTGACTACGGCCAGCTTTGCCGTGCCCCGGACATGTTCGCCGGTGATATCCCACGTCCCGGCCGCGTCGGCCAGCGAGAAGCTGCCGGAGTGCTTGACCAGAAGGGCCATGCCGGCATCGCTGCCGGCGGAGTTGGGCAGCGAGGCGTAGGCTTCCAGCGCAAGATCGCCGGTGGTGCTGATGACGCCCGAGCCGTCATAGCTGACGCCGCCATTGCCGATCTGGGCCGAGAGCACGCCCCCGGCTTGGACGCGATAGCTGCCCGTGTTCTGGACCTGCGTTCCATCGCCCTGGGTCAGGTTGCAGGAGGTGATGTTTCCCTGGCCGTCGGCCGTAACGCTGCCGGCGGAGTGAACTGCCTGCAGCGCCCATGTGCCCGTCACGGCCGAGTCGAGGATGTTGTAGGCCACGACATTCAGCGGCACGGCTGCGCCAGACTTCTGGCTCACGACGTTGTTGCCCAAGCTGGAGTCGTAGACGCTCTCCGGCTGGATCATGGCGAGCAACTGGTACGAACCCGCCGGCAGAACGGCGGAAGGGGGGACCAGGGCCGAGAGATTGATCGTCTGCGAGCCGTTGGCGGCCAGGTTGATGGCGATGGACGCGGAAGTCGCCAGCGTCGGATTCGACGAGTTCCACATCCCATCGGGCGATGCCTGAACTATGATGCCGACGGTCCCCGCGGCCGCCGCTGGGCCGCTATTTGCCAGCGTCACCGGGATCGTGAACCCGACACCGGGGGACAGGTCGGCCGGGACGGACAGGCTGGAGGCGAATGTGCCGCTCAGGTCGGCGGGCGCTGCGCCGGTGATGGTGAACGTGTAGCTTGGGTAGGTCGGGTCGTTGCTGGCGATGGTGACGGTGGCCGTGGAGGCCTCGTTCTTCGTCGGCTTGTACGTGATGTTGAAGGTGCCAGTCTGCAAACTGAGCGTGGGCTGGGTGAGCGTGAACTGGTCCGCGCCGCTGCCGGTAATCTGGACCGGGCTGGTACTGCCCAGGTACAGCGTGCCAGATGAAGAAAGGTTGCTCAGGGAGAACGTGTGCGTGACGGAATCGCTGAGTGCCGCCGTGCCGAAGTCGGTGCCGTCGGCGGCGCCGGGCGCAGAGTCGCCACTGGCGATTGCATGGCCAGAGCCGGCGACGCCCAGTTGCGGCCCAGAGATCGACAGCAGCTGCACCTGGAAGACGAGCGTGGAGTTGGCAGGTATCTTGCTTTGGGCGCTGCTGCCGTAGCCTAGCGTGGAGGGGATGATCAGCGTGCGGGTCTCGCCAACCTTCATTCCGACCAGTCCCTCATCCCAGCCCGTGATGACCTGGCCGGCGCCCAGAGTGAGCGTAAAGGGAGTATTGCCGTGCAGGCTCGAGGCGTCGAACACGGTGCCGTTCAGCAGCGAGCCGGTGTAAAGCACGCTTAGCGCCTGCCCTTTGACCGCGCCGTTGCCGGCGCCCGCCTGGATGGTGGCCACCTGGAGTCCATCGCTGCCATCGGCCGTGGCCAGGCCGATTCCCTGGATGTCAAACGTGAAGGGATCCTGCGTGCTATCGCTGGAGGCGATGTTGACTTGGGCAGTCTCGACGCCGGGGGCTGACGGTGTGAACGTGACGGTGAACGTGACGCTGGCCTGACCGGCGATGGTCGATGAGGGTTGGGCCGAGACCGTGAAATCGGTGGCGTTATTGCCAGTAATAGTGATGGGGGTCGCACCTGTCAGGTCCACTTCGGACGACGCGATGTTGGTGATGGTGTAGGTCCGCTTTACCTGGCCGTTGATGTGATTGACGGGCGCCTGGCCAAAGTCGGTGAGGTCGGTGACCGCGGCCGAGGTGTCCCCGTTGGCGATCAGCATCCCGTTGCCGGCGACGGTGAACCTGGCACTGGTGATGTCGAAGCTCGCGGAGGCAGCACTGGTCAGTGAGCCGTCGCTCGCGGTCAGCGTGTAGGTGCCTGCATCGGCGATAGACAGATCGGTGAAGGTCGCGATGCCGCCGACGGCTTGGACCGTCAGCGTGCCGGTCAGGGCCATCGAGGGCGAACCCCCAAGGGCGATGGTGACATAGGAAGTGTCGGTATCGACCAGGTGTCCATTGGCATCCTCGATTGCCACGGTTACGGCCGGCCTAACGTGTTCGCCTGCGGAAGTCAGGGCCGGCTGGCTCACGAATGCGAGTTGAGCGGGGGGGCCGACGGGCGATACCTCGAACACGCTGCCCAGGCCCCGGCCATACTGGTCGCCCGATGCACCGCCGCCGTATTCGGTGGTGCCGAACAGGTTGCCGTTGGCGTCGAGCACCAGCCCCGCGAAGGGATTACTGGAACCGTTGCCGCCCGGCAGCAGGGCGATGGCGGTGATGGTGTTGCTCCCGGCGACCACCTCGAAGACCACGCCGTCGCCATTAGCGTCGCCGCCCTGCAATGTCGTGCCAAAGAGATTTCCATTGGCGTCGATCACGAGGTCGCCGTAAGGCGCTGCGCCGTTAGCCCCGGTGAAGTCCGCCAGCTTGACGATCGTGCCGGATCCACCCGGCAGTTCAAACACGGTCCCATCGCCTGCGGTCCCTCCGGCCGATGCAACGCCATAGAGGTTGCCAGATGAATCGGCGACGATGCCGGCCACGGGATTCGCGCCGTTGGTCTTGTTGAAGGTGGCCAGGACGTTGATGGAATTGGCGCCCTTGGGCAGTTCGAAGATTGTGCCAAACCCAGCGCCCTGCGGGTCGTCGGCGACGTCGCCTCCGTGGTAGGTGGTGCCAAAGAGGTTTCCGTCGGCGTCCAGATGCAGGATGCCGATCGGGTTGGCGCCCTGAGCGCCGCCGGCGAAGGAAGCCAGTGTGGCGACTGTGCCGCTGCCGGCTGCGACTTTGAAGATGACGCCGTGGTTGGATGTGCCGCCGGCCCAGGTGGTGCCGAAGACATTGCCGGAGGAGTCCACCAAGACGCCGCCGTAGGGGCCGGCACCGTTGGTGCCGTTGAACGTGGCCAGGGGAATGATCGTGCCGGACTCCTTGGGCAACTCGAAGACCGTGCCGAACCCATAGCCTTCCGGATCGTCGGCCGTGTCGCCGCCGCTGTTGGCGACGCCGAAGATGTTGCCGTTAGCGTCAAGGGTCAGGCTTCCATATGGGTAGGAACCGTTGGTCGTGTTGAATGAGGCCACCAGTGTGGCGGTGCTCCCGCCGGCGGGGATCTTGAAGATACTGCCGGTGCTGGCGGTGCCGCCGGCAGCGCTCATGCCGAAGAGGTTGCCGGCCTGGTCCATCACCATGCCGCTCATGGGATACGCACCGTTAGTACCATTCATCGGGGCGAGGAGGGAGAGGGCATAGCCCGAGAGCAGGGAACGCGACTCGAGGGGCTCCATCGTCAGCTGGCTGTCGGGGACGCCATCTCGTCTGCAACTGCCCAGAGATGATTGATCGCTGGATGCAACTGAACGGTGTGCCGTCTTGCGGCCCCAGGCGGACGAATTCCTCTCCATGACGCAACTCCAATAGAGTGTCGACAAGCGTTACACTAGATGATCTGGCTTGGAACGATTATAAAGCCTGAGTGGCAATTCGATATTGGAATTGTTGAGCACCAAACGCAACAGACAGTACCGCCAACAACCTAAGCCTGAAAATCGAATTCGCAGGATGTCCAAGAGACGAGACTTGACGATTTGCCAAAGTGCGATAGCATAAGGCCCGGATGCGTGGAGGTTTCGAGGGCTGAGGAGGATGCACGGTAGCATGTCTGTTTTCTTGGTTAGAACTCATAACCATGATGCTGCCTCCCGTGTGCGCTGACGCCTGTCGATTAGTATGACACTTCACTAAGAGAGGACGAAAGATGTGCGCCAGAAAACTTGCGGTGGTGATGGCTCTGTTGATGCTCAGTGCTGAGACTCATGTGACAGCGCAAACGGTGATTCAGAACGAGCAGACGATGCTAACTTCGCCCACTCCAAGTCATGAGGGCGGCTTTGGGTGGTCGGTCGCCACGCATGGCAACCAGATGGCGGTATGGGGGCCAGGTGCAAGTTACGTCTATATGTATGGATTGGACCAAGGCAATTGGCGGCTGACCTCCGCGCTACCGGCGGCCGCTGGCGGGGCCGGCTACTTCAGCAACCAACGTCTCTCTCTTACGGACGACTTCCTTGTTGTAGGTGCTCAGTCCAATAATGCCTTCATGTTTCACAAAGACAACGGGACCTGGAGCCAACAGTGCACACTGACAGCTACAGGTGCGGCGCAGGACTCCGGTTTCGGTTATAGCGCGGCAGTGAGCGGAAATATCGCAGTAGTTGGAAGTGAATATGCCCGTGACGCGTACGTCTTTCGCTACAACGGCGCAATCTGGCAGCAGGAGGCTAAGCTCAGCCTCCCTGGCGGATGCGCCTCATCCGTCGCCATCAGCGGTGACACAATTGTCATAAGTAACGGCAAGGCTGGTGGCAGCGTGAGCGTATTTCGCAACACGGGCACAGCCTGGACGCAGGAGGCATCGCTTACTTCGCCTCTGCCCCCAAGTCAGACCCGGTTCGGGCGATCCACCGCCATCGAGGACGACCGCCTTGTCGTGGGGGATGATCTCGCCAACCGTGCATATGTCTACGAGCGAAGCGGATCTGCCTGGTCATTGACCTCGCAGATCAGAGGCTCCGATACCGTTGGCAGTGATTACTTTGGCAGTAGCGTTGCCCTTGATGGCAACTACATAAGTGTTGGGGCTGCCGACGAGGGATTCGAGGTGGGCTATTTTGGCGCGGCTTACCTGTATCAGCTCCAGGGAAGCACTTGGACAGAAAAGACAAAGCTCCAGGCAAGCCAGCGCACTGGCGAAAGCCTGCTCGGATACTCAGTCGCAATTGACGATGGCTACGTGATAGCCGGTGCCCCTCGATGGAGTGGGTCCAATAGCATGAGTGGGGCGGTTTATGTTTACACGGTCCCCGAGCCCGCAACCATCATCATGCTCATGACAGGCGCGGTGGCGATGCTCCGTCGCAGGAGCATGCTCGGCAAAGGCTACTGATGAACTTAGAACCAGCAGCGTAGATGGTCAGGTGACAGCCACTGTGGCGTTGCCGCATTGGCCAAACCAGTGAAACCAATTACTATAATTGCCCACTCAGATGCGAGGCAACGACTGTGCTTGCCGGACGGGCTGTAGAAGACTCTTCATCCTTTGAAGGTTAGCCCTCCGACCTTCTATGAGAAGACGCCAGGCGTCAAGAGAGGGGGGCGGCAAAAAGGCCGGTAGGGGGGGCACTACTTGCGGGAAAAGAGTAGATACTCTCCGGCGCTTTGGCGGCGTTCATGGCCGCCCGGCAAACCTCCGGAGCCGAAATCTGGAGGGCGTAAGCGTCATACTGTACGAAAGGCGAGAGCCAAGGCGTGAATCTCAACTACGATGGACGACAACTGGTCAAGATCAGGCGTCTTCACCTCATATCGGCACCGGCCTGCGGTGTAGAGCTTGGTCAGATTGCGTTCGGAGGAAGAGGTGGTCAAGATCACGACCGGGATCTGATTAAGCAAACCGTCAGCCATCATGTCCTGCAGGACTTCGCAGCCGTTCTTCACGGGCAAATTCAGGTCCAGGACCACAACATCCGGTCGTGGTGCCTCCGCAAATCGCCCGTGCCGGCGAAGGAAGGCCAAAGCGTCGTCGCCGTTGTCCACAACGTTCAACTCTGCGGATACGCCCGAGTCGTTGACGGCTTCCTGGAAGAAGACAACGTCACCGGGGTTGTCCTCCACAAGAAGCATCATGACCGGCAAGTCACTCATATATCTCCTTAGCCAGCGGTAGCGTAAAGAAGAAGGTCGCACCTTCTCCCACGGCCGACTCGATCCAGATTCGCCCGCCATGGCGTTCCACGATCTTCCTGCAGATGGCCAGGCCAATGCCAGTGCCAGGGTACTTGCCCTGCCCGTGCAAACGCTGAAAGACGGTAAAGGCCTTCTCGTGCAGTTCCGGGGCAATGCCGATGCCGTTGTCCTTCACCCAGAATGTGCAGGTCTGCCCGTCGCGCCGGCATCCGACGTGGACCTCGGGCTTTACGCCCTCTCGCCGGAACTTCATCGCGTTGCCCATGAGGTTCTGGAAGATCTGGCTCAGTTCCACCTGATGGGCCAGGACAGTCGGAAGCTTCTCTCGTGTCACGCGCGCCTCACATTCCTCGGCGGCTGCTTTCAGGTTCAGCAGTGCGGCGTTCAATGCATCCTCGGCTGAGACTGGCTCAACGTCCTGTCCAGGCCGACCCACCCGCGAATAGTCGAGCAGCGCCCGGACCAGATTCGACATACGCCGGCTGCCCTCGGCCATGAAGCTTATGTACTGCTTTGCGCGATCATCGAGTCGGTCGGAGTACCGCTGGCTCAGGAGGTTGCCGAAGCCCACCACCTGGCGCAGCGGCTCCTGGAGGTCGTGGCTGGAGATGTAGGCGAACTGCTCCAACTCCTTGTTGGATCGCTCCAGTTCCTTCACGCTCTCCCGCAACGCGTCCTCGGTCTGCTTGAGTCGGCTGATGTCGAGGTTGATGCCCGCCCAGGCCGTCACCTCGTTCCGCTCATTACGCACTGCCACGCCGCAGGCCAGGATCGGATGCCACTGCCCGTCAGCCCCACGGAAGCGGTGTTCGCGATACCACGGGCCGCCGCTCTGTACGCACTGCTTCCATGCGGCGATAGTCGCCTCTACGTCATCGGGGTGCAGTACATCTCCCCAGCCAGTGTCCGAGCACTGCGCCTGCGTGAGGCCCACCAGCTTGAGGAACGACTGGCTGGCGTAAGTATTGCGGCCATGGGCATCGCAGACCCAGATGCCGTAGTCAATGGACTCGCCGATAGCGCGGTAGAGCCTCTCGCTTTCCTGGAACGCCGCCGTGCGCTCGGCCACGCGCTGCTCCAGCAGATCATTGGCTTCCCGCAGCGCCGATTCGGCGCGCTTGATTTCTTCGATATCGGTGCAAGTGCCGAACCATTTCAGAATCTCGCCGTCGGGCCCGAGCATCGGCGAGCCGCGGACTAACCACCACCGATAGACGCCATCGGCACGCTGCAGGCGGCATTCCAGTGAGTAGGGTTCGTTGTATCGCGTTGCGCGCTGCCAGGCCACCCACGCACGCTGCTTGTCGTCGGGGTGGAAGGGCTTATTCCAGCCATGGCCATAACTCTCCTCCATCGTCATCCCCGTGTAGTCCACCCATTGCTGGTTGAAATAGATATTCCAACCGTCGGGCCGGGTGGCCCAGACGATCTGGGGCATGGCCTCTGCCAGGGAGCGAAATTCCTGCTCGCTCATGCGCAGCGCATCCTCAGCCCGCTTGCGCTGTGCATCCTCCGCTCGCTTGCGATCGGTGATGTCCTCGAACACTGTGTAGACTTCCGATGGGCGCGTCTGCCCCGGATGGCACAGGGGCACTGCGTCGATGCTGATCCAGCGGTACTCGCCGATCTTCGGATTGAACGCGCCCATGATGACGCCGCGAGCCGGTTGGCCGGTCCGTAACGCGACCATGCCCGGATGCTCGATGCCGGGGAAGGGCTCCCCGTTTTCGCGAATCGTGTCGTGTTCCTCCTGAACCGGAGTGCTGCCCCGTAATTCCTCCCGGGTCTTGCCAAGGATGCGCTCGGCGGCGGGATTCATGGCGATGATCTTGCCATCGAGGTCGTAATTGACCACGCCCTGCAACATCGTTTCGGCCAGTAGCCGATGACGCTGCTCGCTCTGGCCCAGCGATTCCTCCGCCTGCCTGCGGGCAGTAACGTCATGATAAGTGCAAATCACTGCTTCCATGCGGCCGTCAACTGTCAGAATCGGCTCGGCGCTGATCTGCATCCATTTAGGGCTGGCCTGCGAAGGGGGCTTGACCGCCACCAGATGGCTCCGAACGGCCTTGCCCGTCATAACCGCCTTGCGGACCGGATGCTCGTCCACATCGAGCAGTTCTCCGGTTTCCGTAAGCACCTGCCATTGCCCCCAGTCACGATCATTGACGTTCCTAATGCTCGACTCGCTGGGCAGGTCAAACAACCGCAGAAAG
>Ga0265339_10003049_pt1 | contig 11799 bp, 10 predicted proteins | sample 4CB219metaG_FD_202085 | JGI IMG/M metagenome (GOLD analysis project Ga0265339, IMG submission 202085) | Rhizosphere microbial communities from Carex aquatilis grown in University of Washington, Seatle, WA, United States - 4-CB2-19 metaG | ecosystem: Host-associated > Plants > Roots >...
GGAGGGCGGGCGCCGCTGTGAGCAGGTCGTGGATCAGCAGGTCGCGGGTCGCCGCGCTGCCGGCCCCTTTGTAGCGGGGCCGATAGAGCCCCCATTGCCGCAGCGCCGCCGCCGGGTAGGACTCGACCACCAGGCCGGATCCCGCCCGGTCGACCGGGCGCCCGGCGTCGGCGAGCGCTGACAGGAGTCCGGCGGCGCGCATCGCGGCGTGACCGATCAGGTCGGCCGAGACGCTGAGCGGCCGGATCCCGAACTCGGCGATCACGGCGAGGTCGGTCGTGCGGTAGGCGAGTCGGCGACGGGCGGCCAGATCGGTCGGCGGGATCGGCCGCCCGGCGCGATGGGCGGTCAGGAACTCGACGAAGGGCTCCGGCCAGCCGACCGGGCAGTCGATCCCCACCTTGTCGGCGTCGGCGAGCGTCGCGACGATCTGCTCGTCGGTCTGCCCGACCACCAGCCGCTCGACCTCGGCGGACCCGTCGTGCCAGGTGATCGCGGCCACCGCCGTACGCCGGGGCTCGGCCGCAAGGTCGACACCTACCGTTCGCACCGCGCCATCGTCGCAGCGCTTAGGGCTTGCGCGTTCGGGCCGGACCCGAGCGTTGTTGAGCTCTTCGCCCTGCAGCGCGAGCCACCCGCACCCGATCGCCCGATCGGCGTACGGCGGATCAGCAGGCAAAGGCCTTCGTGGCCTGGCCGGCAAGGTGGGTCGGATCACCCGGATAGCGCGCGACGATCCGGCACTTCCCGGCCGGCTGGCGCCTGAAGATGGCCGACAGCATGCTGCTATGGCTGAGGATCGTGTGGAGCGCGGAGACCTTGCGGAACTTGCCGTTCCGCTTGCGCAGCAGCGTGACCACCGCGTGGCGGCCGGCCCGGCTCGGCTTGACGGTCGCCGACACCGTCAGGTCAGCCGCGGTCTTCTTCACGGTCGCGGACACAGCGGTGCCCAGGACCTTGTGCGTGATCGGCGGACTCAGCCCACCGGTGCCGTCGACGACCTGCAAGGTGACGGTGTAGGTCCGCACCCGCGACGGCGATGCGGGATAAACGTGCTTCACCTTCGGCGTGGTGGTGGTTGCGGTCTTGCCATCGCCGAAGGTCCACTTCCACTTCGCGATCTGCCCGCCCGGGCTGGCCGCCGACGACCCCGACCCGTCGAAGCTCGCGGTCGATCCGGACAGCGACTGGCTGAACGTCGCCGTCGGTGGGAAGAGCGCGAGGTTGAGCGACACCGTGGCCGACTCGGAAACCGCCTTGGGCTCACCGGGCAGGACGTCGTCGACCTCGGTCGAGTATTCGACGGCGAGCTCGATCTCGTCGTCGGCGGGCAGAGTGAACGACTCCGCCCAGCCCTGGGAATGCGGCTTGGTCGGCGTGCACTCACCACTGAACACGTGGAAGTGCCGGTGGACGGTCGAGCCGATGAGATCGACCGTCACCGATGCGCACGAGTCGTTGGGGTCGGTGTTGGTCGCCTGGATGAAGCCACTGAAAAACACCGGCACGGGCACCGTGGTCGTGAGGTCGACGCTGAACGAGCCGTCGGAGTCTGCGTCCGGCACCGCCGGGCCGTTCCCGGTCGCGGTCGCGTGCGAGGTCGACGTACCGTCCATCGCGATGTCGTTGATCGGGCTGATCGGGAACGGCAGCTGACCAGAGGTCTCAAGGCTGGACGCCTGGCTGATGAACGCCTGCGCCGTCCCCTCCTGCGCCGAGGAGGCCTTCGGCGCGCGGTGGGTGCCGAAAGTCAGGAAGTTGTCGCCGGATACGTCGTCCTGCGCCTGGTGGTTGTCGTCGGCGAACTGGAAGTAGTCGAGGTCGGCCGAGTCACTGTCGACCTGCACCGGCGGGTCCGGCGCCGCCATCGCCGGGATTGCCGACAGCGCGGGCAGGCACAGCCCGCCCGCGAGCAGAATTGCGATCCTTCGACGTCCGCGCATACCGGCCCCTTGCCTAGGACCGAGCCCCCCGGCTCGCTGGGGGGAGGATAACCGCGCGGGGACCAAGGCGCACTACGTTCGCTCAGATCACCAGGGGCCCGGGTTGATCATGGCGATCCGAGCGATTTGGCCGCCGAATTGCGCGCTATTCGCCATGATCAACTCGTCGTGAGCTAGCGGCCTTCCAGCCAGCCGCCGAACGACATCACCGACCAGCCGCCGGCCGGTGTCGGCGGCGTCAGCGGCTCGGGCGGGGTCATCGGCGTCTCGGGCGTCATCGGCGTGATCGGCCGGACCGGATGCGGCGGGGTCACCGGGATCGACGTGCCTTCCGGCGTCTGGTCCGACCCCCACGCGACCACGCAGCCCTGCCGGTCCAGGCACGTGGTTCCGGCGACCGGACCGCACCAACGGTCGCCCTGGACCGACCAGGCGTTGCCGTCCACGACGTAGGCCACCCAGTGCATCGTGGGGTCCCAGATATCCGCAGTGACCCGGTCGTACCAACCCACGAGATTCGCGCCAGCGTCGTACAACGCCTTCATGGCGTGCACCCTAGACGACCTGCTACCCGGCGCCCGCGGACTTGAGGTATGGCGTCAAGTCGAGTCCGCCGGCGGCGAGGATGTGACCGTTCGCGACGTCTTCGCACCCCGTGGCGTGATACCAGAGATCGACGTCCGGTCCGGCGGCATAGTGGAAGGCCACAACGTCGATCGAACCGTCGTCCAACGGACAGCTGAAGGTGCCGCCGTCGGTGTGCCCGAGCTGGATCCGCAACGCCTGCCGCGACAACCGGGCGGCGCCGCCGACCGGCACTGCGACGTGGCGGGCGAGGTTCAACCGCGCCTTCGCGTTGAGCCCGCCGTACACACAGATCAGGGCCGAGCTCGGCCGGCCCGGTGGAAGAAGTGCATGGTCGAGCCCGCGACCCGGGTTGGTGACCCCGACGTCGCCCTGGTCACTGGGCGGGCAGCCGCCGGCCACGGTGACCCGCAGTCGTGGGCCGGAAGCGATGTCCCGCACGGGTCGCGGGTCGATCCACTCGCCGACGCCGTCCGCGCGGATGATCGTCCCGCCCCGGACCATCGCTAAGCCGACCTCGAGCTGCAAGCCCTGGGCGTACGCGCGGTCGGGCTCGCCCCAACCGATCTCCTCGCTGGTGATGCCACCCGTGACCGTGCCGCCGCTTCCCGTGCCGCTGAGAACCAGGCCGGCCGGCGGGTGCGCTTTGAGATAAGCGAAGACGGTCGCCATCGACATCATCGTCCGCCAGAAGCGATGCCGATCGACCAACGACGACCCCTGCGGGATGCCCATCGAGGGTCCGGACAACTTCCGTTGCGGCCCGCTGATCGGTGTGATGCCGGAGGGCAACCGCGCGAGCAGGAGCAGGCGGGCAGCCTCTTTGCGGGTCGCCGCGCGGTTCTGCGCGGCGGTTGTCGTCGAGATCGGCTGGGTCGAGGCCTGGGCGCTGGTGGAGGGACCCGTCGATGATCCGGGCGGCGCTACCTGCGCGCCCGGCGATCCGGCCGCGCACCCCGCGCAGGCCAGGACAGCCGTCGCTGCGGCCGCGCCGAGACCAAGTCTCACAGCACTTGGACGCAGCGGACCAGTCACTCGGTTCCCATCGGCGGGCGCTTCTTTGTCAGTATCGGCCAGGACGCCGCTCCTACAACGTTGCGCCGGCGGCCGCGGCGATCATGCCGACCAGCCCGGCAGCGAGCAGCGTGAGTACGAGGTTGCGTCGCAGCAGGATCAACGCGACCGCCGCCGCTGCGAGCACGCCGTATTGCCATGGCTGGGTGAGGGCGCGCGCGAGTGGAATTGCCGAGCCGAGGATGGCACCGATCGCGGCCGGCCCGGCACCGTCGAGGAAGGCACGGGCCCGCTTGTCACCGCGAATCCGGCCGAAGCGGTCCGCGCCGAGCAGGACGAAGCCGAACGACGGCGCGAAGGCGACCAGCGCGGCGAGCAGCCCGCCGCCGACACCGGCCGCGGCGTACCCGACCACAGCGACGGTCTGCACGACCGGGCCGGGAGTGATCTGGCCGAGCGCAACGGCGTTCAGGAACTGCGCACCACTCATCCAGTGGTAGTGACTGACCGCGTCGGCCTGCATGAGCGGGATGATCACGAACCCGCCGCCGTACGACAGCGCACCGACTTTGAACGCGACCCAGCACAGGCTAACCAGGGCTCCGCTTCCGACCACTCCGGCGACGAGCGGCAACGGCGCGATCGCGAGGGTGCGGGCCGACGGTGAGATCGCCCGCCGCGCGACGATCTCGATGAGACCGCACGCAAGCAGTACGAGGACCAGCCACGGCCCGACCGTGGCTGCTGCGACGCCGCCCGCGACGAGATAACCGATCCAGCGAAGCTGATGGCTGCGCCTGGCCCAGCTGGACGGGATCAAGCCGGTGCCCGCCTGTACAGCGACGGCCGCGACCGTCGCCCCGGTTCCGGCGCCGGCCCCGAGGACCCAGCGTGGCGGCGAGCCGGACAGGAACAGCGCGCCAAGGGCGAGGATCACCACCAGCCCCGGGACGATGAACGCAGCACCGCCGACAAGTGCGCCGACTCGCCCGCGCAGCCGCCAGGCGCAGTAGATCGCGAGTTGGGTCGAGGCGGGGCCGGGCAACAGGTTGCAGGTGGCGATCGCGTCCTCGAAGTCAGCGGCGTCGATCCAGCCTCGGCGGTCGACACAGAGCTGCCTCAGCAGCTTGATGTGGGTGGGCGGTCCGCCGAACCCGATGCACCCGATCCGGCCCCACTCGCGCGCAACCGTCAGCAACGGTGGAGTGGCGAAACTGGCCGAAGCGTCGGCCGGTTCGCCGTCAGTCACCGGGACGGCCCCACAAGGTTGTGCGTATCGTCCGAGTGTGATCGACGAGTTCGACCTCGGACGGTTCGTCGAGGCGCAGGAAGAGCACGGGACCTACGAGCGGGCACTCGGCGAGTTGCGGGCCGGCCGCAAGACCACCCACTGGATGTGGTTCATCTTTCCGCAGATCGCCGGACTCGGTCAGAGCTTCACGTCGCAGCATTTTGCGATCTCCGGTCTCGAGGAAGCTCGTGCGTACCTAGAGCATCCGGTGCTCGGGCCGCGGCTTTGCGAGTGTGTGGAAGCCCTGGTCGAACTCGAGACTGCGGACGCGGTCGAGGTGCTAGGGCCGGTCGACGCGCAGAAGTTACAGTCTTCGATGACCTTGTTCGCGACCGCGGCACCGGAAGAGCCGCTGTTTCGTGCCGTACTCGACCGGTACTTTGCCGGCCGGCTTGATTCCGAGACCACCATCCGCATCTGACTGCCCTTCTGAGGCCGCGACCCCAAGCTTCCGTGGACCTGAGTCTGATGCGCCGCAGCAGCCAACGTGCCCGCCAGGATCGACCTCAAGGCGGCAAGGAAACCAGTGATTCTGAGCGGAGGGCAAGAGCGGAGGGCAAGGGATTCGAACCCTTGATGGGTGTAACCCCATAGCGGTTTTCAAGACCGCCGCCATCGGCCACTAGGCGAGCCCTCCGAGTGGTGAGGCTACGGGATCGGGCCCGCTTGAGTAGCGAGCCGCACTTGTATCCGGGCGAGTGCTGGCCAGAAGTTCACTCGGTTTCTGACTACCCATCAGAAAGATTGGGCAGTACGTTCCCATGAGAACAGGTTCTCGTTTTCGAGACGACGGAGGATCCATGCGGATCAGCAAGCTCATGGCGGTCGGCGCCGCTGGATGCGCGATCGTGGCCGGGCTCACGATTCCTGCCGCAGCCGGCCCCGCACATCACGCCGCGAAGCCAGCCGCAGCCGCGCCGGCCAGGACGAAGCAGTTCCCCTCCACGCTGACTCCTCACACGGTCAAGCCGGGCACACACATGGTCCTCAAAGGCCACGGCGCGAAAAAGAGCACTGCCTACAGCTGCGTCTTCGTTGTGATCAAGGGCTCCGACTACGCGATTGGTCCGATCAAGGACATCAAGTCGACGAAATCGGGCAAGGTCACCTGCAAACTGACGTTCCAGCCCTACAAGGCGTCTGACTTCTCGAACGGCAAGACTCACCACTGCCCGTTGACCGCCAAGGACAAGAAGGCGCACTGGAGGTGCGGGGTCGCGGTCTCGACGCTCGACAAGTCCTCCGCGACGATCCAGTACTTCACTGCGAAGAAGTAAGGGCCGGCCATCCCGTCTCGATCACCTCGATCGGGGCGGGATCCAGTCCTCGGCCAGCAGTCCCAAGACGACCTCGTCCACGAACACGCCGCTGACCCAGGCCGAGGCCCGCAGCGTGCCTTCCGGCACAAAGCCCGAGTTGCGGGCCGCGGCGATCATCGCGGCGTTGTCGGCGAGCGTGTCGACCTGCAACCGATGCAGCCCGCGGACCACGAACCCGTAGTGGCACATCACCGCGACCACGTCGGCGCCCAGCCCTTTGCCGCGGCAGGCCGGCAGCAACGAGACCCCGACGTGTGCGCAGCGATTGAAGCTGTCGAGCCCCCACAGCAGCGCATCGCCGGCGATCTCGTCGTCGGCCAACGTCACGACCGTGAAGGTCGCGGTGTCGCCCGGCCGGGAGTCCACCGCGTACGGCGACGCGCCGGAGTCCACCGAGATCGGCCGCCAGGGCCGCGAGTCGGCGCGCGATCTCGTCGCAACGTCGTCATAGAGCCCGGCATGCAGGATCGGGACGTCGGATGTGCGGCGGGCCCGCAGGCCGACCAGCTCTCCATGCAACATCGCTGTCGCTCCTGCCCTCGGGTGTGATGAGAATGCGGCGTGCATCTTCCCACTCGAAGGATCCTCGCCGCCCTCGCGCTTGCCGCGGCGGCCACCGTTGCCGCGGCACCGGCCGGCGCCGCCGATCCCAGTACGACGTCGAAGCCGCCGCCCGCGACGCTCACGGTCGGCTCGCTGTCGGTGCATCGGTGCACGCTCGCGCTCGGCGCGCGCCTCACCTACTGCGGGTCGTTGAAGGTCCCCTTGGACTACAACTCGGCCAAAGACGGCCTGATCACCGTCGGCTTCGGCTGGATCCCCGCCGCGCATCCCGGCACCGGTGGGAGCCCGCGCACGATCGTCGCCGAGGAAGGCGGTCCCGGCTACCCGTCGACCGGCACCGCGCCTGACTACGTCGCGATGATCGGCGACAAACTGCTCGACCACAACAACCTGCTGCTCGTCGACGAACGCGGCACCGGACGGTCGACCCCGATCGACTGCAAGGCGATGGAACACCTCTATATCGTCACGACCACGCCCGCGTTCCTGCACACCGTGCACCAGTGCGGCGAGTCGCTCAACCACCGGTTCCCGCGCGCTGGCGGCGGGTTCGTCCACGCCTCCGATCTCTTCACGACGGCAAACGGCGCGCGCGACCTGGCCGAGGTCATCAAGGCCCTCAAGACCGGGCCGGTCGACCTGTACGGCGACTCCTACGGCACCTACTTCGCCCAGTCGTTCCTGTCCCGCTTCCCCACGATGCTGCGGTCGGTCACCCTCGACTCGGCGTACGAAGCGCGCGACCTCAGCCCCTGGTATCACACGACGCTCACGACCGCGCGCCGTGCGTTCGACATCGCCTGCAACCGCAGCGCAGCCTGTCACAGCGCCGCGCCGGGCAAGTCCTGGCACCGGATCGCGAAGCTCGCGAGGCTGCTGCGCGCCCATCCCTTCAGTGGCGAGGCGCCGGGAGTGGACGCGACCGACGTACCGGTCACGATGAACATCACGTCGCTGGTCAACATCGTCAACGACGCAGGGTACGACTTCGACCCCTACCGCCAGCTCGACGCGGCCGTCCGCGCCTACCTCGACAGCCGTGATGGCACGCCGCTGCTGAGGCTCTACGCACAGGACATCGGCTATGACTACAGCGACTACAACGCGGCCGCGACCTACTACTCGGACGGCCAGTACTTCGCGGTCGGCTGCTCGGACTACCCGCAGCTGTTCGACATGCGCGCGACGCCGACCACGCGCAGGGCGCAGTTCGCGAAGGCGGAAAGCCACTATCCGGCGCACGCCTTCGCGCCGTTCACGGTGAAGGAGTGGGTCGCGGTCAACCCGTTCACCGAGACCTACCACGCCTGCACGGCCTGGCCGAAGACGATCCATCGCGCCGACCCGCCGGTGCCGGCCCACGTCTCCATGGACGCGACCCACGTGCCGGTGCTGATCCTCAACGGCGCGCTCGACTCGCTGACCCCGGCGGCAGGCGGCGCCCACATTCACCGCCAGATCGGCTCGGCGTCCCGCGCGATCGTCACCGCCAACACGGTGCATCTGGTCGCGCTCGACGACCGCTACGGCTGCGGGGCGGGCCTGTACCGGCGGTTCATCGCCGCGCCGAGCACCCTGCATTCGCTCGACGCTTCCTGCGCCAAGCAGGTGCCGGCCGTCCGAACGGTCGGGAGCTTCCCGCTCACCGTCGCGGCGGCTGCTCCGGCCCACGGGCCCGGGGCCCGGTCGATGCGGCAGCGCGCCGCGGTCGCGCTCGAGGCGGCCGGCGATGCCGCGATCCGATGGAACTACGTCGACGGAAGCCGTGACGTGGGGCTCAGGGGCGGCACGATCCGCTACCACGCCGCGCACGGTACGTCGTACACGGCGGTGCTGGATCGGGTCCGCTGGACGGAGGACTCGACCGTGTCGGGTCATGTGACGTTCTCACCCAACGCCTTGTCGGCGAAGGGGACAGTCGTCATCACCGGACCGGCCGGAAAGCCGTTGCGCTGCCACCTGGAGTGGCGCGGGTCCACGGCAAACCTCATCGTCGATGGCCACGCCCTGCGTGCGCCGACGCCCTAGTCGGGCAGCCGGGGCGATGCAGGGCCGGCCAGCAACTCGGAGCTGCTATCGGCTGCTGCGGCGCGAACGCCGGTAGCAACGGACGACTGCGTTGTCGCGGTCGCGCTTTGCCTGCTCCCGCAACTCATGCGTGCGTGCTGCAGCTGCTGCTGCCATCACACTTGCGTGCATCGTCTGTCACCTCCTTCACGTTTCTCGTTGTGCATCTCAGTCCTACCGAACACCTACGACGGCCGCATCGGTGTGGCCGCGCCACACCAGTCCGGCTTCGACGAATCCGGCTTCTCGCAATGCCGCGACGTGCCACGCCGAGGACATCGTCGACTCGGTGTGTTCCGAACCGCCGCGGTCGGCGAATCGGGCGTCACGTGCGGCCACGGCATCGGCCAGCGCCGGCTCGGTGCGCAAGCGCACCCACCAGCCGTCCCAGTCGGTCGCCCCCGGCACCGCTTGGGCCTGCTCCTGCCGCTTCCCGTTCAACGCTGAAAGTGCTCCGGTTAATCCAGCCAGACCCTCGTCGGGCATGTGGTCGGCATTGGCGAAGATCCCGCCCGGGCGAAGCACCGAGGCGGCCTCGGCATAGACCCCGGCCACCCGCTCCGGGGTGAGCCAGTGCAGCGCGGTCGCCGTCAGCACTGCGTCGAACTCAGCCTCGTCGCCGAGCGCCTGGCGCCAGTCCCGGTTCGCCAGATCAGCGCTCAGGACCTGCACCCGCTCATCGCCCTCGAAGGTGCCTGCGGCGATCGCCAACAGGGCGGCATCGACGTCAAGGACCACTGACGTGGCCTTCGGGAACCGGTCCAGCGCCCGGATCGTGATCGAACCGGTGCCGCCGGCCAAGTCGAGGATCCGCGGCTCGTTGCCCACGGCCGCCTCAACGGCGTCGAGCATGGCCGCGAACCGCTCCTCGCGGTCGGGGAGATAGGTCATCTGCTGGCTGTCCCACTCCTGCTGGAGGGCGTTCCAGTCCACGGTTGACCTCCTCATACAGTCATCGTCGACACGAAGCTCGGTAATAGTTAGCACTCCTTGTTAACACTTACTCTACCTGAGCCGGGGTAATATGTACAGATGGACTTTGGTCATTACGCCGAACGCGCCGCCGACCTGGCAAACGCCGACCTCAGCACGGTCGAGACCCTGAAGTCCTACCTGGAGGACCGGGACTGGCTCAGCCAGCGCGTCACCGACGCCGATCTCCGTCCGCTTCGCCGGTTCATCACCGAGCTCAGCACCGTGATCGACGACTCGGCCGCCGGCGACGAGGTCGCCGTCGTCGATCATCTGAACGCGCTGCTCGAGCAACACCCGGTCCGGCCCCGGATCTCCGGGCACGACTCCGAGGACTGGCACCTGCACGTCAACGACCGCAACGACGCGGTCGCCGCGATCCTGATCGGCGAGGCGCTGCTCGGGATGACCCTCGCCGTCACCGAGGTGGGCGCCGACCGGTTCGGGCGCTGCGCCGACCCGACCTGCCGCGGCGCGTTCTTCGACGGCACCGCCAACCACTCCAAGCGCTTCTGCTCGTCGCGCTGCGCCACCCGCACCAACGTCGCCGCCTACCGGTCGCGGCGGGCACCGTCCGCTTGACCGCGCCGGCCTGCACCACGGCGGGCGAGGCGGGAATGTCCGGCGGCCGGGACGTGTCGTTGCAGGGTGAAACGATAAGGACGACGTGACCGTTCAACCCTCCCTCACCCCGACCGCAGACGGCGACCGCAGCGCCGGCTGGCTCCGGCTGATCTGGACCTTCGTCGGTCCGGCCAAGCGCCTGCTGCTGGTCAGCTTCGGCGCGGCGCTGCTCACCACCGCGATCATCACCGCGACCCCGCTGGTATCGGCCATCATCGTCGACCGCGGCCTCGACCCGCACCACAAGAGCGTGACCGGCTGGCTGGCGGTCCTCTTCGCGCTCGGTGTGCTGAGGTTCTTCGCGACCCGGGCGCGCCGCTGGCGCGCCGGCCGGGTCAGCTACGACGTACAGTTCCGGCTCCGCACCCGGCTCTACGAGCACCTGGTCTCGCTCGACCCGACCGCGCTCGACCGGCTGCGGACCGGCCAGATGGTGTCGCGGGCGAGCGCCGACCTGACCCTCGTGCAGCAGTTCCTGGCGTGGGGGCCGCAGGTCGTGGCCAACGCGCTGCAACTGGTCGCCAGCATCGTCGCGATGCTCTTCCTGTCCTGGCCGATCGGACTGGTCGCGCTCGTCACCGTGCCGCTGACCACCTTCATCGGGATGAAGTCCCGCGCAGGCGTCTTCGCCGCCAGCTGGGACGCTCAGCAGCGTGAGGCCGAGCTGACCAACGGCGTCGAGGAAGCCGTCACCGGGGTCCGGGTGGTGAAGGGCTTCGGCCAGGAAGGCGCCGAGACGCAGCGGGTGATGGGTGCGGTCCGGAGCATGTACGCCGGCCGGATGCGGGCCGCCCGCCAGCGCGCGTCGTTCACCTCGACCCTGCAGAGCGTGCCCGCGCTCGGTCAGTTCGGAGTGCTGCTGATCGGCGGCTACCTCGCGCTGCATCACCGGCTCTCCCTCGGTGACTTCCTGGCCTGCACGACCTACCTGGTCCAGCTCGCCGCACCGGCGCGGATGATCGGCGCGGTCATGGCGCTCGCGCAGCAAGCCCGCGCCGCGGTCGAGCGGCTGGTGTCGGTGCTCGAGACCTCCGCCACGCTGACCGAGTCGCCGACCGCGCGCGAGCTGCCGGCCGGGCCCGGGGCGGTCAGCTTCGACGACGTGTCGTTCCGCTACTCGCCGGACGGGCCGCTGGTCCTCGACGGCCTCGACCTCTCACTCGCGCCGGGCGAGGTGGTCGCGGTGGTCGGGCCGTCCGGGTCGGGCAAGTCGAGCCTGGCCATGCTTCTTCCTCGCTTCTACGACGCGAGCGCGGGCGCGGTACGCATCGACGGCGTCGACGTCCGCGAGGTGACCTTCGAATCCTTGCGCTCGCGGGTCGGGATGGCCTTCGAGGAGGCGTTCCTCTTCTCCGACACGATCCGGGCCAACATCGCCTATGGTCGGCCGGATGCCACCGAGACCGAGGTGCTCGCCGCG
>Ga0265339_10003052_pt1 | contig 11787 bp, 9 predicted proteins | sample 4CB219metaG_FD_202085 | JGI IMG/M metagenome (GOLD analysis project Ga0265339, IMG submission 202085) | Rhizosphere microbial communities from Carex aquatilis grown in University of Washington, Seatle, WA, United States - 4-CB2-19 metaG | ecosystem: Host-associated > Plants > Roots > Rhizosphere...
CGTGCCCGGCGGACAGCCCATCGCCTCGGCGACCTCGCTCTCGGTGAAGCCCTCGAGGTCGAGCAGGATGATGGCGCGCGCGTCGTCCGACAGCGCGGCGAGCGCCTCCTGGATGTCCTCGGCGACCACGCCGCGCAGGCGCTCGAGCTCGAGGTCGTCGCGCAGCAGCTCGGCGTCGCCGCCGTCGACCACGTCGAGCTCGCCCAGCGGCTGCTCGGGCCGCCGCTTGCGCCGGGCGTCGATGAAGGCGTTGCGCAGGATGCGGAAGAGCCAGGCCTTGAGGTTGCCCGCCTGGAACTCGCGCGCGTTCGCGAGCGCGCGCAGGGAGGCCTCCTGGACGAGGTCCTCGGCCTCGGCGTCGTTGCCGGTGAGGTGGCGGGCGTGGTTGTAGAGCGCCTCGGAGTGGACGAGGATCTGCTCGACGGTCACCGCATCCCTTTGGGGCGCCGTCATCCCCGCGCCCCGCGCGGGCCGCCTCGAGACCGCATGGGCTCCCACATAGCGGAGAACGGCCGGCCGGGCAATTCGGTTCCACGAATCGACGAGGACTGGACGCGCCGCGCGCGCTCGCCGATGCTGCGGGCACGATGGGTCCCGCGTCGTTGGCTTTGGCCGCGTGGCTGGCCGCCGCGCCCGCGGCGCACGCCGAGCTCGGCACCGTGCGCCAGCAGGTGCGGCGCACCAAGAGCGAGCTCCAGACGCGGAAGGACCACAGCGACTATCGGGCGAGCCCGTACCACCCGACGGAGATCGTCGAGCGCATCCACGCCATGGAGAGCGACGCCGCCTGGGGCGAGCTGTGCGCCGAGCTGGCGCTGCTGCCCGACGATCAGCTCGAGCTGTTCGAGGACGAGGTGCGCAAGCCCGAGCACGCGCGCCGCATGAAGTGCGCGCCGGCGTTGTTGAAGCGCGTCGATGCGTACTGGAAGGAGGCGGCGCGGAAGCTCGGCGAGGCGCACCCGCTCGCGCCGCCCGCGAAGCTCGCGAGCCGCGCGGTCGCCGTCGACGTCTCGCGCCCCAACGTGCTGCACGACGGCCAGCTCGCGCCGCGCCAGATCGCGCTCACCTTCGACGACGGCCCGCACGCGACGCGCACGGCGCGCATCCTCGCCATCCTCGCCGCGGCGGGCGTGAAGGCGACCTTCTTCGAGATCGGCCGCAACGCCGCCGCGCACCCCGAGATCTCGCGGCAGGTCGTGGCCGCCGGGCACTCGGTGGGCTCACACACCTTCTCGCACGCCGATCTGCCGAAGGTGACCGAGCCGCACGCCGAGACCGAGATCGAGACGGGCGACGCCGCGGTGACGCTGGCGCTCGGCCTGCCGCCCGGCAACCTGCCGTTCTTCCGCTTCCCCTATGGCGCGAAGACCCCCGCCGAGCTCGCCTTCGTCGAGCACCGCGGCTACAGCGCGTTCTTCTGGAACATGGACTCGGAGGACTGGCGCACGCGCGACCCGCACAAGCTCTTCCTGAACGTGCTGGCCCAGATCGATCGCGAGGGCCGCGGCATCATCCTCTTCCACGACATCCAGGAGCAGACGGTGATCGTCCTCCCCCACGTCCTCGCCGAGCTCGCCGCCCGCCACATCGAGACCGTCGTCTTCGTCGCGAAGGGGACCCCTCACATCCCCGTCGAGTGACGATCTTGAACTGGCACTGTTCGGTCCGGGCCGCCGTAGACTGAGGGCACCACGATGTCGTTTCGTCCGCTAACGGCCTCCGAGCGGGAGGTCCTCGAACGGCTGCTGGAGCCGCGCTTCCCTGGACGCGACGAGCTCCGAGCCCAGCTCGAGCACGTGACGGCGCAGCCGCTCGACGACGATGGCTGTCTCAAGCTCGACTGCGCCGGGGCCGCTCCCGCGCCCGTCGTGTCCGGCGTTCCGACCGAGGGAGAATGTCTGGACGCCGACGGCGGCACGCTCCACGTGCTTCTCCACGTTCTCGGCGGCTTCATGCGGAGCCTCGAGATGTTCAAGGAGGACGGCTCCGGTCCCTGCGCGCTCCCCGCCGCCGCGAAGCTCAAGCTCTTCGCGGCGCAGAGCGAGGACGCGGGAGTGTGGACCCGAAGCGAGAAATTTCGCTGACGCCGCGGCAACGCGGCGCCGCTAGAACGTCGGGTTCAGGTTCTCGGGCAGCGTCCCCAGGGCCATGTTCATCGCGTCCATGGCGAAGCCGTTGGGGAAGCCGTTGTGGCCGGCGACGAGCGAGTAGAAGCGGTGCGAGCCGCCGTACGGCGTCTTCTGGGCGGGGTCGTCGAGGTTGATGTAGTCGCCGGGGAAGCCCATGCGCTGCATCGTGAACATGATGTCGCCGAACTGGCCGTCCTTGCCGCCCGTGAAGCCGTAGAAGCGATCGATGGGCGTCGCCGTCGGCTTGGTGTCGATCCACGAGGCGATGTGCGCCACCGGGCAGTTCGGGTCGAAGGGCGGCATGGCCGCGTTGTACGGGCCCTTGGCCATGCCGAGGCCGCACGTGTTGTCGCGCGGGCCCGACTGGGAGACGGCGCGGTACACGCGCAGCACCGTCGCGAAGCAAGCGGCGCTCTGCGCGCCGTGCGAGAAGCCGGTGAAGCCGACGTCGGACCAGCGCACGCCCTTGAGGTCCTGGGTGAGGAAGTAGCCCCAGCCCTCGCCCGGGTAGTTCTTCTCGAACGTCGTCAGCGCGTCGAAGACCTGGGTCATGATGCTCTGGGCGGGCGTGACGCCGCTGTAGTTGCCGTGCGGCTGGCCGTCGAGCGTGTTGAGGCGGCAGTCGGTGTCGGCGGTGTTGCCGAGCGTCCAGTTGTCGATGATCTGGGTCGTGCACGTGTTGTGGTCGGTTATGCCGATCACGTGGAAGCCGCGCTTGCCGAGGTAGGCCTGGTACCCGCCCGAGTCGACGCCCATGTCGACCCAGAGCTTGCCCGCCATCTTGGCGGCGCGGTTGTCCATGCCGGCGGACTGGCCCGCGGGCGTGGTGTGCGTGTGCGCGCCGGGCGCCACGGTGATCATGAGGTCGCGCCACGGCGGGATGTCCATCCCGATGCCGCCGCCGCCCGCGCCGGTCGAGCCCGCGGCGCCCGTCGAGCCTGCCGCGCCGGTCGAACCGGCCGTGCCCGCCTTGCCGGCGGCGCCCGTGGAACCGGCGGCGCCCGTCGAGCCCGCGGCGCCGCTCGCAGAACCGGCCGCGCCGGTCGAGCCGGCCACGCCCGTCGTCGAGCCCGCAGCCCCCGAGGCATTGCCGGCGGCGCCGCTCGTCGAGCCCGCGGCGCCCGAGGAATCACCGGCCGCGCCGCTCGTCGTGCCGGCCGCGCCCGTGGAGCCCGCGCCGCCGCTCGTGGAGCCCGCCGCGCCCGTCTTCGAGCCTCCGCCGCCTCCACACCCGAAGGCCCAACCGACCAAGGCGACGACCGTGACGAGGCGACGTGTGGCGTTCATGCGTGCTCCTGCTTGGGGGAATGCGATTACGGGGGCCGGAGAGGGACGCCGGCTCCTTAGGAGGTTGGGTCATGCTAACCCAACGTCTCGAAAGCCCATAGGGCCGGCGCGTCACCGATCGTTTAGGGTCGCCGCGTCACAGGAAAGTCACGCGAGGGTCACAGGTTCCCCTCGGCCCCGCCGGTATGGTGCGCCCTCCCCACGGAGGAGGCCGACCAATGACTGGGATTGCGATTGAAACCGGCAAGGGCTCTGCGTCCCGGCTCGACGAGAAGTTGAAGTCGGGCCCCGGCCGCATCGGGATGATCGTATTCCTGGCCGCCCTGGTCATCGGCCTGGGCTACGCCGGCTCGCAGCTCGTCAGCGACCTCTCCGAGGTCCGCATGGGCTCGATCTACCCGTACGTGCTCCTCGTCGTCGCGCTGCTCGTGGCGCTCGCGTTCGAGTTCGTCAACGGCTTCCACGACACGGCCAACGCGGTCGCGACCGTCATCTATACGCACACGCTCACGCCGCACGTGGCCGTGGTCTGGTCGGGCGTCTGGAACTTCCTCGGCGTCGTCACGTCGACGGGCGCCGTGGCGTTCGGGATCATCTCGCTGCTCCCCGTCGAGCTCATCCTGCAGGTCGGCGGCGGCGCCGGCTTCGCCATGGTGTTCGCGCTGCTGACCGCGGCGATCATCTGGAACCTCGGGACCTGGTACTTCGGGCTTCCCTCGTCGAGCTCGCACACGCTCATCGGCTCGGTCATCGGCGTCGGGCTCATGAACCAGCTGCTGGCGGTCCACACGGCGACGAGCGGCGTCGACTGGAAGCAGGCCGGCAACATCGGCAAGTCGCTGCTCGTCTCGCCGCTCGTGGGGTTCACCTGCGCGGCGCTGCTGCTCCTCCTCATGCGCAAGCTGGTCAAGACGGACACGCTCTTCAAGGCGCCCGAGGGCACGGAGCCGCCGCCGTTCTGGGTGCGCGGCCTGCTGCTGCTCACCTGCACGGGCGTCAGCTTCGCGCACGGCTCGAACGACGGTCAGAAGGGCATGGGCCTCATCATGCTCATCCTCATCGGCACGGTGCCCACCGCCTACGCGCTCAACCACGCCGTGTCGGCCAAGGAGTCGCAGGACTTCATCGCCGTGTCCGCGCACGCCGCCGACACGCTCGGCCACTACGCGGGCGGCGCGACGGTGGCGGGCGATGGCCGCGAAGAGGTCACGGCCTACGTGCGCACGCGCGAGCTCGCGCCGACGACGATCGCCGGGCTGCAGAAGCTCGTCGAGTCGGTCGGCCACGACATGTCCATCTACAAGGAGCTCAAGAACGTCCCGCCGGCTCAGACGCGCAACTTCCGTAACGACCTCTACATCGTGAGCGAGGCGCTGCGGTTCATGGACAAGTCGCACCAGCCGACGATCGGCGCCGCCGACGCCGACGTGCTGAAGAACTACCGAAAGCACGTCGACAAGTCGACGAAGTTCATCCCGAGCTGGGTCAAGGTGGCCGTCGCCATCGCGCTCGGCCTCGGAACGATGATCGGCTGGAAGCGCATCGTCGTCACGGTCGGCGAGAAGATCGGCAAGGACCACCTGACCTACGGGCAGGGCGCCGCGGCGGAGCTCACCGCCATGGCCACGATCGGCGCGGCCGACGCCTTCGGCCTGCCGGTCAGTACGACGCACGTGCTGTCGTCGGGCGTCGCCGGGACCATGGCCGCGAACAAGTCGGGCTTGCAAATCGCGACCGTCCGGAGCCTGCTCATGGCCTGGGTCCTGACGCTCCCGGTGTCGATCCTGCTGTCGGGCTCGCTCTTTTGGCTCTTCACGAAGTTGGGGACGTGACCAGGTTTGTCATCGTGAGGCACGATCCATGAGCCAGCCGGACGAGGGCAAGGGGGCGACCCCTTCGGCGCTGGATCTCGCCGACCCGGCGCTCTACTTCAACCGCGAGCTGTCCTGGCTGGCCTTCAACGAGCGCGTGCTCTCCGAGGCGCAGTCGCCGTACTGGCCGGTGCTCGAGCGCCTGAAGTTTCTCTCGATCTACTTCTCCAACCTCGACGAGTTCTTCATGATCCGCGTCTCGGGGCTGCACGAGCAGCTCGAGGCGGCGCTGCCCGGCACGACGTCGGACGGCCTCTCGCCGCGCGAGCAGCTCACGCGCATCGGCCACCTCGTGCGCACGCAGGACGAGGCGGCCTCGAAGCTGCTGTCCGAGGACCTCATCCCCGCGCTCGCCGCGAAGGGGCTGCACCTCCGTGACTGGAAGAGCCTCGACACGGACACGCGCCGCGCCGCCCGGCAGTACTTCCGGCGCTCGGTGTTCCCCGTGCTCACGCCGCTGGCCGTCGATCCCGGGCATCCGTTCCCGTTCCTCTCGAACCTCTCGCTCTCGCTCGCCGTCGAGGCGCGCGACCCCGAGACGAAGGACCGAAAGTTCGCGCGCGTGAAGGTGCCCGAGAGCCTCCCGCGCTTCGTTCCGTGCGCGACCTTCGACGGCGCGGCCGACGGCGCGAACGCCCAGTTCGAGTTCCTGCCGCTCGAGCAGCTCATCGCCGCCAACCTCGACGATCTCTTCCCGGGCATGGAGATCCTCGGCTGCTACCCGTTCCGCGTGACGCGCGACATGGACATCGACATCCTCGAGGACGAGGCGCACGACCTCCTGTCGATCGTAGACCGCGAGGTGCGGCAGCGCCGCTTCGGCGCGTGCGTGCGGCTCGAGGTCGACGTCGGCATCCCCGAGCGCATCCGCCGCCTGCTCGTCGAGAAGCTCGAGATCGACGAGGAGGACGTGTACGCGTCGCGGACGCCGCTGGGGCTGGCGGCCGTCATGTCGATCGCGACGCTGTCGCGGCCCGAGCTGCGCGACGCGCCCTTCGCCTCGCGCGTGTCGGCCGAGCTCGCCGAGGCGCCCGACATCTTCGCCGCCGTCCGCCAGAAGGATCGGCTGCTGCACCACCCGTACGACTCGTTCACGGTCGTGCAGGACTTCGTGCGCCGGGCGGCGACCGATCCTCACGTGCTCGCGATCAAGATGACGCTCTACCGCACGGGCTCCAACTCCGAGATCGTGCGCGCGCTCGTGGCGGCGGCCGAGAACGGCAAGCAGGTCGCCGTCTCGATCGAGATCAAGGCGCGCTTCGACGAGGCCAACAACATCGCCTGGGCGCGCACGCTCGAGCGCGCGGGCGCGCACGTCTTCTTCGGCCACGCGGCGTCCAAGACGCACGCGAAGGTGACGCTGGTCGTCCGCCAGGAGAGCGACGGCGTGCGCCGCTACGTCCACCTCGGGACGGGCAACTACAACGCCGGCACGGCGCGCCTCTACACCGACGTGGGCCTGCTCTCGGCGAGCCCGGAGCTCGGCGAGGACGTCTCGGAGCTCTTCAACTCGCTCTCGGGCTTCTCGAAGAAGTCGCGTTACCGCAAGCTGGCCGTCGCGCCCACGGGCCTCATCGAGGCGCTCATCGCGCGCATCGAGGAACAGGCGGCCCGCGCGCAGTCGGGCGGCCGCGGCTACGTCTTCGCGAAGATGAACGCGCTCGTCGACGTGCGCGTCATCCAGGCGCTGTACCGCGCCTCGGCGGCGGGCGTGAAGATCGATCTGTGCGTGCGCGGCGTGTGCTGCCTGCGGCCCGGCGTCCCCGGCGTCTCCGAGAACATCCGCGTCTTCTCGATCGTCGGGCGCTTCCTCGAGCACGAGCGCGTCTTTCTGTTCGGCGCGCCCGGCGAGGAGCAGTGGTTCCTGTCGTCGGCCGACTGGATGCCGCGCAACCTGCACCGCCGCGTCGAGGTCATGTTCCCCGTCGAGGCGCCGACGCTGCGCGAGCAGCTGCGCCGCGAGGTCATCGAGCCCGCGCTCGCCGACACGGCCTTCGCCTACGACATGCGCGCCGACGGCACCTACGTGCGCCGGGTTCCGGCCGAGGGCGTGCCCGCGCGCGGCGCGCAGAGCGAAGCCCTCGAGCGGACGCTGGGCCTGCCGGGCGAGGACGGACGCGCGGCGGCCACGGCCGCCGCGGCGGCTGCGGCGGCGCCGTCCGACCGGCCGACGCCCCCGGCGCGCGCGGACGTCTCGTAAGTTTGCGCGCCCGCCGAGATGCGGGCGACAATGCACGCGCGCGCGTCCCTGCGCGAACAAAAGGGAACGACAAAATGAGCGTTTCGACGAAGTCGCTCGCCGGTCTTGCGATGATGGCGTTGCTGGTCCTCGGGCTCGGCTCGGCGTGCGGAGGCGTGACCGCCGCGTCGGCGAACGACGGCGGGGCCGGCGCCACGGGCGCGGCCGGTGGGCCGGCGGACGGCGCCGCGATGGACGCACCGGGCGCCGACACACCCGGGCAGGAGGGCCGCATCGCCGAGGCGTGCGCGGCCGTCGCGAAGGCCACCTGCGACAAGCGCGTCGAGTGCTCGAGCAAGATCGCCGCGACGGGAGTCGGCATCATCCGCCTGTTCGGCACGATGAGCGAGTGCCTCGCGCGGCAGACGTTGCAGTGCACCGCCGCGTTCCACGCGCCCGGCTCGGGCCACTCGCTCGCGACGGCGCAGGAGTGCGTGAGCGCGTTCGCGAACTACGCCTGCGCGGACTTCTTCGCAAACAACGCGCCGACGTCGTGTCAGCCGGCCGGGTCGCGCATCAACGGCGCCGCGTGCGCGTTCAACACGGAGTGCAAGAGCGCCTTCTGCACGGGCGAGAAGAACGCGCAGTGCGGCCAGTGCGCGCCCGAGCCCGCCGTCGGCGCGTCGTGCGTGAGCTCGGACTGCGGGCACGGGCAGGCGTGTGACGGCACTTCGATGACCTGCAAGGCGCCGGGCGCCTCGGGCGACCCCTGCGACTCGAACGACGACTGCGGTTACACGCTCGCGTGCCTCAGCGTCGCCGCGGCGGGCGGCGCCGGCACGTGCAAGCCGGCCGGTGAAGCCGTCGGCACGGCCTGCGGGGGGACGATGCCCGTCTGCGACGGCAGCCAGGGCCTGTCGTGCGCCGGCGCCGTCGGCATGAAAACGTGCGTCGCGACCACCTTCGTCGGCGACGGCCAGCCCTGCGGGCCGGTCGCGCAGGGCATGTTCGCGGGCTGCACGGGCGGGAATTGCTACACGGCGAAGGGGCTCGCGGCCGTCGGCGAGACGGGCACCTGCAAGGCCAACGCGGCCGACGGCGCGGCGTGCGACGTCGCGACGGGCCCGCAGTGCGAGTTCCCCGCGCGCTGCGTCCTCGGCAATGGCACCGTGGGCACCTGCAAGGTTCCGGGCGGCGGTTGCGGTTGATCGCGATCACGCGCATCGCCGCTTCATCTATGTTCCATTTAGCTGCGGATCCCGGCGCGCCCGGGATCCACATTTGTGTGAGGAGGCGACGCCCATGAGATCGAACGCCACGCTGCTCCTGGCCGTGCTCGCGGGTGCGCTCGCGCTCGGCGCAGGCTGCGCGCATCAATACTCGTACGTGCCCGTCGGGCCGGGCGCGTCGGGCGGACCGGCCGCGCGCTTCCCGGTCCCGCCGGCGGCGCCGCAAGGCGAGGTGTACGTGACCTCGTTCGGCTTCACGGACTTCGACAACGGGCAGGGCGGGGCGCAGCGCCTCCTTCACACGCGCGTCGCCGTCGCCAACGGCAGCGCGGCCACGTGGGAGGTCGACGGGCGCCAGCAGTTCCTCGCGGCGCCGGGCCTGCAGCCGCAGGCGCCGTCGTTCGTCAACACGAACGCGGGCGCGCCGGGCCCCGTGTATCCGATCGGACCGGGCGCGACGAACGTGTTCGACTTCTACTTCGCGCTGCCGCCCGGCCTCGAGCAGCCCGAATCGCTGGGTGGGTTCGCGCTCGACTGGAGCGTGAACGCCGGCGGCGCCGTCGTCGCGAACCAGACGGCGTTCGATCGCTGGGACGGGCCGCCGTATTCGTACGAGACCTATCCGCCGTACGTCGTCGTCGGCCTCGGGTTCGGCGTCGGGTGGTGGTACTCGCCGTTCTATCCGTACCGACACTATCCGCCGGTCATCCGCGGGTACTACTACGCGCCCGGGCGCATGTGGGGCGGACCGTATCGAGGAGCGCCAGCCGCCGGGTGGCACGCAGCGCCTCCGCGCGGCGGTTGGCGCGCGCCGCCACCTCCGCCTCCGCACGGCGGGTGGCACGGCACGCCGTCCACGTCGCGCTCGGCGCCGGTGCACGGCGGTGGTTGGCGCGGCGGCGGCGGTCGTCGGCACTGACCGCGCAGCCACGGTGACGTGTGGGTAGCGGGCTGCGCGCGGTTTCGGCGCGCGGGCTTCGCACATGGACCGAGGGGGCGCGCGGGGCGCGGGCTTCGCGTGATGGGGCGCGTGGCATCGGGCTTGCTCGACGGAGGGCCGTGCGATTCGTAGAGCTCGAGGAGGCGCGCGCCGCGCGCGGGTTGCGTGTGGTCGTCGTCGCGAACGTGCCCAGCCCGTGGTCGCAGGCGGCGCTCGGCACGCTCGATCTCAAGGGGCTCGACTACCTCGCCGTGCGGCTGCGACGTGCCGACGACGAGACGCGCCGCTGGGCGGGCGCGCGCAACGCGCCCGTCGTCCTCTTCGACGACGAGCCGCCGCGCACGGGCTGGGCGGAGATCCTCGCGCTCGCCGAGCGCCTCGGCGGGCGCGCCGCGCTCGTGCCGGACGACGACGCCACGCGCGTGCGCCTGTTCGGCTTGTCGCACGAGATCCTCGGCGAGGGCGGGCTCGGCTGGAGCGTGCGCCTCTTGCTCACGCACCTCGGCCTCGAGACCGACGGCCAGCGCGGGTGGCCGCGGCCCGTGGCCGACTACCTCGCGCCTCGCTACGGCTACGCGCCCGAGCGTGTCGACGCCGCGCGGGCGCGCGCGCTGGCCGTCCTCGCGCTGCTCGATCGGACGCTGGCGGAGAGCCGCGCGCGCGGGCACGAGTACCTGCTCGGCGCCGCGCCGACGGCGCTCGACATCCACTGCGCGGTCGTCCTGGGCGTCATCGCGCCGCTGCCCGAGCCGGAGTGCCCGATGCCGGCGCCGGTGCGGCGCGCCTTCGAGACGCTGGACGAGGACGTGCGCGCAGGCGTCACGGAGGCGCTGCTCGCGCACCGCGCGCTCATGTACGCGCGGCACCTCGTCCTGCCCGTGCGCGGCTGACGGCTTCGCCTCGAGCGACGGCGGCCGGTCGTGGGCTCAGAGCCGCTCGACCTTGAGCTGCCGGATGCCTCCGGCGCCGTCGAGCGCCTGCGCGAGGACGTGACTCTCGACGGGAGCGGCCGTCCTGACGTCGAACGTGACGCGCACGCCCTCTTCGCGACGGACCTCGTACTCTTGCTCCGACACCTTCGCGCCCACGCGCGAGAGCGCCTCGACGATCGCCGAGAGCGGCGTCACCGCCTCGTCGATGAGCAGCGTGAGGCGCTGGCGCGCGGCCATTTCGCCGCGATCCTCGAGCTTGCGCAGGAGGGTGAGGGCGGCGAGCCCGGTCCCGGTCACGAAGATCGCGATCGCGTACATCCCGCCGCCGGCCGCCATGCCGATCGCCGAGACGAGCCACAGGCCGGCCGCCGTCGTCAGGCCGCGGATGGTGATGCCGGTGCGCAGGATCGCGCCCGCGCCCAGGAATCCGATGCCCGAGACCACGGAGGCCGCGATGCGCGAGGCGTCGACCCCCACCAGATCGCCGGCGGTGTAGTGCTGGAAGAAGACGAACCGCGTCGAGACGACCATGAACGTGGCCGAGGCGAGGGCGACGATGGCGTGCGTGCGCACGCCGGCGGGGCGGCCGTGCAGATCGCGCTCGAGGCCGATGGCGGCCCCGAGGCCCGTGCCGAGGAGGATGCGGAGCAAGAGCTCGAAGTCGACGTTCACCCCGTAAATGATACGCGAACCGATCGGCCCGGCTCGATTCCGCGTGCCTTGGTCCGCGGAGGGTCACGTCTTACCCCGCATGCAGCACGCCAAGGTGGGACGACGGTTGTGGCCGGTCTTGATCGCCGTGGGGGCGCTTCGGTGGGGCACGCTCGGGTGCGACGCTCCCGAGGCCTATCGCCTGCGCGGCAGCGTGGGGGCGGGGGCGGCGGGCGTGGGCGTGGCGGGAGCGACCGCGGGCACCGCGGGGGCCGCGGTGGGTGGCAGCGGTGGCGACGTGCTCGCAGGGACGGCGGGCGTCGCCGGGCTCGCGGGCTCGAGTGGCGCGGCGGGCGCAGGCGACGCGGGAGCGCCGGGCGCCGCGGGCGATGTCGGGAGCGCGGGCGGCATGGCCGGCGCCGGCGCGGCGGGCGCGACCGGGGGCGCGGGCGGTGGCGCCGCGGGCGGCGGTGGCGCGGGCGGCAAGGCGGGCGCTTCGGGCGCCGCCGGCGCGGGGCAGGGCGGGGGAGGAGCCGGCGGCGGTGCGGCGGGCGCGGGTGGTCATGGAA
>Ga0265339_10003058_pt1 | contig 11771 bp, 11 predicted proteins | sample 4CB219metaG_FD_202085 | JGI IMG/M metagenome (GOLD analysis project Ga0265339, IMG submission 202085) | Rhizosphere microbial communities from Carex aquatilis grown in University of Washington, Seatle, WA, United States - 4-CB2-19 metaG | ecosystem: Host-associated > Plants > Roots >...
GTCGAGCCTCCGGAGCCGCCCGTGCCGGCCGTCCCGGCGCCTGTTCCGCCCGTCGCGCCAGCCGCGCCCGTGGCGCCAGCCGCGCCGACGCCCGCCGCTCCGGTCGAGCCACCGCCGCCGGTGTCACCCGCGGCGCCGGTCGTCGTGCTGCCGGCGGCGCCGGTCGCGCCCGCCGTGGCGCCCGCGCCACCTCCGGTCGTGCCGGCGCTGCCGCCGGCGGCGCCGGTCTTGCCGCCTCCGCCGCTGGACCCACAGCCGACGAGCACGAGGACGAAGAGAGACGAGATCGCGGTCGCGCGCGTCGGCTTCATGGGCGATTCCTCCTGGCCCGCCGCGGGGCCAAATGAAGGTCGCAGAATAGACCCGCGCCCCGACGCGATCCAGCGCCTCAGACGAGCACGAGCCGCGGCCGCTCGGACACGGGCGGACGCACGGGCTCGAGACCGGCGAGCTCCGCGTGGAGCGCGACGACGCTCGGGATCTCGACGCGCCCGAGCCGGGCGACGACGTGGCGCCGGCGCGCGAGGAGGAGGCCGCCGACCTCGACGAAGTCGTCCCAGCGATGGGCGCCGCGCGCCCACCAGCCGACGATGTCGGCGACGTAGTCGTGCCGGCGCAGGACGCCCTCCTCGTCGAAGAAGAACGCCTGCCGGCGGCAGTGGGTGTGCAGCAACGCCGGAAGCTCGACGGCGACGCCCGTGAGCGCGCGCCCCGCGGAGCGCGCGCGGAGCAAGCCGAGCGGCCGCGCCTCCGCCAGCGAGAACGGCAGCGAGTGATAGTGGGCGAGCGCGTACCCGAAGAAGTAGAGCGCGTCGAGGGGCGCCCAGCGCCGCCGCTTGAGCGCGCCCGTGAACGTCACGCGGCCGTCGGCGCGCGCCTCGAGCAACGTCTCGCCCTCGAGGAGCTGCACCTGCCCGCTCGAGAACACGCCGCGCCGGCCGACGACGGGGAAGTCGTGCATGACGACGAGCCCGCGCCGCGGCCAGACCTCGACGCGGCCTGGAAGCGGGAACGTGTCGCCGAGGCCCTTGTGCTCGGGCAAGCGGCCCGAGAGCGCCTTCACCGTCAGCGATAGGCCCCCCGTTCGGCGCCACGCAGCCCAACCGCCGTGCCGCTCGATGGCGCGCTCGAGGAGCACCCGCGCCTCGCCCGTCCAGGGCGACGACGGTCCGAACGGCTCGGGCGCGTCTTCGTCGCTCAGGCCGCCCCCCACGAAGCGCCTCCCTTGCCGCCCCTAAGGCCGAGCCTCAGCATGCATTCGCCTCGACGAGGTTGTAACGCGCTCCCGAGGCCCGGCATCGGTGTCACGACCCTAACCGAAAAGGAGCCGACATGAAGATTGCTTCGCTCATCCCGTCCCTCGCCTTCCTCGTAGCCGCCCTCGCGGGAGGCGCCGCCGTGCGCGCCGCCGACGAAGGCGCTCCCGCCGCGCCCGCCCCTGCCGCCGCCGCCAAGAAGATCGATTGGGAGAACATGAAGTTCGAGGAGCGGAAGAAGTACATGAAGTCGACGGTGCTTCCCGAGATGAAGAAGCGCTTCCAGGAATTCGATGCCAAGACGTACAAGAAGTTCAACTGCGCCACCTGCCACGGCGACGGCGCGACCGACGGCAAGTTCAAGATGCCGAACGCCAAGCTGCCGAAGCTCCCGACCGGCAAGGAGGGCTTCATGGCCCTGCAGCAGAAGAAGCCCGAGGCCGTGAAGTTCATGGGGACGGTCGTGAAGCCCACGATGGCGGGGCTGCTCGGCCTCACCGAGTGGTCGCCGCAGAATCAGAAGGGCTTTGGCTGCTACCAGTGCCACACGAAGGAAGAGGAGAAGAAGTAGCGCCGACGTCGTCGCGACCGCCGGCGCGAGCGCGCCGGCGTCAGTGCGTCTGCGGCGACTCGGAGGCGACGACGAGATAGCGGGTCAGGTCCGCGACGTCGTCGCCGGAGATGCGGAGCTTGCCCGACATCTCCTTCACGAACGTGGGCCACCGGCCCGCCTCGAACTGGTGCGGGTCGACGAGCCCGTGGCACCCGGAGCAGCGCTGGACGTACATGTCCCGGCCCCGGTGCAGGTCGCTCACCGTCGTGCCCGGCCACGTCTTGGCGGCGCGCGCGGCGTCGGCGGCGCTCGGCTCGGGCAGGCGCGAGGCGCAGCCCGCCGCGCCGAGAACGGCGAGCAGGAGCAGGCGACGCCCGACCGCGGCCCCAATGATGTTGAGATTGATTCTCACTATCGGGAAACAAGATACGCGTGAATCTGCCCTCCGACAAGCCCCCTCCCGAGCACTACGTTGTGAGGGGGAGGAGCGGCCATGACCAAGGCACAGTCGAGCGGGACGCCCGCCGTGGAGCAAGAAGCTACTGTCGCGATTCTAAACAAGATTCTGGAGCTCGAGCTGGCTGGCGTCGTGCGTTACCTCCACTACAGCTTCATGATCTTCGGGTACCACCGGATCCCCATCTGCGCCTGGCTGCGCCAGCAGTCGGCCGAGTCGACCACGCACGCCGTGCTCGCGGGCGAGCACATCACGTCGCTGGGCGGTCACCCCTCGCTGCGCATCGGGACGCTGCTCGAGACTCACAAGCACTCGGTCGACGACATCTTGAAGGAGGCGGTCGAGCACGAGCGCCTCGGCCTCGCGGAGTACCGCAAGCTGCTCGAGATGTGCGCCGGCCGCAGCATCATGCTCGAGGAGTACGCGCGCAATCAGATCGCGACCGAGGAGCAGCACATCGCCGAGATCGGAAAGATGATGCGCCGGTCGTGAGGGCGCTCAGTCGACGGGGTAGCCGCGCCACGCCCACTGCAGCGCCGTCGGCAGCGTTTGCGCGATGACGTTCCCGTCGAAGTGCCCCGCGCCCATCGCGTAGTCGTAGTGGTAGTGGTAGCCCTTGAGCTTGAGGCTCGCGGCCATGCGGTCGCTCGCGAGCTTGAAGTCGCGGTACGACGTCGGGCCGCTGCCCGCGCCCATGTCGTTCTGCGCGGCCTCGAGCCAGACGCGGATCGGCTTCGTCGTCGGCTCCTTCACGATGACGCCGTTGGGCGCCGCCGCGTTGTACGGATCGAAGTCGTGATAGCTCCAGCAGCCGTGCGGGTACATCGGGTCCTCGGGCGAGGCCTGGCGCACGAACGTCCCCGAGTACGCGATGACGCGCGAGAAGAGCTCGGGGTGGAACCACGCCATCGAGAACGAGCCCGCGCCGCCCGAGCTGCCGCCGAGCGTGCCGCGGCCGGCGGGATCCTTCGTGAACGCGACGTCGATCGAGAGCTGGGTCTTGATCTCGGTGACGGCGCGCGGGAGCACCTCGGTCTCGACGAACGTCGCGTAGACGCCCGAGACGGTGTCGTACTCGAGGCCGCGCTCGCTCGGGCCGTCGTCGCCGCCGCCGTTGTCGACGAAGAGCACGATGAGCTTCGGCATCTTCTTCGCGGCGATCAGGTTGTCGAGCACGCGCGGCAGGTTCGTCGTGCCCGGCAACAACGTCCCCGTGCCGGCGTTGGGCGTGTGCGGCGCCTGCGTGCCGAACCACACGAGGTAGCTGCCGTCCTGCACGACCAGGAAGGGAGCCGGCGTCCCGGGAACGTACTGCGCCGGCACGTAGGCCCAGCAGTTGCGCGTGTAGGCGCCATGGCGGCCCGGATAGATCGTGCTCTGCGACGAGAGCATCTGGTACGTGATGATGTGGCCTTGCGGCGCGCCCGTGGGGTTGTTGAGCGGGTCGGGCGTGTGCCCCGAGGGGAGCGTGACGTCGCCGTCTCCGTCGCTGCCGGGATCGGTGACGCCCGGCGTGCCGCCTGCGCCCGTCGCGCCCGCGCTCGCACCGGCCGTTCCGGTCGCGCCCGCCGCGCCGACCGCGCCACCCGTGCCGCCGCTCGCGCCCGCTGTTCCGGTGGCGCCGGCCGCTCCCGTCGAGCCCCCGTTTCCTGATCCGCCCGTCGAGCCGGCCGCGGCGCCCCCGGACCCGGCGACTCCCGCGCCCTGCCCCGCCTGGCCCGCGCCGGCCTGGCCCTGTCCGGTCGCGCCGGCCGTCCCGGGGCCCGACGTCTTGCCGCCCGACGAACCGCCCGCGCATCCGACGGCGACGGCCAGGGAGAGAGTCGCACCGAGGAGACCGAGACGGCGTCCGCTCATCCCGCCATCATTGCCGGAGGGCCCGCGCGCGGCGCTGCATTCACGCCGCGGCGGATGCCCCAATCGACCTAACCGCCCACGGGCGCGAGCTGGAACGGATAGGTGACGGTGACGAGCCCGCCGCCCTCGGGCGCCGGATAGAGCCAGCGCCGGGTGGCGGCGAGGATGCATGACTCGACCCTGACCTCGCCGAGCGTCGAGCTCTGCAGCGCCGAGACGAGCACCTTGCCCGTCGGCGCGATCGTGAACTGCGCGACCACGCGCCCGGCGAGCGATGGCTTGCGCGCGAGCGCCTCGTCGTAGCAGAAGCGCACCTCGTTGAGGTGCGTCCGCACGACGCGACGGATGATCTCCTTGTCGAGCCGACCACGCGAGACGAGGATCCCCTCGACGTCGGGCAGTACGTGCGCCTTCTTCGGTCCGAGGGTGCCGCCGCCATACGGTCCGACGCCGTAGCCGGGACCGCCGCGGCCCGGGCCGATGCGCAGGCCGGGGCCGTCGCCGCCGATGATGCGCTTGCCCTCGTCGCCGCCGCCGCGGCCCGTGCCGATGGACCCGAGGCCGTGGACGCCGTACGCGTCCGCGATCGTCGTGCCCACGAGGTGGCCGAAGACGTCGTTGGCCGCTTCGCCGAGCGCGGGCGTGGGAGCGAAGACGGCATCGACGGCGGCCGAGTGCGGGCCGTCGAGAGCGGCGAGGATCGTCCTCGAGCGCACGTCGCGCTCGACGTCTCGCGCGTCCTGATTCGTCGCGGGGCCCTTCGTCGCGCGGTGCGTGTCGCGGCGAGGCGCCTTCTGATCTCCCGCCGCGCCCATGGGGCCGGCGCTCGCGACCTTCGGCCCACCGCCCCCCGCGGCGGGACCGCGCTCGGTCTTCGGTTGCGGCAACTCGGGGACGACCGGAGGGACGACGCGCGCGAGGTCGAAGCGAATGGTCTTGCCCACGTCGTCGAGCGACAACGCGTGCGGATCGGACGGCACCGCGCGCACGATCAGCAGCAGCGCGAGCAGGCCGAGCGCGACGCCCGCCGTGATGCGCGCCTCGTCGCCCGAGCTAGGCCGCCACCAGGTGCGCGGCACGGGCGGCGGCGGCGCGTCGGCGGTGATGTCGAACACGACCTCGCCGCAGGGGATGCGGATGCGCGTCGCCGAGCGCTGCGCGAGCTCGCGCATCGCGGGCGGCAGGTTGATGACGAATCCGCCCCCGCTCGGCGCGACGAGCGTGTGGTTGTCGTTCGCCGGCCACCCGGGCGGGAGGAAGCGCGGGTCGACGGGCGCGTCGGCGCGTCGGCCGCCGCCGACGGTGAAGCCCCGCGGCGACCTCGTGGAGAGAACGTGCGCGCACAGCGTGCGCTTGCGGTAGCGCGCCTCGACGAACAGGACGGGCGCGTCGAACAGTTGAACCTCGGGCTCGGGCGACATCGGTGCCTCCTCTCGTTCGAGGGACACCGCGATCGCGGCCGCGGTTCTGTGGAACTTGCGCGCGCGGACGTTGTCGCGCGCGCTACTGGATCTCGATGCCCGCGAGGAAGCAGTTGTCCTTCGTCGGCGTGAACCCGACGACGACCTGCCCGCTGGCGCTCGCGTTCACCGAGAGCGTCTCGGCGATGGCTTTGTTCTTGGCGCCCGTCTTCGCGAGGATGTCGTAGTTCATCAACACGACGGTGCCGTTGACGCTGATGTTGCAGATGCGCCGGCCCGCCAGGACGGTGGGCATGGGGTCGCCCGCGGGCGGGAAGTACGTCTCGCAGAAGTGGAGCCGCATCGTGTGGCTCGAGCTCGCCGTGTAGCCGGTGAGCGTGTACGTGAAGGTCCCCTGGCGCGAGCTCTGATAGACGGCGTCCGGCGCGGGGTTGGTGACACCGGTCGTGTCGATCGTGTTCGCGTGCGTCGTCGTCTGGCCAGGCGTGGGGGTGAAGAACTCGTCGGGCACGTACATGCCCGCCATCGCCGTGCCGCCCGACTCGATGCGAAGCACGGGGCCAGCGCCGAACGTGCCGCCGGTAGCTCCGGCCGCGCCCGCGCCCGCCTGGCCCGTCGACCCGGCCGCGCCCGCACCCGCCTGGCCCGTCGACCCGGCCGCGCCCGCGCCTGCCTGGCCCGTCGACCCGGCCGCGCCCGCGCCCGCCTGGCCCGTCGCGCCCGCCTGGCCCGTCGACCCGGCGGCGCCCACGCCTGCCTGGCCCGTCGACCCGGCGTTCCCGGTCGCGCCCGCCGCACCCACGCCCGCCTGGCCGGTCGCGCCGGCACCGCCGGGATCGCCCGCCTGGCCGGTCGCCCCGGCGACGCCCATCGGATCGCCGGCGACGCCGATGTTGCCCGCGACACCCTGGCTCGCATCGCCCGCGACGCCCGTCGACCCGGCCGCGCCGGTCGAGCCGCCGGTTCCGGGGCTCCCGGTCGACCCGGCGGTCCCGCTCGAGCGAACGCGGCGCGGCTCGGGCGCGCCGCAGGCCATCAGGGACGAACACACGAGAAGCGCCAGTGTGATCCGTGGGCTCATCAACGGGTCCTCCTGCACGTAAACGAAGCTCGGAATTCCGTTAGTGGGAAATGACGCCGCCCCACCCCGCCCGTTTCCATTGGGTCGAGTGACCGCCAGGGATGAGTATAAAAGCGCAAAAACAAATTGTGCGGGAGTTTCTTTGCGCACAGCGTCCTGGCACCGCGAAACGTCAACTCACGCGCGGGTTTGCGGACGCGCTCAGCGCAGGTCGAGGCCCGCCGCGGCGCACGTCTTGATGACCGCCGCCAGGTCGGCGCCCGTGACGTTGCGGAGCCCGGCGCGGGCGTTCGCGAGGTCGCCCTCGCGGCAGGCGGCGCGCGTCAAGATGGAGAACGCGCGGCCCGTCCGCTGGCCGAGCAGGCTGTGCTGGGCGAGCCGCTTGGCCTCGCGCGCGTCCCCACGCGCGAGCGCGGCGTCGGCCGCTTCGAGGTCGGCCCGCACGTCGTCCCGCAGCTGCGCCTCGGCGCGAGGCCGTGGGCCTCGCGGCTCCTTCGCGGCGACCGCTTCCGTCGCGACGCCGGGCTCCTTCGCCGCGGCGGGCGGCGGCGCGGCAGAGGGAGCCGGAAGGTCCGCCGCCGGCTTGGCGGGCGCGGGCGGCGTCTTCTCGAGGACCGAGGCCACCCACGGCTTCGGAGGCGGCGGCTTGGCGCCGCGAGGCGCGACGAGAAAGGCCACGCCGCCGAGGAAGACGAACGCGACGACGAACGGCATCGGCGACTTGATCTGCGGGAGGCGACGGGCCTTCGTCACCGCGATGGGCGCCGCGCCGGTCGGCGCGCCGCCCGTCGAGGCCGCGGGCGTCGGCGCGCGAGGCGCCGAGGCCGACGCGCCCGAGGCGCTCGCGGGCGCCATCGTCGCCGCCATGAGCTCCTCTTGCGAGAGCGGCGCCGCGACGCCGCCGGGGGCGGCCGCCGCGCCCGCGCCGCCGAGCGTCTGCAGCGGCTTGCCCGTGAGCGCCTCGATGAACGCCGCGACGTCCGGGAAGCGCGCCTCCGGCTTCTTCGCGAGCGCGCGGTCGATCGCGGCGAGCACCTCCGGCGGGGCGCCGGGCGCGAGACCCGCGAGCGGCGCCGGCGTGCCCGTGACGACGTTCATGATGACCGCGACGACGCTGTCGCCCGAGAAAGCGGGGCGGCCCGCGAGCATCTCGTAGACGATCGCGCCCAGCGCGAACAGATCGGTGCGCGCGTCGACGGCGGCGTTCTGCCCCGAGGCCTGCTCGGGCGCCATGTACTGGGGCGTGCCGATCAGGACCTGGTCCTGCGTCTTCAGGGTCTGCGAGCCGCGGATCTTCGAGATGCCGAAGTCGAGCACCTTCACGCGTTCGGCGACGACGCCTCCGGCGTCCGTCGGGCAGAGGAAGATGTTCTCGGGCTTGAGGTCGCGGTGGACGACGCCGGCGCGGTGCGCGGCGGCGAGCGCGGAGCCGATCTGGCGCGCGAAGTCGAGCGCGGTCGCGAGCGGGAGCGGGCCGCGCCGCAGGCGCGCGCCGAGGCTCTCGCCCGCGAGGTACTCGAGCACCTGGTACGGCGTGCCGTCGGCGAGCTGATTGAAGTCGAGCACCTCGACGATGCCCGCGTGGCCGATGCGCGAGGCGACCTCGGCCTCGCGCCGGAAGCGCGCGAGCGCCTGCGCGTCCTCCATGCCGCCGAGCAGGACCTTGATGGCGACGCGCTTGCCGGGCAGGCGCAGGTGGCGCGCCGCCCACACGGCGCCCATGCCGCCCTTGCCGAGGAGGTGCGTGATCTCGTACGCGTCCGCGACGACGAAGCCGACGTCGAGCGCGCCTCGGTCGGATGACATTCGTCGTGTACTATACCCGCGATGCGAGCGCGCTGGTCGATGGTCGCCGTCGTCTCCCTCGGGTTCGCCGAGCTCGGCGGCGTCGCCCGCTCGAAGCCGGCGGCGAAGCCCGAGCCCGCCGCCGAGGTGCCGACGGTGGACGTCGCGGCCGTCAAGGACAAGCTCGAGATCCTCACCGACGGCAAGAAGCACTACGTGGCGCTGATTCCGTTCGACGACGGCGGGTGGGTGCACGCCTACTACGGCGACGGAAAGAGCTTCTACGCGCTCCGCGTGATCGGCAGCGGCGCCAACGGCCGCGAGTCGTTCGACTTCACCTTCTGGGAGCCGCGCGTGAAGGCGCGGTACATGGCCGAGCTCACCTTCAAGGGCGGCAAGTACGAGGTCCAGTGCGACACGCGCCAGACCGAGCTGCAGCTCCTGCCGCGCTCCGAGGCCGAGGCGATGATCGCGGCGGCGACCTTCCACAAGCCGCTCTGGCGCTTCCGGGCCTTCGCCCTCGCGCGCGACGATCGCGGCACCTACTACTACGTCGACCGCCAGCGCGAGCCCGAGGACTCGCTGAACTTCCGCCTCTACTCGGGGCCGCGCGGCGCCGTGAAGCCGCTCAAGATGACCAATGTCGTCTCCGACTCCGAGGGCCAGATCTTCTCGACGAAGACCGGCGACCTGCGCCTCGTGCTCGACAAGCACGAGGCGGCGTGGGTGAAGGGCAAGGCGCACACCGCGCTCGTGCCGCTGCCCATCGAAGACAACGCCGCGCTCATCTACGGCGATCTCGGCGCCTACACCGGCCAGCGGTTAGGCACCCCTTGTGATGATCTTTAAGCTGCCGGGGGCAGGCTCACGAGGAAGGTCGTTCCGGCGCCCGGCAGCGACGAGACGGTGATCTCGCCGCCCATCTTGCGCACGAGCTCGCGCGAGATCGGCAGGCCCAGGCCCGACGAGGAGCGGCCCGTGCGGCGCGCGGCGCCCGGCTCGAAGAGGCCCTCGACGCCCTCGCGCGGCATGCCCGGGCCGTTGTCCGACACCTCGATGAGGGCGCGGCCCGCGGCGACGTCGACGCGCACGGTGATGCGGTTCTGCGAGCGGTCGCGGCCGGCGAGCGCCTCGAGCGCGTTGAGGACGAGGTTGAGCACGACCTGCACGATGCGGCTCGCGCGGGCGTTCACGCGCGGCGCGGCGCGCAGCTCGAGCTCGACGTGCGCGACGGCGCGCAGCCGCGCGCGGGCGAGCCGCAGGGCGCGCTCGACCGCCTTCTGCACGTCGGCGACGCCGGGGCTCGGCTCGGGCGCGGCGCGCAGGAACGACTGAAAGTCGTGCACGAGGTCGGTGATGGCGCTCGTGCTCTCCGAGGCGATGTCGAGCTCCTCGGCGAGCTCGTCGACGTCCCGCGCCGCCGCGTCGTCGCGCCGGCGCAGCTCGCGGACGCGCCGTTCGATCGACTCGAGCGCGCCCAGCAGCGCGCCGAGCGGGCTCGCGATCTCGTGGGCGAGCCCGGCGGCGAGCACGCTCGCCGACGCCAACCTGTCGAGGCGCTCGAGCGCCTCCGCTGACGTCCAACCCTGCCCCTCCCGCGCGTCGTTCGTCGGTCCGATCGAGCTTCGAATCGCGTGCATCATGTCATCCTCCTTCATCCCGTTCCCCGTTCGTCCGTTGGGCCCACGAGGCGTCGTGGGCTTTCGTGGCGGCATCGTGGCGGGCCCACGAGAAGTCGTGGGCCCGCGTGCTTCATTGCCGCCGCAACATGAGCTCCAGATAGGCGCCGCCGCCTTGAAGCGTGAGCCACTCGCCGAGCCCCGCCTGGATGACGGCCAGGCAGGCGGGATCGAAGACGGTCATTTCGCTCGCGTCGACGACGACGTGGCCTTGATCGGCGACCGCGCGCACGATCTGCTCGCGCAGGATCCGCTCGGCCTCCGGGCCGACCAGCTGCCCGTGCAGGTGGAGGACGACCCGCTCCTCGATCTGCTTCGCTTCGATCCGAAAGCTCATGCGTGTGGTCCTGCCCGTGGTCTCCGGCAAGGTCCTTTGCAAGGTCCGTGCGAGGCCCGTTCGAGCTCCCATCGCGTCCCCGTCGTCAGCCGACCGCGGCGCGGGGCACGTCGTCGCTCGGGCGCTTGAGGCCCCAGCGCTTGAGGCGCGAGCGCAGCGTATTCGGGTGCAAACCGAGGCGGCGCGCGGCGCCGCGATCGCCTTCGATGATCCAGTCCGTCTCCTCGAGCGTGCGCGCGACGTAGTCCCGCTCGACCGTGTCGATCGTGCGCGGCAGGCGCACGAAGGCGCGGTGCGGCTCACCCACCGGGGCGCTCGCACCCAGGAACGCGCGCAGGGGAGCCTCCTCGAGCGCGGCCGCCGGGCCGAGCTCGGGCAGCGCCTCGACGCCCACGAGCCGTCCCGTCTCCAGGATCACGGCGCGCTCGACGACGTTCTGGAGCTCGCGCACGTTGCCCGGCCAGCGATAGCTCTCGAGCCGCCGCATCGCCTCGGGCGCGAAGCCCTCGATGCGCTTGCCGGCCTGGCGCGCGAAGCGGCGCAGGAAGGCGTGCGCGAGGATGGCGATGTCGCCCGCGCGCGCGCGCAGCGGCGGCAGCGCCACCGGGAAGACGGCGAGCCGGTAGTAGAGGTCCTCGCGGAAGGTCCCCCTGGCGACCATGGCGGCGAGATCGCGGTTCGTCGCCGCGAGCACGCGCACGTCGACGCGCACGGTCTCGGTGCCGCCCACGCGCTCGAGCTCGCGCTCCTGCAGCACGCGGAGCAGCTTGGCCTGCAGGTCGAGGGGCAGCTCGCCCACCTCGTCGAGCAGCAACGTGCCGCCGTGGGCGACCTCGAAGCGGCCCTTGCGCCGCGCGAGCGCGCCCGTGAAGGCGCCCTTCTCGTGGCCGAAGAGCTCGCTCTCGACGAGGCCCGACGAGATCGCCGCGCAGTTGACCTTGACGAGCAGCCGGCCGCGCCGCGGGCTGCGCTCGTGAATGGCGCGCGCGACGAGCTCCTTGCCCGTGCCGGTCTCGCCCGTGATGAGGACGTTCGTGGTCCCGGCGGCGACCATGTCGACGCGGGCCATGACCTCGGCGAGGCCGTCGCCGAAGCCGACGAGGCGCGGCGCCGCGTCGAGATCGCCCGCCGCCGTGAGCAGGTACTCGCGCTCGCTCGAGAGCTCCTCCTCGCGCCGCTTTCGCTCGGTGACGTCCTCGGCGAACACGGAGGCGCCCGTCGGAGACGGGTAAAGGCGGATCGCGTAGTGCCGCCGGCCGTCGGGGTGCGCGACGTCGAACGACACCGCGCGCTGCTCGCTCACGGCGCGCTGGAAGGCGGCCTGGACGCGCCCGCCCTCGAGCCG
>Ga0265339_10003063_pt1 | contig 11761 bp, 9 predicted proteins | sample 4CB219metaG_FD_202085 | JGI IMG/M metagenome (GOLD analysis project Ga0265339, IMG submission 202085) | Rhizosphere microbial communities from Carex aquatilis grown in University of Washington, Seatle, WA, United States - 4-CB2-19 metaG | ecosystem: Host-associated > Plants > Roots > Rhizosphere...
AAAGGGGCCAGCGCTGAGAGCGCGCCCCGTAGGTGGAGAAGACGATGAATCAAGAGGTCATGAATCTCTTCAGTCCGCAGACGCCGGCTCAGGTCTTTGACCAGATCCGCATCTCGATCGCGTCGCCGGAGAAGATTCTCTCGTGGTCGTACGGCGAGATCAAAAAGCCGGAGACGATCAACTACCGCACGTTCAAGCCGGAACGTGACGGCCTGTTCTGCGCGCGTATTTTCGGGCCGATCAAGGACTACGAGTGCTTGTGCGGCAAGTACAAGCGCATGAAGTACAAGGGCATCATCTGCGAGAAGTGCGGCGTCGAGGTGACGCTGTCGCGGGTGCGGCGCGAGCGCATGGGCCATATCGAACTGGCCGCGCCGGTGGCTCATATCTGGTTCCTGAAGTCGCTGCCGAGCCGCATCGGTCTGCTGCTCGACATGACGCTGAAGGATCTCGAGCGGATTCTGTATTTCGAATATTACGTGGTGCTGGAGCCCGGCCTGACCGCGCTCGGCGATCGCCAGCTGCTGTCGGAAGACGAGTTCATCAAGGCGCAGGACGAGTACGGCGCGGACAGCTTCACCGCCATGATCGGCGCGGAAGCGATCCGGGAAATGCTCAAGGCGCTCGATCTGGAAAAGATGGCGGCGGATCTGCGCAAGGAGATCGTGGAATCGACCTCCGAGCTCAAGCCGAAGAAGCTCGCCAAGCGGGTCAAGCTGATCGAGGCGTTCGTGCAGTCCGGCAACAAGCCGGAATGGATGATCCTGACCCAGGTTCCGGTGATTCCGCCGGATCTGCGGCCCCTGGTTCCGCTCGACGGCGGCCGGTTCGCGACCTCCGATCTCAATGATCTCTATCGCCGCGTGATCAACCGCAACAACCGCCTCAAGCGGCTGATCGAACTGCGCGCGCCGGACATCATCATCCGCAACGAAAAGCGCATGCTGCAGGAGGCCGTCGACGCACTGTTCGACAACGGCCGCCGCGGCCGCGTCATCACCGGCGCCAACAAGCGGCCGCTGAAGTCGCTCGCCGACATGCTCAAGGGCAAGCAGGGCCGGTTCCGTCAGAACCTGCTCGGCAAGCGCGTGGACTATTCCGGCCGTTCGGTGATCGTGGTCGGCCCGGAGCTGAAGCTGCATCAGTGCGGGCTGCCGAAGAAGATGGCGCTCGAGCTGTTCAAGCCGTTCATCTATTCGCGGCTTGACGCCAAGGGTCTGTCCACCACGGTGAAGCAGGCGAAAAAGCTTGTCGAAAAAGAGAAGCCCGAAGTTTGGGATATTCTCGACGAGGTCATTCGCGAGCACCCGGTGCTGCTCAACCGCGCGCCCACCCTGCATCGTCTCGGCATTCAGGCGTTCGAGCCGGTGCTGATCGAAGGCAAGGCGATCCAGCTGCATCCGCTGGTCTGCGCCGCCTTCAACGCCGACTTCGACGGCGACCAGATGGCCGTGCACGTTCCGCTGTCGCTCGAGGCGCAGCTGGAAGCGCGCGTGCTGATGATGTCGACCAACAACATCCTGCATCCGGCCAACGGCTCGCCGATCATCGTGCCGAGCCAGGACATCGTGCTCGGCCTGTATTACCTGTCGCTGATGCGCGACAACGAGCCGGGCCAGAGTAAGCTGTTCGGCAATATCGCCGACATCGAGCATGCGTTGGCTGAGAAGGTCATCAGCCTGCACAGCAGGATCAAGTATCGCTGGTATGGCCTCGACGACAAAGGCAAGCTGGTGAGGACCTGGCACGACACCACGCCCGGTCGCGTGATGCTCGGGCAGGTGCTGCCGCGAAGCCCGAAGATCTCCTACGAAGCCGTCAACAAGTTGATGACCAAGCGCGAGATCTCCAACCTGATCGACACGGTGTATCGCCACTGCGGTCAGAAGGAGACAGTGATCTTCTGCGATCGCATCATGGCGCTCGGATTCCACCACGCCTTCAAGGCCGGCATTTCGTTCGGCAAGGACGACATGGTGGTGCCGAAGTCGAAGTGGAAGATCGTCGAGCAGACCCGCGAGCTGGCGAAGGAATTCGAGCAGCAATTCAACGAGGGCCTGATCACGCAAGGCGAGAAGTACAACAAGGTGGTCGACGCGTGGTCGAAGTGCACCGAAGAAATCGCCGACGAAATGATGATCGAGATCTCAGCGGTCCGCAAAGACGAGAAGACCGGACGCGAAGTGCCGATCAATTCGATCTACATGATGGCGCATTCCGGAGCGCGCGGTTCGCCCGCTCAGATGCGTCAGCTCGCCGGCATGCGCGGTCTGATGGCGAAGCCGTCGGGTGAAATCATCGAGAGCCCGATCATTTCCAACTTTAAGGAAGGGTTGTCGGTGCTCGAGTACTTCAACTCGACCCACGGCGCCCGCAAGGGCCTCGCCGATACGGCGCTGAAGACCGCGAACTCCGGCTACCTGACGCGACGCCTGGTCGACGTGGCGCAAGATTGCATCATCACCGACGAAGACTGCGGTACGACCGGCGGCATCAAGGTGCGCGCGATCATCGACTCCGGTCAGGTGGTGGCGTCGCTGGCGACCCGCATTCTCGGTCGCACCACGGCGGAAGATCTGCGCGACCCCGCGACCAACAAGATCATCATCAAGCGCGGGACGCTGTTGGAAGAGCCTGAGGTCGAGGCGGTGACGCAGGCGGCGATTCAAGAAGTGCGCATCCGGTCGGTGCTCACCTGCGAATTGACCAACGGCGTGTGCGGCAAGTGCTACGGGCGCGATCTCGCCCGCGGTACACCGGTCAATATGGGCGAGGCGGTCGGCGTGATCGCGGCGCAGTCGATTGGCGAGCCGGGCACCCAGCTCACCATGCGTACGTTCCATATCGGCGGCGCGGCGCAGATCAACGAGCAGTCCTTCATCGACTCCAACTTCGACGGCAAGATCAAGATCAAGAACAAGAATATCGCCAAGAACTCCGACGGCGAGAATATCGCGATGGTCCGCAACATGGCGGTCATCGTGGTCGATCAGGACGGCACCGAACGCGCCGTTCACCGCATCCAATACGGCTCGCGCATGCGGGTCGAAGAGGGTGACAAGGTGAAGAGCGGCCAGCGCATCGCCGAATGGGATCCCTACACCCGTCCGGTGATGACCGAAGTCGAAGGCGCGATCGGGTTCGAGGATCTGGTCGAAGGGCAGTCGATGTCGGAATCGCTCGACGAGTCGACCGGCATCGCCAAGCGCGTGGTCACGGATTGGCGGACTTCGGGCTCCGGCCGCGGCCAGGATCTGCGTCCTGCCATCGTGATCAAGGGCAAGGACGGCAAGATCCTGAAGCTGAGCCGTGGCGGCGAGGCGCGCTATCTGCTCTCGGTTGATTCCATCATCTCGGTCGATCCGGGCGGCAAGATCAAAGCGGGCGACGTCATCGCCCGTATCCCGACGGAAAGCGCCAAGACGCGCGACATCACCGGCGGTCTGCCGCGGGTGGCGGAGCTGTTCGAGGCGCGGCGGCCGAAGGAAGCGGCAGTCATCGCCGAGATCTCCGGCACTATCCGCTTTGGTCGCGACTACAAGAACAAGCGTCGCGTCACGATCGAGCCGGGCGGTAAGGGCGAAGAGGTGCGGGAGTATCTCATCCCGAAGGGCAAGCACATCCACTTGCAGGATGGCGACGCCATCGAGAAGGGCGACTTCATCGTCGAAGGCAATCCGGCGCCGCACGACATTCTGGCGATCAAGGGCGTCGAGGATCTCGCCGCCTACCTGGTCAACGAAATCCAGGAGGTCTATCGGCTGCAGGGCGTGCAGATCAACGACAAGCACATCGAGGTGATCGTTCGCCAGATGCTGCAGAAGGTCGAGATCGACGATTCCGGCGAAACCGATCTGATCCAGGGCGACCAAATGGATCGGACCGAATTCGACGAGATCAACGCGGTGGCGAAAGCCGACGGCAAGAAAGAGGCAAGCGGTCATCCGGTGTTGCTCGGAATCACCAAGGCCTCGTTGCAGACGCGATCGTTCATCTCGGCGGCCTCCTTCCAGGAGACCACGCGGGTGCTCACCGAAGCCGCGGTCAACGGCAAGGCGGACACCCTCGACGGGCTGAAGGAAAACGTCATCGTCGGCCGGCTGATCCCGGCGGGAACCGGGGCGATGATGAATGGGCTGCGCGAGGTCGCGGGCAAGCGCGACAAGCTCATTCTCAGCGAGCGTGAGAAAGACGCCGTCAAGTCGAGCGAGGCGACTGCGCAGTTGCCGGCGGCGGAATAGTAATAAGGAGTGCGGGCCCTTTCCGAGGATTCGGAGAGGGCCCGTTCTCCGCTTTCGGCCCGGAATACACAAATCTTCGCGAACTGGCGGATTCTGCAGCATTTCCTTGGTGTTCTGGCCTTGACACCGGGGGGCTTCGTGGATACAACCCGCCCACTTTGCGGCAGGCGGTGAGCTTCGCCAGTCGGAACGGCCGTCCCAAGTCCAGGCACACCCTTGAAAGTCCGTTACTTTCGCGGAATGCCGGCGAGGGGCCAACGCCTCGACGAATGAAGCTCAAACGCTGTCACTGACTCAGAGACTGGTCAGACTTCGAAGTGCATGACCGCGATGCGCGCCGGTGCGTCGTGGTCCTCTGTCGACGGAAGCGCCATGCCGCCTTGCGCGGATGGCGTGATTTCGTTTTGCGCGGTCGTCTCCGCGCGACTGCAATTTATGGGACGCAAGTCCCGTTGAAGAGGGTGAAGGCTGAGCCGATGCCGACGATCAACCAGCTGATCCGTAAGCCGCGGGTGCCGCAGAAGGCGCGCAAAAAGGTTCCGGCGCTGCAGCAGTCGCCGCAGAAGCGCGGCGTTTGCACGCGCGTCTATACGACGACGCCGAAAAAGCCGAACTCCGCCTTGCGCAAGGTCGCCAAGGTTCGCCTGACCAACGGCTTTGAAGTGATCGGTTACATCCCGGGTGAAGGCCACAATCTGCAGGAACATTCGGTGGTGATGATCCGCGGCGGCCGCGTCAAGGATCTGCCTGGCGTGCGCTACCACATCCTGCGCGGTGTGCTCGATACCCAAGGCGTGAAGAACCGTAAGCAGCGCCGATCCAAATATGGCGCGAAGCGCCCGAAATAATGATGTGCGGAGCTTGAACGATGTCCCGTCGTCACAGTGCAGAGAAGCGCGAAATCCTCCCGGACCCGAAATTCGGGAACGTGGTGGTTACCAAGTTCATGAACTCGGTCATGTATGCCGGCAAGAAGTCGGCGGCAGAAACGATCGTGTACGGCGCGTTCGAGATGATCGAAGGCAAGACCAAGCAGTCGCCGATCACGGTGTTCGAGCAGGCGCTCGACAACGTGATGCCGTCGATCGAGGTGCGTTCGCGCCGCGTCGGCGGAGCGACCTATCAGGTTCCGGTCGAAGTCCGTCACGATCGCCGGCAGGCGCTCGGCATTCGATGGATCATTTCGGCTGCGCGCGAGCGCAACGAAAAGACGATGACCGAGCGGCTCTCCGCCGAACTGCTCGATGCGTCGAACAGCCGAGGAAATGCCGTCAAGAAGCGTGAGGACGTGCACCGGATGGCGGAAGCCAATCGCGCGTTCTCGCATTACCGCTGGTAGAGCGTTGAGAGCGACGGAACGACGAATTTAAAGGACTTGCTATGCCGCGTGTTCATCCGATCGAGGACTACCGCAATTTCGGCATCATGGCCCACATTGATGCCGGGAAGACGACGACGACTGAGCGGATCCTTTATTATACCGGCAAGAGTCACAAGATCGGCGAAGTCCATGAGGGCGCGGCCACCATGGACTGGATGGAGCAGGAGCAGGAGCGCGGCATCACGATTACGTCGGCCGCGACCACCGCATTCTGGAAGGGCAAGCGCCTCAACATCATCGACACCCCCGGCCACGTCGACTTCACCATCGAGGTCGAGCGTTCGCTGCGCGTGCTCGACGGCGCGGTCTGTGTGCTCGATTCCAACCAGGGCGTAGAGCCGCAGACCGAGACGGTGTGGCGCCAGGGCGACAAGTATAAGGTCCCGCGCATCGTCTTCGCCAACAAGATGGACAAGGTCGGCGCGGACTTCTTCCAATGCCTTGCCGACATCGTTGAGCGCCTCGGTGCGAAACCGGTGGCGATCCAGCTGCCGATCGGTGCGGAGAGCCAGTTCAAGGGCCTCATCGACCTCGTGCGCATGGTCGCGGTGACGTGGGACGATGAGACGCTCGGATCCAAGTTCAATGACGGCGAGATTCCGGCCGATATGCTCGATCAGGCCAAGGAATATCGCGAGAAGATGATCGAGGCGGCGGTCGAGCTCGACGACGATGCCATGACCGCCTATCTCGAGGGCAAGGAGCCCGACGAGGCAACGCTGAAGCGGCTGATCCGCAAGGCGGTGCTGACCGGCGCGTTCTATCCGGTGCTGTGCGGATCCGCGTTCAAGAACAAAGGCGTGCAGCCGCTGCTCGACGCGGTGGTCGATTATCTGCCGTCGCCGGTCGACGTGCCGCCGATCAAGGGCATCGATCCCGACACCGGCGAAGAGCTGGTGCGTCTGCCGTCCGACACTGAACCGATGGCGCTGCTGGCGTTCAAGATCATGGACGATCCGTTCGTCGGCACCATCACCTTCTGCCGCATCTATTCCGGCAAGCTCGAGAGCGGCACCGGCGTCATCAACTCGACCAAGGAGCGCAAGGAGCGCGTTGGTCGCATGCTGCTGATGCACGCCAACAACCGCGAAGACATCAAGGAAGCGTTTGCCGGCGACATCGTCGCGCTGGCCGGCCTCAAGGAGGTTCGCACCGGCGACACGCTGTGCGACGCGCAGAAGCAGGTGATTCTGGAAAAGATGGAATTCCCGGATCCGGTGATCGAGATCGCGATCGAGCCGAAGTCGAAGGCCGACCAGGAAAAGCTCGGCGTCGCGTTGGCAAAGTTGGCGACCGAGGATCCGTCGTTCCGCGTCTCCACCGATCAGGAATCCGGCCAGACCATCCTCAAGGGGATGGGCGAGCTGCATCTCGACATCAAGGTCGACATTCTCAAGCGCACCTACAAGGTCGAGGCCAATATCGGCGCGCCGCAGGTGGCCTATCGCGAGAAGCTCACCCGCACGGTGACCAAGGACTATACCCACAAGAAGCAGACCGGCGGTTCCGGCCAGTTCGCGCAGATCAAGATCGTGGTCGAGCCGGCGCCTCCCGGTACGCCGTTCGAGTTCGTGAACAAGGTGGTCGGCGGTTCGGTGCCGAAGGAATACATCCCCGGCGTCGAGAAGGGCCTTGAGTCCGTGCTCGGCTCAGGCGTGCTCGCTGGCTTCCCGGTAGTCGACCTCAAGGTCACGCTGATCGACGGTCGCTACCACGACGTAGATTCTTCGGCCCTGGCGTTCGAAATCGCCTCGCGCGCGGCATTGCGCGAAGCGCTGCGCGAGGGCGCCCCGGTGCTGCTCGAACCGATCATGAAGGTCGAGGTGGTGACGCCGGAGGACTACACCGGCTCCGTCATCGGCGATCTCAATTCCCGGCGCGGACAGATCCAGGGACAGGATATGCGTGGCAACGCCAACGTCGTGAACGCGATGGTGCCGTTGGCCAACATGTTCGGCTACGTCAACACCCTGCGGTCGATGAGCCAGGGGCGCGCGACGTTCACCATGCAGTTCGATCACTACGCAGAAGTGCCGAAGGCGGTCGCTGAAGAGGTTCAGGCGAAGTTCGCCTGAGCTGACACTTTAACGAGATACTGAGGACAAGACGGAGAGTCCGATGGCCAAGGAAAAATTCAACCGGAACAAGCCTCATTGCAACATCGGGACGATTGGTCATGTTGATCATGGCAAGACGTCTTTGACGGCTGCGATCACGAAGGTTCTGGCGGAGACGGGTCAGGCGCATTACACGGCGTATGACCAGATCGACAAGGCGCCGGAAGAGAAGGCGCGCGGGATCACGATCTCGACGGCGCATGTCGAATACGAGACCAACAAGCGGCACTACGCGCACGTGGATTGCCCCGGTCACGCGGACTACGTGAAGAACATGATCACCGGTGCGGCGCAGATGGACGGCGCGATCCTGGTGGTATCGGCGGCGGACGGCCCGATGCCGCAGACGCGCGAACATATCCTGCTGGCGCGCCAAGTTGGCGTGCCCGCCCTTGTGGTGTTCATGAACAAGGTCGACATGGTCGACGACCCGGAACTGCTGGAGCTGGTCGAGCTCGAGGTGCGGGAGCTGCTGTCGAAGTACAATTTCCCCGGCGACAAGATCCCTGTGATCAAGGGCTCGGCGCTGTGCGCGCTGGAAGACAAGGACAAGAAGCTCGGCCACGACGCGATCCTGGAGCTGATGAAGGCGGTGGATGAGAACATCCCGCAGCCGGAGCGCCCGAAGGATCAGCCGTTCCTGATGCCGGTGGAAGACGTGTTCTCGATTTCGGGCCGCGGCACGGTGTGCACGGGTCGGATCGAGCGCGGGATCATCAAGGTCGGCGAGGAAGTCGAGATCGTCGGGATCAAGCCGACGACCAAGACGACGGTGACGGGCGTCGAGATGTTCCGCAAGCTCCTCGATCAGGGCGAGGCGGGGGACAACGTCGGCTGCCTGCTGCGCGGGACCAAGCGCGAGGAAATCGAGCGCGGTCAGGTTCTGTGCAAGCCGGGCACGGTGAAGCCGCACACGAAGTTCAAGGCGGAAGCATATATCCTGACCAAGGAAGAGGGTGGGCGGCACACGCCGTTCTTCACCAACTACCGCCCGCAATTCTACTTCCGCACCACCGACGTGACCGGTGTGGTGTCGCTGCCGGAAGGCACCGAGATGGTGATGCCGGGCGACAACATCGCGATGGAGGTCACCTTGATCGTCCCGATCGCGATGGAAGAGAAGCTGCGCTTCGCCATCCGCGAAGGCGGCCGTACCGTCGGCGCCGGCGTGGTTGCATCCATCATCGAGTAAGTGACGCACAGGGGCGCGGATGACCGCGCCCCTTCGTCGTGGAGAGAGCGAATGAACGGCCAGAATATCCGCATCCGGCTCAAGGCGTTCGATCACCGCATTCTCGACGCTTCGACGCGCGAGATCGTGGCGACGGCAAAACGCACGGGCGCGCAGGTGCGCGGTCCGATTCCGCTGCCGACCAAGATCGAAAAATACACGGTCAACCGCTCGCCGCACATCGACAAGAAGAGCCGCGAGCAATTTGAGATGCGCACCCACAAGCGGCTGCTCGACATCGTCGATCCGACGCCGCAGACGGTCGATGCGCTCATGAAGCTCGATCTCGCCGCCGGCGTCGACGTTGAGATCAAGCTCTGAGCGGATCGGGACGGGAAAGATCAGGACAATGCCGACACGTTCCGGAGTGATCGCACAAAAGGTCGGGATGACGCGGGTCTTCAAGGAGACCGGCGAACATATCCCTGTGACCGTGCTGCGGCTCAACAATTGCCAAGTCTTGGGCCATCGCACCAAGGACAAGAACGGATACGTTGCGCTGCAACTCGGATCCGGCGTCCGCAAGGTCAAAAACGTCAGCAAGGCCGAGCGCGGGAATTTCGCGATCGTCAAGGTCGAGCCGAAGCGGGAAATCACCGAGTTTCGCGTCAGCGAGGACGGCCTGATTCCGGTCGGCGCCGAGATCACCGCGGATCATTTCGTCGTCGGCCAGTTCGTCGATGTCACCGGGACGTCGATCGGCAAGGGTTTTGCCGGCGGCATGAAGCGGTGGAACTTCGGCGGCTTGCGCGCCTCGCACGGCGTGTCGGTGTCGCATCGTTCGATCGGTTCGACCGGCGGCCGGCAGGATCCCGGCAAGACCTTCAAGAACAAGAAGATGCCCGGGCATATGGGCGTCGATCGGGTGACCACGCTCAACCTCAAGGTCGTCCAGACCGATGTGGAGCGCGGCCTCATCCTGGTCGAAGGCGCGGTGCCGGGCGCCAAGGGCGGCTGGATCACCGTGCGCGACGCGGTGAAGAAGTCATTGCCGAAGGACGCGCCGAAGCCGGGCAAGTTCCGCCTGGCCGATGCCGAGGCGAAGTCGGACGCTGCATCCGCGCCTGTCGAGAAGGAGGGCGTGTGATATGGAGCTGAAAGTAACCAGCCTCGACGGCAAATCGGCCGGCTCCGTCACGCTCAACGACGACATTTTCGGGCTTGAGCCGCGCACCGATCTCATTCAGCGGTGCGTGGTGTGGCAACTCGCCAAGCGGCAGCGCGGGACGCACGCGGTGAAGAACCGCGCCGATATCATGCGTACCGGCAAGAAGCTGTACAAGCAGAAGGGCACCGGCAGCGCCCGTCACGGTTCGGCGCGCGTCAACCTGTTCCGCGGCGGCGGCCGGTCGTTCGGTCCGCTGGTCCGCAGCCACGCCATCGACCTGCCGAAGAAGGTGCGGGCGTTGGCGCTGCGGCACGCGCTCTCGGCCAAGGCCAAGGACGGCGGCCTGATCGTTCTCGACAAGGCCTCGGTCGGTGACGGCAAGACCAAGGATCTCAAGGTCCGGTTCGCCAAGCTTGGTCTCGACAATGCTCTGATCATCGACGGCATCGAGCTGGAGGCAGGGTTCTGTCTCGCCGCGCGCAATATTCCCAACATCGACGTGCTCCCGGTCCAGGGTATCAACGTCTATGACATCCTGCGCCGGACCAAGCTGGTGCTGACCAAGGCCGCGGTCGATGCGCTGGAGGCGCGCTTCAAATGAGCACCCAGGATCCGCGTCATTACGACGTCATTCTTTCACCTGTGATCACGGAAAAGGCGACCATCGCCTCCGAGCAGAACCAGGTGGTCTTCAAGGTCGCGCGCACAGCCACCAAGCCGCAAATCAAAGAGGCGGTGGAGAAGCTGTTCGACGTCAAGGTGAAGAACGTCAATACCTTGATCCGCAAGGGCAAGGTCAAAGCCTTTCGCGGCTCCATTGGCGAACAGTCGGACGTGAAACGCGCGATCGTGACTCTCGAAGAGGGCCACAAGATCGACGTCACGACCGGTCTGTAGAGCGAGGGGCGGGAGCAGCACGATGGCACTTAAGTCGTTCAAGCCGGTGACCCCGGGCCAGCGCCAACTGGTCATCGTCGATCGTTCGGGCCTTTATAAGGGCGCGCCGATCAAGGCGTTGACCGAAGGCAAGCATTCAAGCGGCGGCCGCAACAATAACGGCCGCATCACCGTGCGGTTCCGCGGCGGCGGCCACAAGAAGACCTACCGCAAGATCGATTTCCGCCGGGCGAAGTTCGACCAGCCGGCGCAGGTCGAGCGGATCGAATATGATCCGAACCGCTCCGCCTTCATCGCGCTGATTAAGTACCCGGATGGCGAGCTGTCCTATATCCTCGCGCCGCAGCGGCTCGCGGAGGGCACCAGCGTGGTGTCGGGCGAGCACGTCGACGTGAAGCCGGGCAATGCGATGCCGGTCGGCAATATTCCGATCGGCACCATCGTGCACAATATCGAGCTGAAGATCGGCAAGGGCGGCCAGATCGCACGCTCGGCCGGCACCTATGCCCAGATCGTCGGCCGCGACGAGGACTACGTGATCGCGCGGTTGAATTCGGGCGAGCAGCGCCTGGTGCACGGCCGCTGCATGGCGACGGTCGGGGCGGTGTCCAATCCCGATCACATGAACATTTCGATCGGCAAGGCGGGGCGCAAGCGCTGGATGGGCAAGCGCCCGCACAATCGCGGCGTCTCGATGAACCCGGTCGATCATCCGCACGGCGGCGGCGAAGGCCGCACCTCCGGCGGCCGTCACCCGGTGACGCCATGGGGCTTCCCGACCAAGGG
>Ga0265339_10003065_pt1 | contig 11760 bp, 11 predicted proteins | sample 4CB219metaG_FD_202085 | JGI IMG/M metagenome (GOLD analysis project Ga0265339, IMG submission 202085) | Rhizosphere microbial communities from Carex aquatilis grown in University of Washington, Seatle, WA, United States - 4-CB2-19 metaG | ecosystem: Host-associated > Plants > Roots >...
TACGATCGATTGCATCAACGCGACATTCTGCATTGAGGGGGGACACAGTCTTCTTCATAACGACCGCGATTTCGAAGCGTTCAAGGCGCACCTTGGCTTGAAAGTCCTCGATCCCCCTGCGGTTCCGTTCATTTAGGAATCACTTGTCCGAGTGCACTGCTGGAATTGCCCAGAAATTAAGAAGCGGGCTGACGGAATCAGGAGTGGAAGGTAATCCCGAAACCGGCAACCCGCTGGACCCTGAACCGGGTCTAGGTGGTACTGACTAGTGTGTGCTCGTTTGTGTGGAAAAGCAAGCCCAATCTGAAGTAAATCCGGCGCGCAGTGATGCCGACCTGTGCCGGCAGTGACCGCAGTCACAGGCCACGGTGCGCAAGAGTCTGCCGCGTTGACCGGCAAGCCATCAGCCTGTTACAAAAGGGTGTTAGACCAAACAATCTGAAAGCAGATCGCCTGAAAGAAAAGCCTCAATCAGCATGGAATTCCTGATACATCAAGCCGGGATCATTCTGCTCGCCGCCCAATCGGCGGGGGCGCAGCCGGAACCCGGTATCGCGGACCAGGTGGGCCAGTTGTTGCTTGGGTCGTTGCCCACGGCTTTGTTGTTCATTCTAGTGGTTTTGGCCTACCAGTTCCTGGTGCAGCAGCCGTTGACCCGCGCCCTGGCAGAGCGCCGCGCCCGGACTGAAGGAGCCATGGAAGCAGCCCGCCAGGCCATCGGCCGGGCCGAGGAGCGCGCCCGCGAATACGAGGCGAAGCTGCGCCAGGCGCGGAACGAAGTTTACAAGGCACGCGAGCGGCAGGTGCAGCAGTGGAATGCCGAGCGCGACGCTGCCCTGGAGGCGACGCGCAAAGTTGCCGGCCAAAAAGTGAGCGAGGCCAGGGCCCAATTGGACACCGAGGCTGTCCGCGCCCGCCAGGATATCCAGGCATCTGCCGCGGATTTGGCCGGCAGGGTTGTGCGCGCTGTTTTGCCCATGGCCGCCGGGGGGACCCGTTGACTCATTCCTACTGCAGGGCGCTGACCCGCTTCATTCTAATGGCTGTGCTTGCCGTCGTTGCGGCCGGATTGGCGGCTGCGCCGGCGCGCGCGTCGCAGGTTGAGAATCCGAACCCGCCTGCCAAATCGGAGCCAGGGCAGCCCGCACAGGCCGGCCCGGCGAAGACCGAAGAGGCCGAAGAAGAAAACGCCTATCGGCACACCTCGCTGGTGACGGCCATCTCTGACAAAGTTTTTCGCGACCACGCGCAGACCACTCCCGCGGATGTTCGTGAAAGGCACATTGAAACCACCGCGCGCACCTTCGAGTGGATCAACACCCTGATCATCCTGCTGGCCATCGTGCTGCCCATCGCGCGGATCCTTCCCAAGATCCTGCGCAAACGCGATCAGACGCTGAAGCACAACCTGGAAGTGGCGCGGACCACCACCACTGAAGCCAATGCGCGCCTGGCCGCGGTGGAGGCGCAAATGACGCGCCTGGACGAGGAGATTGCGAAGATTCGCGCGCACGTTGAAGAGGAAGCCGGCAAGGACGAGGCTCGCATCAAAGCCTCCATCGAGGAAGAGGGCAAGAAGATTGTGGGTTCGGCGGAGCAGGAGATTGCAGCCGCGGCGGCGCACGCGCAACGCGAACTGAAAGCATTTGCGGCGGACCTGGCCATTGAACAGGCAGCCAAGCAATTGATCCTGACCCCGGAAACCGACCGCGTGCTGATCCAGGAGTTTGTGGCCAGCGCCGCCGGCGATGGACAGGCGAGCCTGGGCAATAAGGGAGGGCACAGCTAGATGCCGGCATTTGTCTCCCATTACGCGCGCGCCCTTGCGGACGTGGTAACCGCGGCAAAGTTTGATACGGCCGCCATCGACGGCCAGCTCAACGACTTTCTCGGCACCTGGGATGGCAGCAGCCAATTGCGCGAAGTTTTTGAGAATCCGGCAATTGCCACAGACCAGAAGGTGGCCATACTGGACAAGATGAATGCAAAGCTCGGTCTTCAGAAGGAGCTGCGCAATTTTATCGCGGTGCTGATTCGCAACGGCCGCATTGCTCACGTGCATGAAGTGGCCCAGGCTTATCGCGCCGAACTGGAACAGCGCCAGGGCGTTCGCGAGGCGGAAATTCTCACCGCGCGCGAGTTGAGCGATCCGGAGCGCGCGGAGCTGTTGGCCGGAGTGGGAAAGCTGGCCGGCGGCAAGATCAAGGCCAGCTTCAAGCTGGATAAGTCAATCCTGGGCGGGACCATCGTGCGCATAGGCTCTACCGTGTACGACGGCTCCATCAAGGGCAGGCTGGAGCGGTTGAGGGAGACATTAAGCTCCTAGCTTCTAGCTACTAGCTACTAGCTACTAGCTTGTAGCTGTCCGGTTGGGCTTGGGCATTCAAGAGATGGTGGCGGGTTGAAAGATCGGGCTAGGAGCTAGGAGCTAGAAGCTAGCAGCTAGCAAACACAGACAGGAAACAGAAGCAGGGTCGACAGAATGGCGCAGATCAAGGCAGACGAGATTACGCAGCTACTTCGCGAGCAGATCGCGAACTACGATTCGAAGGTCCAGGTGGACGAGGTGGGAACCATCACCTCGCTGGGCGATGGCATTGCCCGCATCCACGGGCTCGACAAGGTGATGGCCGGCGAGCTGCTGAGCTTTCCCCATGGCATTGCTGGCCTTGCCCTGTCGCTTGAAGAGGACCAGGTGGGCGCGGTGGTCATGGGCGACTACACCGAAATCCGCGAGGGCGACGTGGTGAAGCGCACGGGGAAGATTCTTTCCGTGCCCGTGGGCGACGCCATGATTGGCCGCGTGGTGAATGCGCTCGGCCAACCCATCGACGACAAGGGCCCCATCGCCACCACGGACACGAATCCGGTGGAGCGTCTTGCGCCCGGCATCATTGACCGCCAGGGCGTGCGCGAGCCGATGGCGACCGGACTCAAGGCCATCGACGCCATGATTCCGATTGGCCGCGGCCAGCGCGAGCTGATCATCGGCGACCGCCAGACCGGCAAGACGGCGGTGCTGCTGGACACCATCATCAACAATGCCAAGAACGATCTGATCTGCATCTACTGCGCCATCGGACAGAAGCGGTCGTCCATCGCGCAGGTGGTGCAGACGCTGGCCGAGCACGGCGCCATGGGCCACACCATCATTGTGGCGGCGTCCGCCTCAGAGCCCGCGCCTTTGCTATATCTGGCGCCCTACGCCGCATGCGCCATGGGCGAGTATTTCCGCGACAAGGGCAAGCACGCGCTGGTGATGTTCGACGATCTCTCCAAGCACGCCATGGCGTATCGCGAGATCTCGCTGCTGCTGCGGCGGCCGCCTGGCCGCGAAGCCTATCCGGGCGACGTGTTCTATCTGCATTCACGGCTGCTTGAGCGCGCCTCAAAGCTGAGCAAGGCGCGCGGCGGCGGATCGCTCACTGCGCTGCCCGTCATCGAAACGCAGGCGGGCGACGTCTCTGCCTACATTCCCACCAACGTGATTTCCATTACCGACGGGCAGATCTTCCTCGAGACGGACCTGTTCAACTCCGGCGTGCGGCCGGCCGTCAACGTTGGTCTCTCGGTTTCGCGCGTGGGATTCTCCGCGGCCATCAAGGCGGTCAAACAGGTAGGCTCCACGCTCAAGCTTGACCTGGCGCAGTACCGTGAGCTGGCGGCGTTCGCGCAGTTTGGCTCCGACCTGGATCCGCTGACCCAGAAGCAGCTCAACCGCGGCCAGCGCCTCACTGAACTTTTGAAGCAGCCGCAGTTCCAGCCGCTCACGTGGCAGCAGCAGGCGGTGGTGCTGTTTGCCGGCACGCAGGGCTACCTTGACGACTTGAGGGTGGACCAGATTCGTGCCTTCGAAGACGGACTGTACAAGTACTTCGAGGCCGAGCAGCAGGCCCTGATGAGCGATCTGACAGAGAAGAAGCAATTCGACGACGACCTCAGGAATCGTCTGCACGCCGCCCTCAAGGAGTACAAGGAAACGTTCAAGGCGCAGGCGGCGGAAGCGGTTACGGCGTAGAGGCAGCGGTCAGGGGTCAGAACGATGGTTCAATCATTTCGAGATCTCGTAGTATGGCAACGATCGATCCAGATGGCGGTCGCGGTATATCGATTGAGCCAGGCATTTCCTAGAGAAGAGACCTACGGTCTTACCAGTCAAATGAGACGAGCTGTGGTTTCGGTTGGCAGTAATATCGCTGAGGGACATGGCGGGCTGAATAAAGGCGAGTACAGGCAATTCCTTGGAGTTGCAAGAGGCTCGAATTTTGAATTGCAGACACAAATTGAAATCGCGCGTGCGCTAGGATTCGGCGATTCCAAATTGTTGGATGATGCCGAGAGCTTATCGCACGAAGTAGGAAAGATGATTTTCGGAGTTTTGAAAGGAATCAGAGATCAACGGGCCGAAACTACGCGTAACTGATCCCTGATCCCTGACCCCTGATCCCTGAAAGGTTTATGGCAAACGTACTCGATCTTCGACGGCGCATCCGCAGCGTAAAGAACACGCGCCAGATCACCAAGGCCATGAAGATGGTCTCGGCGGCGCGTCTGCGCCGCGCGCAGGAGCGCATGATGGCGGCGCGGCCCTACGCCCGGATGATCACCAGTGTGTTGGAGTCGCTGACTCGCCGCATTGAGATCATCGATCCGGAGACGGGCAACCTGCGCCATCCGCTGTTTGCCACGCGCGAAGAAAAGCGCGTGCTGGTGGTGGTCATCAGCGGCGACCGCGGCTTTGCCGGCGCGTTCAACGCCAACATTGTGAAGGCCGCAACCCAGTTCATCGACGCGGGCCCGGATCAGGAATTCGATATCGAGGCGGTGGGGCGCAAGGGGCGCGACGTGCTGCGCCGGCGCTTCCCCGTCGCCGAATATGCGCAGGTGTCCGCCGAGAGCGCAGAGGCGCGCGGGGAACGCGGCGCGCGCAAAGGACGCATCGAAATCAGCGGCGACCACCCCGGCATGCTGCTCAAGCTGGAGACAAGCCGCGTCTTCGATCTGGCTGAAAACATCATCTCGCGATACTGCCATGAGGAAATCGACGCCGCGTACATCGTCTACAACGAGTTCAAGTCGGTCATCGCGCAGCGCGTGGTGGTGGAGAAGCTGCTGCCATTGATCAAGATCGGCACGCAGCAGGTGGCCGGCGCTGCCGAGCCCACGCTGGCGGAGAAGGAACGCGCCGCGGAAGCCGCGCTGACTTCAGGCATTGCGCTTGAAGCTGCGGACACCGGGGAAGCCGACGACGAAGCAAAGAAATTCGGCACGGCCAATGTGGACTACATTTACGAGCAGCCGCCCGAGGAGCTTTTCAATGGGCTGCTGCCGCAGTACATCTCGGCCATGCTGTATCACGCCATGACGGAGAGCGTGGCGGCCGAGCATGCGGCGCGCATGACGGCAATGGATTCGGCAACCAACAACGCATCCGACATGATCGACAGCTACACCTTGCAGATGAACCGCGTGCGCCAAGCGGCGATTACCAAGGAGATCATTGAGATTGTGAGCGGCGCAGCGGCAGTGTAAAGGCAGCTTCTAGCTGCTAGCTTCTAGCCTCTAGCTTTCGTTTCCCGCGGTACATTGTTCGCCGGGGCGAAAACATGGAGGCTGGGCTGGCGTGGAGATAGGCTAGAAGCTAGTAGCTAGAAGCTAGGAGCTTTGGGAATGGCACAGAACACAGGCAAGGTAATTCAGATATCCGGTCCCGCGGTGGACGTGCAGTTTGAAGAGGCGACGATGCCGCCCATCTACCAGGCGCTGCGCGTCACCAGCGAAGGCTTTTCGACCCCGGTGCCCATCAACGTCATCCTCGAGGTGCAGCAGCACCTGGGCGAAGGCCGTGTCCGCACCGTGGCCATGGAAGACACCAACGGGATGGTGCGCGGCATGAAGGCCCTCGACCTCGGCGGGCCCATCCGCGTGCCCGTGGGCAAGGAGACGCTGGGCCGCGTCATCAACGTCATCGGCGAGCCGGTGGACGAGCTTGGGCCAATCGGCGAAAAGCTGCGCATGCCCATCCATCGCCCCGCGCCCGCATTCGACGAGCAGTCCACCCACGAAGAAATGTTCGAGACCGGCATCAAGGTCATTGACCTGATCCAGCCGTTTTTGAAGGGCGGAAAAATCGGCCTCTTTGGCGGCGCCGGCGTGGGCAAAACCGTGGTCATCATGGAACTGATCAACAACGTGGCCAAGAACCACGGCGGCTACTCCGTGTTTGGCGGCGTGGGCGAGCGCACCCGCGAGGGCAACGACCTCTGGACTGAAATGACGGAGTCCGGCGTCATCAAGCCGGGCAAATGGGAGGAGTCGAAGTGCGCGCTGGTCTATGGCCAGATGACCGAGCCGCCCGGTGCCCGCCTGCGCGTGGCCCTCACCGCTCTCACGGTTGCCGAGTACTTCCGTGACGTGGAAGGCTCTGACACGCTGCTCTTCATCGACAACATCTTCCGCTTCACCCAGGCCGGGTCTGAGGTCTCCACGCTGCTGGGCCGCATGCCCTCGGCCGTGGGCTACCAGCCCAACCTGGCCACGGAGATGGGCGAGCTTCAGGAACGCATTACTTCCACAAGCAAGGGCTCGGTCACGTCGGTGCAGGCCGTTTACGTGCCCGCTGACGACCTTACCGATCCCGCGCCGGCCACCACCTTTGCCCACCTTGACGCCACCACCGTGTTAAGTCGCCCGCTCTCCGAACTTGGCATCTACCCGGCGGTCGATCCGCTGGCCTCTACCTCGCGCATCCTTACCGCGCGCGTTGTGGGCGACGAGCACTACGACGTGGCGCAGGGCGTCAAGCGCATCCTGCAGCGCTACAAGGACCTGCAGGACATCATCGCCATCCTCGGCATCGATGAACTGAGCGAAGAAGACAAGCTCACCGTGACCCGCGCGCGCAAGATCCAGAAGTTCCTCTCGCAGCCCTTCCACGTGGCAGAGCAGTTTACCGGCATCCCCGGGCGCTTCGTCAAGATTGCCGACACGGTCCGCAGTTTCAAGGGCATCCTCGAAGGCAAATACGACGATATCCCGGAACAGGCGTTTTACATGCAGGGAGCCATCGAGGAAGTGCTCACGGCGGCGGAGAAGTTGAAGGCAACGGTGTAAGAGCAGGGTTCAGGAATCAGGTTTCAGGGATCAGATCAGGCAGCACGCAGCATCCAGGTTCTTCTGGTCCCTGACCCCTGACCCCTGATCCCTCAAAAGGTGTTTATGGCTGACCCAACATCCAACTCGCTTCGCGTCCGGCTCGTGACTCCCGAGCGCACGCTCTTTGACGCGCCCGCCGATGCCGTGGAACTCCCCGCCAAGAATGGCTACATGGAAGTCCTCTACGGGCATGCGCCGCTGCTCGCCGAGCTGGGCGCCGGCGATGTGCGCGTGCACGGCGACGGCGGATCCAATGCGGCGGGCCAGCAGATTTACAACGTGAGCTGGGGATTCGTCGAGGTGCTTCCCGACCGCGTCACCATCCTGGCCAATGACGCGCTCAAGCCTGAGGAAATCGACGTCGCCCGCGCCCATCAGCAGTTCGACCGCGGCCAGCAGATGTGGAAGGATGCGGGCGACAGCGAAGAAGCCTATGACCACGCGCTGCGCGTCATCGCCGAGGCTGAAGCCAAGCTGGCCACTGCGGCGGAAAAGCACTGACCGCGGCTTCACCCCATCCGCGCAAATCCGGAGTCTGGCTTGGAGCGGGAAAAACTCCGCCTGGCCTCAATCTACCTTTTCAAGCTCCGCAATCGCAGTGCGCGGCAACACCATTCCCTGCTCGCAGCTGCCCGATTCCATGATCACCCGGGCAAGCGTGTTCCACACATCCTCACTCGATGGCGCCGGTCCGGCTCCGAATCCTCCCTGCAGAACCGGAGGATTCAACTCCACCAGTTGCTCGGCAAGGTCCTGCACCGTCTCGCAAGGCAGATCGGTCGCCCACTTCTCAGTGGCGATCAGCAGATGCTTGTCCACGCGGCTTTCAATCAGTAGAAACCCCAGCGCGGCGGGCATTGAGAACAGAAGCGCCCAGATCCCGCGCACCCAGTCCAGCGCGTACAGCGCCCACCACAGTGCGATGACCGGCAGGCTGGCCGCAGCCATGCTCGCCAGCATGATTCGATCCTGCAATTGCCTGGAATGGCACAGCCGGGGGAACTGCCCGCCCACGTTCTTTGTAATCGCGTTCCAGCGCTCCACGCGCCACACCAGCGGCAAAAGCTCCGCCAGCCGCGTCGCCGGGGCAATAGCTTGCCGCGGAATATCCAACCCATCCGCCAGAGCCCGCCGCGTCTGATACAGAGCCCTGGAAAGAAGCAGCGCGTCAGTCCGCTTCAGCTTCCCCATCAGCAGAATGTGCAGGTCGCCCGCCGTGCGCGCCTGTAGTGCTTCCGCCTCGGAGACGCTGACGCCGAACTCATCCTCTACGCGCTCAATGAGCCCAGCCCTGACTGGATCCACGACTACACCTCACCCCAGGGACGCAATTAGTCTAATCCGATACCCAGAACACTATCAGGTTCCCTCCATTCCAGATAGTCATTTTCCGGATGCCGTCCCCGGCTCTGAAGGCCGCTCCATCCAGACCCGGCCGGCTCACGGCTTTTCCGGTTCAACCGGGGTCGCTCCCTCCAAAATCCGCGACGTCACATGCGCCTTCTCAAAATCCAGATTCTGCGCGTCAATAATAATCATGCGCCGGAAAAAGAAGAGCACATCGATTTTGAACTCAGTGGAAAAGGTGACCGGGAACCAGACACCGTCGGGTTGGGGAGCATAGGTTATCGTGAATCCCAACCCTGGCAGGTTGGTGCCCAGAAACGTGCGCACCGCGAACGGGATCTTTCTTGACATTCCGGTGGTCACCAGCACCGGCTCATACGCCGCTGCGTCGACGTAAGCGTCGCCCCTCCAACCAAAATCCTGCCGGTCCTTCGGCCGAAAAATGATGTGGTAGACGTCGTGGCCGTTCATCCTCTCCCGGCCAACGAGCTGAAAACCGTAAGTCGCCTGCTCCTTCGTGGTAAGCGGAAACAGCCGCGTGTTGATGCCGTCGCGCGACTTGTCGTTCATCAGGTTCTTGCGCATGTGCTCCACCATCTGCCGGTCCGCGCTTCCGCCTCCAATCTCGACTGAAATCGCCTCGCCATCCCCGCTTGATTGGCCCTTCCCGTCGTCTGTGCTTCCCTGCCCTGCCGGCGATGACTGTCCTCCGTTGGGCTGGGCAGTCTTCGGCTTGGCGTCGCCGCCCGTCGTCCCTTTATTCCCCGATTGATCGTCGTCGGGCAGCAAGGTTGCGTAGGTCAGATAGCCGTGCTTGTCCCGCACCCGCCCGTCCACCTTCAAAAGCTCTTCATGCGATCCACCTTCTGCGGGAGTAACCCGGTAGTCGGTGATCTCTTCGCACATCACCGTACCGCCCCGGCGCGATACCGTCTTGGCGTGCTGGGTGTAGACATAGTGGGCGCGCTCGGCTTCGGCCAGGTCCTGGTTGGCGGCAACGCGAGCCATGATGGCTTCAGCAGTCAACTGCGCAGGCGCGCTCTGCGGCTGTGCGCTCAACACATGCGCGCCAACGCAGGAGGCAAGAATCCCCATTACAGCCGCCGACAGAATCCTGATCATCTACCTCCCGCAAACCACCCGTCTCATCTATTCTTTTCCGCTGCCTCGCGTCAACTTCAGCGGCATTGCATTGCCCATCTGCGTAAACGTTCCTTCCATCGTCTGCAGATCGGCTGAAACCTTGCCCGCAAACTCCGCGCCAAGTCCGGCAAAGGCAAGCTTCACGGCGTCGCCGTTCTTGTCCGCGGCGGTTGCCGGTATCCAGTTCTGACCCTGATCCGGGCTCTGAAGTTGCGCGGTAAGGCCTTCTGAGGTGTTGGCAATCTTCACCACGATATGCAACTGCGCCGCGCCGGCATCCAGGATGCCCGTCCAGCTTCCGTCAATCGGGGATGGCGGCGCAGGCGTGGCCGCCGCCTTGGCCACCGCGCGCTTGAAATTCAGCGCCAACGACGCGCCCTGCGTCCAGGTGCCCTCAATCGCGCTGGCGCCTGCGTTCACTGTGCCTTCGTAGGAGCCGTTCACGGCGTCCACTGTCAGGGTCAGCTTGCCTGCCTTCAATGAAGCGGAGCTCACCGGGATCCCCATTGCGCCCTGATCCACGCTATCCAGAGTCGCGGTCAAAGAACCTCCCGCGCCCGCGGTCAGATGAAGCACCAGGCGCAACTGGCCGGCAGGAGTGTCAAGAGCGCCGTCCCAATCCCCCGCCACGTTCGGCGCGGCTGCCGGTTGCGCGGCCGCCCCGGCGGTTGCAGGCGGACCCGCCGTCCCGGCCTGGCGCTTCATTTCCAGCGGATCAGGCCCTTCTTCCTGCGGCGCCGTCTGCGTCCAGCTGCCCGTCACCTCGGCCTGGTCGGCGCTCAGTTTGCCTGTAAACGTGCCCGCAATATTCAGCTGCTGGCCGTTCACATCCAGCATGTCATCCACGCTGAACGTGATATCGGAGCCCTTCAACTGCAGATTCTTCACCTTGATCCCAAGGATCGACTGATCCAGGTTATCCACCGTGGAGGTAACGCTGCCATCGGCTCCCGCCGTCACATGCCACGCCACACGCATCGTGTTGCCGCCGGCATTGAGCGTTCCCAGCCAGTCGCCGGCAAGCGGCGATTGACCGAATGCGGGAGAAAGAAACTTCAATAGAAGGCCAAACAACAGAACCGGTTTTGCCGCCAGAGAACCTTGCATGCATCTCCATTTCTGCGCCGACAGACTCTTCGCTGTCCCGGCGCGGTCCACACACAGCTTGACCCATGCAATGAGGAATACGCCAGTGCCCGGGGGAAAGTTCAACACCTCGGCGGGCTCACAGGGAGGCCCCGCAATAAACGGAACCGCGCAGCCATACTGTGCAACCGGCCGTGCCAGCGCCTACAATTCTCATTGAAATGGCGAAGCACACCAAACCAACCGTAGAAGCTTTTGAAGTAGCCTGCCCCGATTGCGGGGCCATGATCAAAATCGACGCGGCCACAGGACTCGTCATCAGCCACACCCCAGCGCCGCGCAAACGCATGTTTGAGGACCTTGAAACCGCGGCCAAAGCAATGCGGGAGCAGGAGGATCGCAAGGAATCCATCTTCCGCCAGAGCGTGGACGCCGAGCGCAACAAGGCCGATCTGATGGAGAAGAAGTTTGCCGAGGCGCTCAAAAAGGCCAAGGACGCTCCGGACGTCAAACCGTTGCGCGAGTTCGACCTGGATTAAGACTGGGGCATCCACCCGGACCATCCGCGCACGGCCCCGGCGCATCTGTCCTTGTTGCAGTGTCCTGGTGATTTTGAAATCGAACCTCGGAACCTGGGAAACCGCAAAACTCCGGAGACACGGTCATTGGGAGGCCGGAAGCTTCCGGCCCGGCTTCTCTAAACAGGCAAGTTCCGTATCGCTCTGAGCGGGACACCAGCCAAAAGGAGTGAACCATGGGTGCTGTACCGCTTTCATCCGGAAACGTCGCACAAAGCCACATGGAACCGTCGCGCCACCCTGGCAATTCGCCCGAGTGGGTTCGCTACGGCGCCGCCGGCAGCCTTCTCATTGGAGGCATTCTGCTGCTCACCGGCAATCGCCGCGCCGGCCTGTTGGCCAGCGCCACTGGCGCCGCCCTGGCCATGGTGGATGAGAAGGATCTGGTGAAGCAGTGGTGGGACGCCTTGCCCGGCTATCTCACCACCACCCAGCGCATGCTCGACCAGGC
>Ga0265339_10003066_pt1 | contig 11758 bp, 10 predicted proteins | sample 4CB219metaG_FD_202085 | JGI IMG/M metagenome (GOLD analysis project Ga0265339, IMG submission 202085) | Rhizosphere microbial communities from Carex aquatilis grown in University of Washington, Seatle, WA, United States - 4-CB2-19 metaG | ecosystem: Host-associated > Plants > Roots >...
GCGAGAAGCTTTACGAGGAAGTTATTCACAAAACCGAGGCCATCCTGCCGACGCGCAGCAAGTCCATCCTCAAGCTTGCGCCGCGCACGACCGATCTGCGGATCATCCGGCAGCAGGTTCAGGAATTGAAGCAAGCCTGCATGAACAACGATCAGGAACGTGCGCTACGCCTATTGAAGATCTCCGTGCCCTGTTACGTACCAAGCACCGAACAGGTCGCATCTACGTCCTAGTCTCTCCATCGCCGCGCTTGAGAAACAGCAGGGATTGTGCCAAAACTGGTTTGTGACGGGGGTCGCAAGGGAGACTGCAATGCGATCCAAGAGGAATATAGTTAGCCTGGCGGCAGTGTCGATCCTGTTCTGTGCGGCAGGATGCGATCGGTCTGTGGCCTTATCCGCCTCGTTACGTCCCGCTGCGGATTCAGGCCGCAGTGTAGAGTTGAGCCAGATTGGGCTGTCGACTGATCCGTCCGATGCTGCCGGGAACCTCGCCAAGATTGAAGCCGCGGCACGAAATGCCGACCGTCAGGGCGTACCGGTGCACGGCTATCGCGCGACAATTCCTGTCTCCGGCGAGATCGTGTGGCCAGCGCGAGTCGATTTCCACGCCGACGGGATGACAATCACCGCCAACGGCGCTATGGGCCAATTCCCGGATAAGGCCGTGTTCTATTTGGCCGGCAGCGCAATCGATCTTGGCGCGCTCGGTGACCAGACGAACGCCCGCAGTATGCGATTTACCTTATCTTCGCCTCCCCCGTCTTCCGTGACGCGCGGTTCACTGATCTTTCTGGTCAACAAGGCGGGCGGGTCGTTTAACGCCGCCAGGCTGCAGTACTATTACGCCGGCGAAGCGGTCGTCGTTCAGGGTGTCGCCGGCAGAACGGTTTCCATTCAGGCGCCGCTTCGTTACTCGTATCCTGCAAAGACCACCAAAGTGTCGCTGATCAATCCGACGACGGCAACGATTGACGGCCTCAACGTACAAGGCGTGAGCAACAACAGCTCCGTGGATCCGATAAAGGTCAGGTTTGGCGGTCCGCTGACCCGTTTGTCGTCCGTCTACGGGTACCAGTCCAACCACTCCGGAATCGAGATATGGGAAAGCTACGGGGTCGAGGTGCGCGACTCTAGGGGCAACACATCAGGCAGTCCGTTGGCAGGTACCAATTACGGCATATTGCTCGCGAATGTATCCAATGTGAAAATCATCGGTGGCGCATACATCGGCCAACGTCACGGAGTCGCAATAGGCGGATCAGGCGGCGATTACGACATCACAAACTTCAATTCCGGCGCAACGAATGCCAGTATCGGAACGACTCCCCAGGAAAAGCCCGTCGTGGCAGCAGACATGCACGGCAATTGCGACGCCTGCTATTATATAGGTAACGACATCCGCGGCGGCTTGGAGATCGGCGGCGTCAACAATCGCATCATCGACAACCGCATTACGACTGGTACGGCATACAATCTCAGCCAGTATTGCATCTTAGTGTCGGAATTGCTCGGTCTCGAAAACCACATAAGCCACAACGTCTGCAACATCCGCAGCAACTCGGCGAAAGAAATCTATGCAGCAGGGGTCGATTTCAAGAGTTACAAAGGTGGACTCATGGCCGACACGACGCTGGGGGGGACCATGGATCTCACCGACAACACGTTCAATTTCTACGTAACTTCCGGTAATAGTTCATTGGTGTACGTATTTGCCGCCAATATCAATAACACGACAGCCTATCCTCTCAACCTCGATCTGAGCGGCTCGACTTTCCACTTTCTTGGCAGTGACCGCGGGTTCACCACGCACGGAGCCTACATATATTCGACGCATGGCGGCCAGCACTGGACCAACGTGAATCTGTCCAACGTGAGCGGTGACGTGTCCTTCGACCTTCGCGGCGTGGGCCACGTAAAGGCGGACAATTATCGCGCGAAGTTCCGTTGAGCCGCGGAGATGCCTCCCGGAATTTGGATCGTTTGAATCTGGAGGACTCTGATTTGCCGTTCCTGATGGGACGGACGCGTCTTACATGAAGAGATCGAAGTCTGCGGAAAGCCAGATCGGGTTCAATTCGCGCCAGGTTAGAGAGTCATGAATGAAGATAAGCAGAACGGACGTCACAGTTTGTCTGAGGTTCAGACGAGTCTCCCCAGAATATCGATCTTGATCCCTTGTCTGAACGAAGCAACCTTCATCGAGCGCGCGATCCGTTCAATTATCCAAGGCGGTTACCCAACTGAATTGCTTGAGATTGTGGTTCTTGATGGAATGAGCAAAGACGGCACCCGCGAGATTCTTTCCCGCTTGGCCGCTGAATATCCGTACGTACGGGCAATCGATAACCCCGGTGCCTCAAAGCCTGCGGGCCTCAACAAAGGAATCCAGAGTACCAGCGGGGACCTCATCGTGCGTTTGGATGCTCATGCGGAATATGCGCCGGGCTATTTGACCGCGTTGGTGAAGGCAAAGCAGGCCTACAACGCGGATAACGTGGGGCCGATCCGTGAGAACTTGCCGAAGGGTAACTCAATTGTTGCCAAGTGTTTCGCAAAGGCGCTTGGGCATCCGTTTGGCGTAGGCAATGCGCAATACAATGTCGGCGTCGGAAAGCCGACCTGGACCGACATCGTGTTCTTATTCTGTGTCGAGAGACGCTTATTCGATCAAGTCGGCCTATTCGATGAGCGCCTACTACGGGGACAGGATCGTGAGTTCAATCTTCGTCTGTACAAGGCAGGCTATCGCGGCCTCACCACAAACGATGCCCGAGCGATCTATTACGCGCGCAGCGATTTCGGTGAATTTGCGCATTGGGCCATCGAGGTAGGCCGGGTTCCCTTTCTCATAAGCCGGATCACGGGAGAACCGCAGACTTCGCTGCGCAATCTTGTGCCGGTTGCCTTCCTGTTGACGCTGCTGTCCTCGATCCTGGCGTCCTTCTTTGTGCCTGGGGCATGGCTTGTCCTTATTGCGGTCATGGGGTGTTACGGGATTCTCGCCTTATCCTCTGCCATCCAAATTTCACTTAAAGAGCGAGACATTCGTTTCGCGCTGCTTATGCCATTTGTATTCTTCATCTGGCATCTTGCCTACGCTTTGGGAAGCCTGCTAGAATTAGCGAAGCCTTGGCTAGACGGCAGTGTATTTGCGAAGCGACATAATCAGCCCTCTTCGCCGGACCGCTGATCACGTGAATTAGTTCAACGCCTCAACACAGCATATCCAGACAAATGGTTGGTCCGGTGATTGATCCCGAAAGATTTTTGGAATTCACGTTTTTCCGTGGCCGCGTCGCGCTGGCGGCTGCACTCCGCGCACTAGGGATCGGGCGGGGCGATTACGTCGCCATTCAAGCCTTTACCTGCGTCGCCGTGCCGGAAGCGGTGATCGCGGTCGGAGCCACACCGGTTTATGTTGATATCGATCCTGCCACGCTGGGGATGTCGCCGGAGAGCTTGCAGTCTCGCCTGGACTCCAAGGTGCGTGCTGTCGTCGTACAGCATACCTTTGGCGTGCCCGCGGACATCGCAAGATTGGCGGACATCGCCCGGAGCGCAGGGATCCCCCTGATCGAGGATTGTTGCCACACGCTTTTCAGCAGCGTCGATGGACGTCTGGTAGGGAGTTTCGGCGTTGCGACGTTCTATTCGTGGGAATGGGGAAAGCCCATCATCGCTGGAACCGGCGGAAGCTTGGTCGTGAATGATTCTACGCTGCGGGACCGGGTGACTGGTATCTATAGTGAATTCGCAGAACCTTCTAAGCTTCGTCAGCTTCGCATCTCCCTTCAGCGATTCGTGCACGGAGTTTTGTACCGTCCGGCACTTTATCAGCAAATACGCCGATTATACCGCCTGACATCCGACCTAAAGCTAGTCGAAGGCAGCTACAACACGCTGGACCCGCAGAAAGTATCCAGCGATTTTGCGATGCGCATGGGAAAACGGCAATCGGCCCGACTTGCGGTCGAGCTGCAAAATGTCGAGAGCGATGTGAGTATGCGACGAGAGTTGGCGGGCGTATATCGTCGCGCGTTGCAGACAACGAGCGTGCGCCTTCTTCCGCAAATGTCCGGTCGGGAGGCCGTGATGGCTCGGTATCCGGTTCTAGTTGACGATAAGGCGGCGGCTCTGGCACGCGCCAGCGAGAGGGGTATGGAACTCTCGGGCTGGTACGAAACCGTCGTGCATCCGCTGGCAGGCGGTGACTTGCGATTAATGTCGTATGAAGTCGGTTCTTGCCCATACGCAGAACGAGCGGCGGGCGAGATCGTCACCTTACCGATTAACAAGCGTGTGACGACGCGCGACGTGGAGCGAGCCGGCGATCTTTTTCATTGATCATCCAGCGTCGGAAATTGCGGTATAGAAAACATGAAGGTGGAACGCGCAGCTCCGTCGGACATTGAGGGACTGATTGACGTCCACCTCTCGGCATTTGCCGGACAGACAAACTTCACCATGCATTTGGGGCGCGGGTTCATGCGCAAGACCTATGCATGGCTCGTTGAAGGAGATGATCGTTTCACATTCGTCGCGCGCGAAGGCGAAAGAATTGTCGGTCATGTGGCCGGCACTTACCGCCGCCCGCTTTCAGATATGCAGCGCGGACGTCTTGCGACACTGGCGATGGCATTACTCGTCAGGCCACACCTTCTGCTGCACAGCAGCGTAAGAAGCCCCCTTATCGGACGCCTTTTGCAGAAACGAAAGAATGAGGAAACTTACCTCAACTGTTCAGACTATGCGATCATTTACATAATTGCCGTGCATCCGAATTTTCACGGGAGAGGGATCGCCGGGCAGATGGCAAGCGCCCTTGAAACCGAGGCCCGGGAACGCGGCATCGCCACGTTGTTCGTGCCGGTCGGGGAGGACAACGTGCACTCGTTGAGTGCTTTTCGGAAAGCAGGGTTCAGCTTGTTGCCGGGTGTTCTTTCAGACGGAAACGTCATTCTTCGAAGAGATATCGTCCCCACTTAATTTGCAGGGCCATATGTCCGCTTCTTGATATACGGCGGCTGGTCTTACTTGGCGCGTTCATCGTTGTTGGCAAGTGGGCGAATATTTACACTGCCTTCAACAGTCCCCGTAAACGCTACCCGACGCTCTCCAGCACTGCCGCCACGATCTGGTCCTGCACCGAAGCCTCCAAATAGGGATGCATAGGAAGGCTGACAACCGCGTTGCTCAGCTTGGCGCTCACCGGCGTCGGCACGCTCGGGTACTGCTTGTAGGCGCGCTGTTCGTTGAGCGGGATCGGATAGTAAACTGCGGTCGGGATGCCTTTGGCTTTGAGATCGGCTTGGAACTTGTCGCGGTTCTGGACTTGGATTGTGTATTGCGCCCAGGTCGATTGTGCGCCGTCGATCACGCGGGGTACAACGATCCGGTTTGTCTTCGAAAATGCTTGCGAATAGCGCCGCGCCACTTTTTCGCGCAACTCGATCTCGTCGGGGAATATCTTGAACTTCTCAAGCAGGATCGCAGCCTGAATCGTATCGAGCCGGGAATTCACGCCGATGCGGACGTTTTCGTACTTGTCCGAGCCTTGGCCGTGGACCCGGATGGAGCGCAACGTAGCGGCGAGTTCGTCGTCGTTGGTGAAAGTCGCGCCGCCGTCGCCATAGCAGCCCAGCGGCTTGGCCGGGAAGAAGCTGGTTGAAGCGGCGTCGCCGATACCTCCGGCAACCCGACCGTTCAACACACCGCCAAAGCCTTGCGCCGTATCGTCGAACAGCTTGAGGCCTTCGCGCTTGCAGATGGGTTCGATAGCCGTGTAGTCGGCAGGTTGTCCAAATAGGTCCACTGGGATTACGACGCGCGGCTTCAATTTACCTTCGCGCTTGACCTGAGCGATGGCCGCTTCGAGGCTTGCGGGGTCCATATTGTATGTGTCTTCATACACATCGACGAAAACTGGGCTGGCGCCGACCAGCGCCACGACTTCCGCGGTTGCCGCGAAAGTGAAGGCCGGAACGAATACGGCATCGCCAGGGCCGATATTCCAGGCGCGCAGGACGATCATCAGGGCGTCGGTACCGTTGGCGCACGCCACGCAATGCTTAACGCCGGCAAAGGCGGCAAGCTTCTTCTCAAGTTCGGCGACCTGCGGACCAAGGATAAATTGACCGGCAGCGACGGCGGCCAAAACGGCCTGGTTCAAGGGTTCGCCCAATCGGCGACGCTGGGCCTGCAAGTCGATGAAGGGAATGGCCAAGAGTGTCTCCCATTTGAATATGCGTGAGCGTTTTAAGCAGGGCAAAGGCGGAGGGCAACGCGCGGATGCGCACATAATGTTGCCGATTACGTCAGGAACCTCGTCTGGACCGCCGGCCAACCGTGGCCAGGGCAGGGCTGCGACACAATGCGTCGCGGCGAGCGCGCCCGCGCTGTCTCAAATTCACCAACTACTTGCCAATCACGGCCGGATCAAAGAAGACCGCGAGGGTCCATTTCAAGAATGACCTTCAGCACATTTTTAGCCGCATGGCCGCTGCCGTATTCCGCAATCTCCGAGCGCGGCTCGTACGCGGCGGCACTCCAAAGCCGGTTCCACCCATGCACAATCGTCTCGACCCATTCGGTCTCTTCTCGCAACGTAACGCAGGGTACGCGGTGAAAGTAGGCTTCCTTCTGCACACCGCCGGAATCCGTGAAGATCATCGATGCCCGATTCAACAGGAGGCACATGTCAAGGAACCCCATCGGCTCTACCAACGAAATTCCGGGCGCCTCCAATTCGATGTTAGCCTTGGCCGCGACGATTCTGGTTCGTGGATGCAAGGGCCAAATGATTGGCTGGATGCGCGCCTGTTCTCCGAGATAACTGGTCACCTTTCTAAGGGCTTCCTCGTTATCGGTGTTTTCTGCGCGATGGACTGTTGCAACCGCATAGCATTTTTCCGTCAGTTTCAGTCGCGTCAGTACGTCTGAATGGCGCACCGCCAGAGGCAGCGCGGCCATTGTCGCGTCGTACATGACATCGCCCACATGGCGGACGCCGCGCGTTATTCCTTCTGCCGCAAGATTCGTCACGGCTTGTGATGTTGGGCACAGCAGGATCTGGCTCAAATGATCCGTGACCACCCGGTTGATTTCCTCCGGCATCCGCCGGTTGAACGAGCGCAATCCGGCCTCCACGTGAATGAGGGGGACCGCGAGCTTCGCAGCGGCCAAGGCCCCGGAAAGCGTCGAATTCGTGTCACCATAAACCATCACGGCATCGGGGGGCTCTTTCAGCAGAATTTCTTCCACAGCGGCAAGCATCCGCGCCGTCATCTCCCCATGGGTTCCGCCGTGGATATCGAGTTCATACGCCGGCTTCTGCAGCGACAATTCGCGGAAGAAGACTCCGGACATGTTCTCGTCGAAATGCTGGCCGGTATGTATCACCACTTCATCGATATCCCGAGAGGCGGCAATCGCGGACGACAGCGGCGCGGCTTTAACATATTGGGGTCGTGTGCCAATTATGGTTGCAAGCTTCACCCGGCAGCTCCTTGGACGGTTCGGGGGTCACGCATACTGGAATTTGGTTACTGGCCAAATAGACTGGAATAGATTTCGTCCAGAACGCGCTCCTCACTGCTCCAATTGTTGTCGCACGCCCAATTCCGGGCACCCTGTTGCTTGGCTCGGATCGCAGTCTTATCGATCGTTGCGATGTACTGCGCAAGCGCATCGGCACTAAGCGGCGCCGGCCAGCCACAATCGTATTTCTCCGCTTCGCCGCGAAGCCAGAGAAATTCACTGAAAAGTACAGGCGTTCCCGACGTCAAGTATTCACAGTATTTGTTTGAGTAAGAATAATAGTTGTTCAGCGAGGTGTTTTCGTAGAGCAACACTCCCACGTCTGCACAAGCGGGGTATCGAAGAAGCTGGTCGCTTGAAACAGGGGGATGATAATGCACATTCGAATTCCGGCTAGCGGCGTCCTTGATGCGCTGTGTCCAGGCCCCGAAACCGAGAAAGACAATATGCCTGTCTGCGGGCAGACGCTCGAATGTTGACAGCAGGAGTTCAATGCCGCGTCCCTCTGAAATAATTCCCTGGTAGAGAAACACAAGATCCGATTCCGGAAATCCAAAGAGTGAAGCGTAGTAATTGCCCGGCAGCGGCTCGGCTATGGTTCGCCGCGGCAGATTACGAACCACCGCGACGTCTCGCAGCCTGTATGTATTGCGATACCATTCGGCGATGCCGCCGTTAACCGTAATGATCCGCGCGGCGCGACCGATGAATAGGCGTTCGCACAGGCGGAGCAGCGGCTTAATGAGCCCCTGCGTCATCCGTGTCTCCGTTTCGAGCTCGTGCGGCTCATATATCAAGGTGCAACGCTTTAGGATGGCGATAACCCAACACAGAGGTAGAACCGAAAGCGTATGTGCATTTACGCAGACGACCCGCCGAAAGGCGTAGTGGGACGCCACTTGCATGTACCAGAAAAAGAAATCGAGAGCCCGGCCAAGCCGGCTCGATTCCCGCAGCCACATGCTTACACGAAAGCGTTTCAGGACACGACCGTCATCCTCAAATTCGACACTGGGCAGACCGGGGAAGCTGATCCCGGCAATTTCTATGTTCGAGAACAGGCCGCGCTTCATCAGGAAGCGCGTCACGCGGTCCGCGCGACCATAAAAGCGCAGTTCCGTGGGGGTTATATGAATATTCAGACCTGCACGCGCCATAATTACATTCCACTTCCGAGCGGGGACATTTGACCAGAATACATGCTTGGAGTTTGTAGCGCCACTGACCTGTCGCCAAATAGCCGAGGGGCCTTACCGGATTGGCCGTTCGCAGGTTCTCTCGTGAACTATTGCAGCGGCGGGCGACATCACTTTGCGGACGACGAAACTGCATTGTATGATAGCCATGTCGTCAGGCGTAAGGTCGCGGAACTTTTCTGCCACGTTTATTTCCGAAACACTGCGGACCCCATCCTTCGGAGAGTGGGGTTCCATGCTTGCGAGGTGAAAGCCGCAAGACGTCAGCAAATCGCAATACTGGCTGTGTCTGAGGCGGTTTTGGTAATGTATGGCGGGGTTCAGGAATGACCATGCGGGGTCGGAGAACTTCAAGAAGTTGTATGGCGTGATGGAACGATCAGTATGGCTGTAGTGATCACTGTAATCGATCGCGAAGGCTAGAACGGCCCGGTCTTTTGAGATGCGGTGGCATTCACGCAAAATGGATCGCAGATCTTCCGGGGGAATGTGCTCCATGGTGTTTACGGACGAAATGAAATCTATGGAGTCCGATGGAAGCCCGGTCCTCCTCGCATCACCGGGTGCTCGATATTCGATTCCGTAATAATTGGCGAGATCAGCTCGGAAATTGCTTGAAAGATGTCTCTTCGGCTTTCTCTTCAAGCTGGAGTGTTCTAGGTGCTGGAGAGAGTCGATGCAACCATTCACCAGTTCCGGGCGGACATTCGGCTTGATGTCATAGACGAACTGACGTTCCATGCCTCCACACCACATGATGAGATTGCTCAAGAGGTCCCAGCCAGCGCCGAACTCAAAATACGTCGAACCGTCCAGTGACCTGTCATTCTGAAAAATCGACAGGTGATCCAGAAATCGGCGGGCCGTATCCGGTGTGGCGCCGCGCGCCGTACTTAGGCTCCGCGTAAGATGGCGCTGGGAGAAATAATGCAATTTGTCACCGAACGGCACGGATTGAAAAATCCGAAATGCAGCGGCCTTTAAACGCCAATCCATAGATGTACATTCCCTCGTGGATTTGTTCAGAGTTCCTGGCAATTAGGCAAGGCGCCAGCCTAGCATGCCGGTCGCGGCCGTGGGAATGGATCGTGTCGCGTTGCGTGGTGTAGGAGCGCGCGGCGCTCGTGATCTCCGGCGGGAATGGTTGGATATCGGGCGGCCACGGCGGGCAGAACAAATCAGTGAACTGGCTCCAGGCTCACACGCGTAGGGATTTGGCGTCACAAAACGGCGCCAACCGCCAGTCCAATCCGCCTACGTTCGATCAGTAGTTGGCCCCACTGGATATAGAGATTGTTTGCGGAGTTCAACGGAGGGCACAGCGACGAATTCGTGAGCACGTAAGAAGAACAGATTAGTAAACGGCGGAATTCTATGACCTGGGAGTCCAAACTGGCGCGTGAACGTAAACGTGCCGAGGCCGTCGATTGCTCCAAGATCACCTTTCCTTTCACAGGTGAACCGAGGCGGTCAAATCGCCATCCACTGCGTCTGCATGTCCTCCCTATGTGTCTGATGCTGCGGTTGCGACTGACTTCGGTTCCATGATAGATCGGTAATATATCTTGATAATGGCAGGGCTTGAGCGGGCGCAGACATTCGATTAGTCCCACGTCCAGTCTTTACACTTGCTCCGAACGTTGGATTGATTAGTTCTATGACCAACAAAAGAACACCGTCTGTAGCTCTGATCGGGTGTGGGCAATGGGGCAAGAACATCGCCCGGAATCTCGCCCAGTTGGGTGCCTTGCATGTCATCTGTGATGCCGACGCAGTGCGCGGCGGCGTGATGGCCAAGGACCTTGGCGCCGAATTCTCGGCCGACCTTAGCAGCGTGCTGTCGCGCGGCGAAATCGCCGCCGTGGCGATTGCGACGCCAGCCGTGACCCACGCAGAGATCGCAGGCAAGGCGCTCGACGCCGGCAAGCATATCTATGTCGAGAAGCCCATTGCGTTATCGGTTTCTGACGCGCGCGCGGTTGCGGCAAAAGCGAAGGCGAAGAAGCTGACGCTGATGACCGGCCATCTTCTGCAATATCACCCGGTGTTCATGCATCTTCTCGCGCTCGTCCGCGAGGGCAAGCTGGGCAAGGTTCAATACGTTTACTCCAACCGTCTCAATCAAGGCCGGGTGCGCACCGAAGAGAACGCGCTATGGAGCCTGGCGCCGCACGACATTTCGATGATCCTGGCTCTTGCCGGCGGGAAGCCGCGGCATGTGGCCGCGATGGGGCAGGCGGCCGTCCAGCCGGGCATTCCCGATCTCGCGACGGCGAGCTTCGAATTTGCCAGCGGGCTGAAGGCGCACTTGTTCTGCTCCTGGCTCAATCCGTATAAGGAACATCGCCTGGCCGTCGTCGGCGACAAGGCCATGGCCGTGTTCGAAGACAGCGCCGCAAAATGGGAAGACAAGCTGGTTCTTTATCCGCATCGCGTCGAATGGAAAGGCGGCGTCCCGGAGTTCGTGAAGGCCGCGGGGGAGGCCGTTGCGGTGGCGAAGGGCGAACCTTTGCGGGACGAGGTGGAGCACTTCCTGCACTGCGTGGAAGGCAAGACCGCCTGCCGCACAGGGCCGGAAGAAGCAATACCTGTGCTGGAAGTGCTGGCGGCAGCACAACAGGCTATGGACGCGGCAAAGCCGATCGAACTCTAGAAGACATTTGAACAGGAATAATGCGATGCCCGAAGCACGGCCCTCAGGAATAGATCAGACAGTGTTCGTTCACCAGACGGCGGTGGTGGACGCCAATGTCGTCATCGGCGAAAAGACGAAAATCTGGCACTTCACCCATGTGCTGGGGAATTCCCGTATCGGAGCGCGCTGCGCCATCGGCCAGAATGTTTGTATCGGACCGGACGTGGTCATCGGCAACGGCTGCAAGATCCAGAACAACGTCTCGGTCTATAAGGATGTGACTCTGGAAGACGATGTCTTCTGCGGGCCAAGCATGGTGTTCACCAACGTTCTGACACCGCGCGCCTTCGTCGAACGCAAGAACGAGTTCGCGAAAACGCTGGTGAAGA
>Ga0265339_10003068_pt1 | contig 11755 bp, 11 predicted proteins | sample 4CB219metaG_FD_202085 | JGI IMG/M metagenome (GOLD analysis project Ga0265339, IMG submission 202085) | Rhizosphere microbial communities from Carex aquatilis grown in University of Washington, Seatle, WA, United States - 4-CB2-19 metaG | ecosystem: Host-associated > Plants > Roots >...
AAACTCAATCCTTGTCGCCGGACTTGTCCTTGTCTTTGTCCTTGTCGGAGCCGCTGACCGTATCGGCGGCCGCGCCCACCACATCGCTGGTGACACTGACCGCTGTGGACGCGACCGAGACGCCCGCGCCCACCACCGCGCCGCCGACTTCTGCCACGGCGCAGCCCGACAGCATTGTGCCCAAAGCGGCCAGGGTGAGGAGTTTGACGATTGTGGGCATGGCGATCTCCGTGATGGGACAACCATAAACAGGTTGGGACGTGGAATCGCAACAGCCCGCGCCGACGCTAGCGCGCGAACTCGCCCCAGATGCCCGAAAACTGCAGCGCCGCGGCCGCCAGCACGAAGCCGTGCCAGATCGCCTTGTGGTAGGGAATGCGTTCCATCACGTAGAAGAAAACGCCGGTGGAATAGACCAAGCCGCCCGCCACGATCAGCCAGAAATCCACGCTTGCGAGCGAGACCGAAAGCGGATGGATCACCGTCACGACCATCCAGCCCATGACCAGATAGAGCGCAATGCTGGCAATCTCGAAACGACGCGGGAACACGAGTTTCATCACGACGCCGAACGTCGCCGCCGCCCAGATGATGGTCAGGATGATGGTGCTGGAGGGCGCGGCCAGCCGGTTGACAGCGAGCGGCGTGTAGGTCGCCGCGATCATGATGAAGATCGCCGCGTGATCGAGCCGGCGGAGAATTTTCTTCGACGGGCGATAGGACGGCATGATGTTATAGGCAGCCGAGAACCCCGTCATCGCCAGCAGCCCGAGGCAGTAGATCGTCACGGTGATCAGCACCGAAAGCCCGGTGACGTTCCACAGCAGCCAGAGGCTGGCATTGATCGCGAACAGAACGCCGAGCACATGAATGATGGTGTCGGCCAGATGCTCGTGACGCGAATAAAGGCGGGTGACTTGTTCGACGGTGCGGTTCATCGCATTCCATTCTGCTCAGCCGATTATGCACGAAGACTTAAGGAGAGAAACCCGTGAGCCGAGATAATTGCGGGGCCTCGATTGTCCGCTCATGATTAACGCCGCAGCGTCTTCAAAAGGGGCGCGCCGCAAACCTAGCGGCAGGCATCGTTGCGGCATTTGTTGGCGCAGCGGAAACTTTCGCCTTCGAACTTAGATGAATGGGCGAAGGCGAATTACTTTGGTTGGTGTTTGCCGCGCGCCAATCCACATCGCGTTGTCATTCGTTTTTCAAGAATCCCATTGCTTCCTCTCCCTCCATCGCCTCCGTCGAAAAAAGCACGCCATTTCGGCGAAAATCCGGATGTGGGATCCGATGGGAAAATATTCAAGAGGGTGCGACGAAAGGTTTTTTTGCAGGCGAGACTTGGGGAGGTGCACACGCATTGCGGTAGCGACCGCTCGTGGGGCCCAGAGGCCTTTGTCTGGGCACAATCTGGGGCTATGAACAGCAGGCAAACTCTAGAGAGCCGTGATGCCCAAACTTCCCAGCATGTCCGCCGCCTTTGTTCAGAAACGCAAAGCCATCACCGAGACCCAGCAAGCCGAGCTCGCAAAGGCGCCGCCGCCTGCCGCTCCGGTCGCCAAAATCCGAATCGCAAAAGGCCGGTAGAAAATCGCGGCCTGAGAGAGATATCGCGCGCCTGCCCGGCGGGTCGCGCCAGACGCGCTACGACGTGCTGAACGAAAAGCAGCCGATCATGACGAAACTGGCGCTGCGCATCGGCAAGCTGGCCGGCGAAGGCTTTCCGGCGCCTTAGGCGGTGGTGTGGGGCGCCTTAAAATCAGTTCCGAGCCGGTTTTTTTACCGCGATCATCTCTGGTGTGGCCGAGTCGTTGCCGTAACTTTCTCGCGCCTCTTGGGTACTGCCCGATTCGGGTGGGTTTTGCGCGTGCTGTCGATACAACCGCCCCCTATAGATTGTATCGAACAATGGCAGAACGCATACGGAAATACACTTTTTAACTCAATCTATTAACCACCATCTTGCCAATAGGAACAAACCGTGTACCTTGTGCCCTATCCGGGCGGTGCGAATTCATTGGGAATGCGGCGCGCGCCGTGGAATAAGAGGGCGAAACAGATGAGTCAGGCGGCATTGCGCGTCGTGGCCAAGGAAGACGGAAGCAGCGACAAAAAGCGGGCTCTGGAAGCCGCGCTGGTCCAGATCGACCGGGCCTTCGGCAAGGGTTCGGTGATGAAGCTCGGTCAGCGCGAGCCGGTCACCGCGGCCGACACGGTCTCCACCGGATCGCTCGGCCTCGACATCGCGCTCGGCATAGGCGGGCTGCCGCGCGGCCGCGTGGTGGAAATCTACGGCCCCGAATCTTCCGGCAAAACGACGCTGGCGCTGCACGCCGTCGCCGAAGTGCAGAAGCGCGGCGGCATCGCCGCCTATGTGGACGCCGAGCACGCGCTCGATCCGATCTATGCCAAGAAGCTGGGCGTCGATGTCGATGAACTCTTGATCTCGCAGCCCGACACCGGCGAGCAGGCGCTGGAAATCACCGATACGCTGGTGCGCTCAGGCGGCGTCGACGTGGTGGTGATCGATTCGGTCGCCGCGCTGACACCGAAGGCCGAACTCGAAGGCGAGATGGGCGATCAATTGCCCGGCCTGCAAGCCCGTTTGATGAGCCAGGCGCTGCGCAAGCTGACCGGCTCGATTTCCAAATCCAACACCATCGTCATTTTCATCAATCAGATCCGCATGAAGATCGGCATCATGTTCGGCAATCCGGAAACCACCACCGGCGGCAATGCGCTGAAATTCTATGCCTCGGTGCGGCTCGACATCCGGCGCATCGGCGCGATCAAGGATCACGACGACGTGGTCGGCAACCAGACCCGCGTCAAGGTGGTCAAGAACAAGGTCGCCCCGCCCTTCAAGCAGGTCGAGTTCGACATCATGTACGGCGTCGGTATCTCTAAATCCGGCGAGCTGCTCGACCTCGGCGTCAAGGCCGGGATCGTGGAGAAATCCGGCTCCTGGTTCTCCTATGACGGTACCCGCATCGGCCAGGGCCGCGAGCAGGCCAAGACCTACCTCGAAGCCAACAAGGAGATGGCGGACAAGATCGAAGCGGCGATTCGCGCCAATGCCGGCCTGATCGGCGCCGCCCTGGCGCTCGGCACGGAAGAAACCGCGGAGGCCGCGGAAGAAGACTGAATCCAGGTCTGTTCCCTTATTGGCATGAGGGAGCGACTCCTGAAGGGGCGTACCGGGCGACCGGTGCGCCCCTTCGTTCTCTTGGCATCAAAGTGACGCATGAACCCCCGGTGTCATGGCCCGCAACAGCGGGCCACCCAGGTGACGATTGCTCGGCGCCGAAGGATTTTGGCCCAGTTTCCCTTGGCAAAGCTGCGCTGGCTTCAACTGGATGGCCCGCTTTGGCGGGCCATGACAAGCCAGTTTTTGATTTCGCGCCCGCTGTCCTGCTCCAGATGACAAGGTTTTGGGCGGCGGTTACAAGGTCTCCATGAAGAGTCTCTCCGATATCCGCGCCGGCTTCCTGGAATTCTTCCGCGACCGGCAGCACGCCGTCGTGCCGTCCTCGCCGCTGGTGCCGCGCAACGACCCGACCTTGCTGTTCACCAACGCCGGCATGGTGCAGTTCAAGAACGTCTTCACCGGCGCCGAGAAGCGGCCCTACAACCGCGCCACCAGCGTGCAGAAATGCGTGCGCGCCGGGGGCAAGCACAACGATCTCGACAATGTCGGCTACACCGCGCGTCACCACACCTTCTTCGAAATGCTGGGCAACTTTTCCTTCGGCGATTACTTCAAGGAAGAAGCGATCTTGTACGCCTGGGATTTCGTCACCAAGACGGCGGCGCTGCCCAAGGACAAGCTGCTGGTCACGGTCTATCCCACCGACGAACAGGCGCGCGGTCTGTGGAAAAAAATCGCCGGGCTTTCGGACGACCGCATCATCGGCCACAAGGACAATCTGTGGGCCATGGGGCCGCTGGGGCCGTGCGGCTTCTGCTCGGAAATCTTCTACGACCAGGGCGATGGCGTGGCTGGCGGGCCGCCCGGCTCGGCGGACGAAGACGGCGACCGTTATCTGGAATTCTGGAACCTTGTCTTTATGCAGTTCGAGCAGGTCGACGCGGACACCCGCATCGAGCTGCCCAAGCCCTCGATCGACACCGGCCTGGGGCTGGAGCGGCTCACCGCCATCCTGCAAGGCGTGCAGAACAATTACGACACCGACCTGTTCCGCCATTTGATCGCCGCCTCGGTGGAGTTCTCCGGCGCCAAAAGCGAAGGCGAGGCCAAGTTCAGCCATCGCGTCATCGCCGACCATTTGCGCTCGACCTCGTTCTTGATCGCCGACGGCGTGCTGCCGTCCAACGACGGGCGCGGCTATGTGCTCCGCCGCATCATGCGCCGCGGCATGCGTCACGCGCACCTGATCGGCTCGAAGGACCCGCTGATGTACCGCCTGGTGCCGGCGCTGGTCGCCGAGATGGGCACCGCCTATCCGGAACTGAAACGCGCCGAAGCGCTGATCGCCGAGACCTTGAAGCTGGAAGAAACTCGCTTCCGCGAAACTCTCGCGCGGGGTCTGAAGCTGCTTGATGAAGCGACGGGCAGCATGAAGGCAGGCGACATCCTGGCCGGCGATGTCGCCTTCAAGCTCTACGACACCTTCGGCTTCCCGCTCGATCTGACGCAGGACGCTTTGAAAGCGCGCGGCATTGCGGTGGATACCGCCGGATTCGAAACCGCAATGGCCAAGCAGCGCGCCGATGCGCGCAAGGCCTGGGCCGGGTCCGGCGAAGCCGCCACCGACGCGGAGTGGTTCGCCATCCTGGACGAACTCGGCCGCACGGAATTTCTCGGCTACGACACCGAAGAAGCCGAAGGCACCATCGTGGCGCTGGTGAAAAACGGCGAGCGCGTGAAGCGGGCCAAGGCAGGCGAGAGCGTTCTGGTGCTGACCAATCAGACGCCGTTCTATGCCGAATCCGGCGGCCAGGTCGGCGACACCGGCACGTTGAAATCGGCCCGCGCCGAAGGCAAGGTCATCGATACCGAGAAAAAGCTCGGTGCGCTTTACGTGCACGTGGTGGAACTGACCAAGGGCGAACTGGCCGTCGGCGATGCCGTCGATCTGACGGTGGACGACGAACGGCGCCGCGCCACCCGCGCCAACCATTCGGCGACTCATCTTTTGCATGCCGCGCTGAAGCGCGTGGTGGGAGCGCATGTCTCGCAAAAGGGCTCGCTGGTGGCGCCCGACCGGCTGCGCTTCGATTTCAGCAATCCCAAGCCGGTGACGCCGGACCAGCTCGAACGCGTCGAAGCGCTGGTCAATCAGGTGGTACGCCAGAATTCCGATGTCGCCACCCGCCTGATGCCGACCGACAAGGCGATCGAGGCGGGCGCCGAAGCTTTGTTCGGCGAGAAGTACGGCGAAGAAGTGCGCGTGCTGACCATGGGCGAGGACGGCGACAAGCCTTATTCCGTCGAACTTTGCGGCGGCACCCATGTGCGCCGGCTGGGCGACATCGGGCTGTTCACGATCCTCTCGGAGAGCGCGGTGGCCTCGGGCGTGCGGCGCATCGAAGCGCTGACCAGCGAAGGCGCGCGGCGCTATCTTTCGCATCAGGCCGAATTGGCGCGCGACGCCGCGGCCGCGCTGAAGACCAACGCCGAGGAATTGCCGGCCCGCGTGGCGCAACTTTCCGACGACCGCCGCCGGCTGGAGCGCGAGCTTGCCGATGCGAAAAAGGCGTTGGCGCTGGCTGGTCCGGCGCAAGGCGCGAAGGGCGACGATGCCAAGGAGATCGGCGGCGTCAAAACCGTGCTGCGCGTGGTGGAAGGCGTGAATGCCAAGGATCTGAAAAGTCTGGCGGACGACGCCAAGGCCAGCCTCGGCTCCGGCGTCGTGGCTTTCGTGGCCGTGGCGGACGGCAAGGCGTCGATTGTCGTGGGCGTCACCGACGATCTGAAGGACCGCATCAGCGCGGTCGATCTGGTGCGGCTGGGCGCCGAAGCGCTGGGCGGCAAGGGCGGCGGCGGACGCGCGGACATGGCGCAGGCGGGCGGACCGGACGGGGCGCGTGCGCCCGATGCGCTGGCCGCCATCGAGCGGCGGCTGGCGGCCATTTGATGCGAGGACGATGAGCACGAGCTATCACGAAACGCTTCGCCGCCGCGTCTATCTCGTACTCGAAGGCGGACGCGCCGGTGGGTTGCTTGGCGGCATTGTCGAAGTCTTCCTCATCGTTCTCATTCTGCTCAATGTGATCGGCTTTACCTTACAGACGGTGCCATCGATCGAGAGATTGTACTGGTTCGATCTGACGGCGCTGGAAATCACCTCCGTCGCGATCTTTACGGTGGAATACGCACTGCGCCTTTGGGTTTCGGTGGAAGACCCGATGGTCGCCGAGACCGGACCCTGGCACGGGCGGCTGCGCGCCGCCTTGAAACCGCAGATGGTGATCGACTTTCTGGCGTTCGCTCCGGTTTATTTCACGATCTTCTTTCCCATTCTCGATCTGCGCTTTCTAAGATTGGTGCGGCTCCTCAGACTGCTCAAGATCGCGCGCTATTCGCCCGCGCTATCCACCATCGCCCAGGTCCTGGTCAACGAGCGGCGCGCCCTGTTCGGCACCTTGCTGCTGATGCTGTGCGCCACCGTCTTTGCCGGCGCCAGCATGCATGCGGTGGAAGGCGCGGTGCAGCCGCAGGTGTTCGGCACGATCCCGGACTCCATGTGGTGGGCCATCACCACCTTGACCACGGTGGGCTATGGCGACGTCGTGCCGGTGACGGCTTTGGGCCGGATGGTCGCCGGTTTCACCATGGTCACCGGCGTCGGCCTCTTGGCCCTGCCCGTTGGCGTGATTGCAACCGGCTTCATCGAGACGATTCATCGCCGCGATTTCGTGGTTACCTTCGGTATGCTGGCGCGCGTGCCGCTGTTCCGCGAGTTCGAAGCGCGGATTCTGAGCGAGATCCTGAACCTGCTGCATTCGCAGTCGGTGTCGCGCGGCGATATCATCGCAGTGCGCGGCGCGCCGGCCCGGGCGATGTATTTCGTCGTCTCGGGAGAAGTGGAGGCCGAGGTTCAGCACAACAAGATCCGCTTCAGACCGGGGGATTTCTTCGGCGAACTGGCGCTGCTGCACCAGACACCCAGGCGCGCAACCATCGTAGCCGTCACGCACTGCCGGCTGCTCGCCTTGTCGGCGGAGAATTTCGCAATGCTGATCCGCAAGCACCCGATGCTCAAGAAACGCATCGAAGAGGCGGCCGGCGAACGCCTCAAGAGTTTCAGCGGCGACGAAGGCGACTTCACGCACTCCGAGGTGGCGTCCGCCGGCAAGGACCACGACTGGTTCCGCGAAGACGATTGAGTTTTCTCCCGCCGTTCACAGGGGAGTGCCGAGCGCAGTGAGGCGAAGGGGGCATTTGAGTCCGCCCCCTCGGGCGCTTCGCGCCGCCCCCCCGTAAACGGGGGAGGAAAAACATCGAGGCCTACCCCTTGAAGAACACGCAGATCTTGTTGCCGGTGGGATCGCGCAAATACGCGCCGTAGAACTCCTTGCCCTCGGGCGGCCGGAAGCCGGGCTTGCCCTCGTCGCTGCCGCCATTGGCCAGACCGGCCGCGTGCGCCGCATCGACTTCCGCTTTGGAGTGGCCCTTGAAGGCCAGCATGCTGCCGTTGCCGGCGGTCGCGGGCTTCTTGTCGAACGGCGGACAGACATAGGCGTAATGGCTGTCCTCGCCCTTGGGGCCGTAGCCGATCCAGCCGCCGTCGGCGAATTTGCGCTCGTCGCCCAGCGCGCCCAGAACCGCGTCATAGAATTTGCCTGACGCCTCTGTATCGAGCGCGCCGATGGTGACGTAACCGATCATGAATGCCTCCCTAAAATGCTTGCCGAAAAAACATAGCTTGGTGGTAAGAACAAATAAAGAACATTCTTACCTTCATGTCCAGCACAAGGTGCCTTAAGTTTAAGAGAGGACACTCAATTGGCGTTTGACCGACAGATGGACGGACACGAGTTCGATCCTGTTACAGGTGTCTGCCACAAATGCAAAATGACGCGTGAGAAATATGAAGATAGGGGCGTGCATCCACCTTGTGAGCCGAAGAAAGGCGGAATTCCCATCCCGAACGATGACAAATAGCATGCCCTAGCTGTGCGACATACTGAGTGTCACGGCCCGCAAATGCGGGCCGCCCAGCTGAAGCCAGCTCAGGTTTTCCAGACCGGCACAGTGCAATTCTTTCGGCGGCGAGTTGTAGTCACCTGGATGGCCCGCATTCGCGGGCCATGACACTGGGGTTTGTGCATCACCTTGATCGCACTCGCGCTTTATCCCATCGCCTTTTTCAAATTCTCGTCGACCTTGTCCAGGAATCCTTCGGTGGTCAGCCAGTGCTGATCGGGACCGATGAGCAGCGCCAGGTCCTTGGTCATGAAGCCCGCTTCCACAGTGTCGACGCAGACTTTCTCCAGCGTGTCGGCGAATTTCGCCAACGCCGCGTTGTTGTCGAGCTTGGCGCGGTGCGCCAGACCCCGCGTCCAGGCGAAAATGGAGGCGATGGAATTGGTGGACGTCGCCTTGCCCTTCTGATGCTCGCGGTAATGGCGCGTCACGGTGCCGTGCGCCGCCTCCGCTTCCACCGTTTTGCCGTCCGGCGTCATCAGCACGGATGTCATCAAGCCCAGCGAGCCGAAGCCTTGTGCCACGGTATCGGACTGCACATCGCCGTCGTAATTCTTGCAGGCCCAGACATAGCCGCCGCTCCATTTGAGCGCGCTGGCCACCATGTCGTCGATTAGCCGATGCTCGTAGGTGATGCCCGCGGCCTTGAACGCGCCCGCGAACTCGGCGTCGAACACTTCCTGGAACAGATCCTTGAAGCGCCCGTCATAGGCTTTCAGAATCGTATTCTTGGTGGAGAGATAGAGCGGGTATTTGCGCCCCAGCGCGTAGTTCATCGAGGCGCGGGCGAAATCGCGAATGGAATCGTCGAGGTTGTACATCGCCATCGCCACGCCCGAGCCCGGCGCCTTGAACACCTCGTGCTCGATCACCTTGCCGTCGTCGCCGACGAATTTGATGGTGAGCGTGCCTGCCGAAGGATAGCGAAAATCGGTGGCGCGGTACTGGTCGCCATAGGCGTGACGGCCGATCACGATGGGCTGGGTCCAGCCCGGCACCAGGCGCGGCACATTCTTGCAGATGATCGGCTCGCGGAAAATCACCCCGCCCAGGATGTTGCGGATGGTGCCGTTGGGCGACTTCCACATCTTCTTGAGATGGAATTCCTCTACGCGGGCTTCGTCGGGCGTGATGGTGGCGCATTTGACGCCGACGCCATGCTTCTTGATGGCCTCGGCCGCGTCGATGGTAACCTGGTCGCCCGTCGCGTCGCGGTGTTCGACGCCAAGGTCGTAGTACTCCAGGTTGATGTCCAGATAGGGCAGGATCAGCTTGTTCCTGATGAGCGCCCAGATGATGCGGGTCATCTCGTCGCCGTCGAGCTCGACGACCGGATGTGCTACCTTGATCTTGTCCATGGAATTCCTCGGGCGGGTGGGGATGGCGTAGGCTATAGCCGGGCGGCATAATGTCGTCAAAGCCAGAATGTGAAAAGATGAACCTCGCCCCCTCCATCATCCTTTGCCAGCCGCAGCTCGGCGAAAACATCGGCGCGGCGGCGCGCGCCATGAAGAATTTCGGGCTCACGGATTTGCGACTGGTGGACCCGCGCGACGGCTGGCCCAACGAGAAGGCCGACGCGATGGCGGCGGGCGCCGCGGACATCATTGCCGGCGCGCGACTTTTTGCAACGCTGCACGACGCCTTGGCGGATCTGAATATCGTCTACGCCGCGACGGCGCGCGAACGCGGCGTGACCAAGGAGATCCTGACGCCCGCCGAAGCCGCGCGGCGGCTGCGCGCCGCTTCTGCCGAAGGAGAAAAAACCGGCATCCTGTTCGGCAACGAACGCGCCGGCCTGGAGAACGACGACATCTCGCTGGCAGATGCCGTCATCACAATTCCAACGGCGGAATTTGCCTCGCTGAACCTGGGACAGGCGGTTCTGCTGAATGTCTACGAATGGTTCCGACTGGACGACAAAACACCCGCAGCGCGCATCGAGCACGGGCCGCTGCATCGCAAGCCGACGCGCGAAGACATGATCCAGCTCTTCGACCATCTCGAAGGCGAGTTGCGCAGCTCGGGGTTTCTCTATCCGCCCGACAAGCAAGCGCATATGGCCCGCGCCATTCGCGCCACCTTGCATCGCGCGCAGCTGACCTACCAGGAAGTGCAGACGCTGCGCGGCATGATCGTCGCGCTTGCCAAAGGCAAACATCGCGGGCCGAAGGAAGATTAGCGTCTAGCTCGAAACCCGGCCCTGCCAGACCGGCCAGCAGGCGGACCGGCCGTTCGCCTTACCGGCATTGTAGAGCTTCATCTGCGCGTCTTCCGCAGACGTGCCTCTTTGCATGGCGGTGAAGTCGGAGCCGTTGGCGCACCACACGTAGAACTGATGTTTGCCGGAAGCAAAAAAATCGGTCTGCTTGGTAGAGCCTAAATTGGCGGCGACCGCGACGCCGGCCGCCGCGACCATGACGCCGCCGGCAACCGCAATCAGAACCCGACTTAACGCCACACGCCCACTCCCGGAGGTTTCGGTTCGCCGTCATCGGGTCTGCGAGGACCCGAAGCCAACCGCCCATCCTGTTCGTCCGGCTACCCAACCCCTTGAGGGCCGTTCTCGCGGCCGCCTCTTCTTGCATTCAAGGATACACCGTCCAGGCCCTTTGGCCATCGTTTTCAACACATATGACAGCAGCTTAATGCCGTTAAGATGAACGGCGCGAAGGCTCGGCCCCTGCGGCCCGCACGATTTCCTCGATCTCCTGCGCCGCCTTCTCAACTTCTGCGACAGCGCGCCCGCGGACCACAAGCTGCACGCTGACGCCGCCCGGGCCGAAGGCCGGATAACTGCCGATCGCAACCGTGGCGTGCTCGCGCTGCAATTGGGCCAGCGCCGCAGCGATGGTCCCTTCGCCGATGGCTGCCGAAATCGTGATGGCGTGAACCACGGTTCCCCGGGCAAGCCGGGGCGCCAACTCCAACAGCATCGCCTGCATGATCATCGGCACGCCCGCCATCACGAAGACGTTTTCGATCTGGAAGCCCGGCGCCGTGGAAACACTGTTTTTCACCAGGCTGGCGCCGGTGGGGATGCGCGCCATGCGCCTGCGCATCTCGTTGAACTCGCCGGGCTTGAAGCGCGCCGCTAGCATTTCGAGCGCCTCGGGATGGTAATCGATACCCACATCGAAAGCGCGGGCAACGGCGTCGGCGGTAATGTCGTCATGGGTCGGCCCGATCCCGCCGGTCGTAAAAACGTAGGTGTAGCGGGCCCGCAGCGCATTGAGCGCCGCCACAATCTCGGCCTCGATATCGGCCACGACGCGGATTTCCTTAAGGTCGATTCCCAGCGAACCCAGGAACCTGGCGATGCTGTTGCTGTTGGTGTCCTGGGTGCGGCCGGACAGGATTTCGTCCCCGATGACGAGAACGGCGGCCGTAATTGCCCCGGACTGGCTCATAACCACTCTTTTGTGTAAGAAACCATTGAGAAAGCCGGTCTAGAAGATACACGGCGGTACCCTATATCAAACCGGCGATGAGCGAACAGAGTATGACGTCCTTTATGCCCGAAGCCGAAATCTTCGAAGCCGCGCGGCGCGCCCATTTCGCGGTCGCCTTGCACACGTCCAA
>Ga0265339_10003069_pt1 | contig 11753 bp, 9 predicted proteins | sample 4CB219metaG_FD_202085 | JGI IMG/M metagenome (GOLD analysis project Ga0265339, IMG submission 202085) | Rhizosphere microbial communities from Carex aquatilis grown in University of Washington, Seatle, WA, United States - 4-CB2-19 metaG | ecosystem: Host-associated > Plants > Roots > Rhizosphere...
GCCGACAGGCAAGCCTGATCTACGTCCAGGCGCGATTCCGACCTTTCTTTCTCTGCAATAACCTCACCACCCCCGCGTTTGTCTAAGTGGCTGTACCGCGCGGTGTGCTGCGGTGCGACAAATACAAAACAATGTATTGAGAGGATCGGTCATGAGGAAGGTATTGATGATGGTGGCGGTGGTGGCAGCGGCGGCGATGATGGGCTCTGCGTGGGCGCAGGATACCAAGCCCAGCACCGATGGCAATGGCAAGGCCGCCAATTGTCATCGTGGCCATGGTGAGCTGTTCAAGGGCGTCAACCTGACCGACGATCAGAAGCCCAAGGTCAAGGACATCATGACCAAGCAGAAGACCGCGATCGAGGCCTGGCGTAAGGAAAACGGCCCTAAGCTCAAGGACCTCCACGAGAAGATGGTCCAGGCCCGCAAGGACAAGGATGAGGCGAGCATCAAGAGCACCAAGGCCGACATCCAGAAGATCTGGGAGTCCCGCAAGGCGCTGCATGAGAGCCTGATGAAGTCCCTGGGCGGCGTCCTGACGGCTGACCAGATGACCAAGGTGAAGGAAAACTTCAAGGAGTGCAGGGCTGAGCGCGGCCAGGGCCAGAGGCACAAGGGTGGCCCCACAACCGCCCCGGCCAAGTAACGACCTGAACGCAGCAGGAAGGCGGAGGGAGATCCATCAACGCGGGCTTGTCCCTATTCATCAAGGGCAGGCCCGCGTTGCTTTTGAACTATTGTCAGGACGCGAGCTGGGCTTGCCTCTTTGCGTCATTCGATGGCCTCGAACTACGCAAAAAGGCAAGCCAGATCCACGTCTAGCTCAGTTTTGGATCGGGGCACTACTCCTCCATGTCGGCGTCCCCGCCCGCAGAACGGAGGACTGGGACCGTGGTCGGCATAGTCGTGGGTGCGTATATCACGGTTCGCTCGTTGTTGCCGTGCTTGACCGTTTCAGTGGAGACGTAGTTGAGGCCCTTCAATGGGCCCGCCTCGTTGGGCGTGCACAGGATGTACATCGGCGGTTGAGCGTACAGCCATTGACGCCAGGCCTGAAGGCCCTTTTCCTCGCCTAGCTGCTGGATCATCAGCCGTTGTCGCTGGCGGATGTCGGGGATCTCCAGCTGCGAGTAATAAACGACAGAGCCCTGGGCCTTGCCCAGCGAGCCGACGCGGTTGCCCTGGGCCACCAAGCGACTGGCCTCCTCGGCGGCCTCTCGGTGGGCGGCGTCGGACCACATGCGTCCGCCAAGTCCAAATACAATAAATGCAGCCGCGGGCGCCAGCAGGAACAGCCCCACTGCCAGTCGGGGCCTCCGCTTAAGCAGGATGTAGGCAGCCACCAGCAAGACGGCCGCTGCCGCCGTGATGACCAGCATGTGCAGCATGTGCGGCTGGTCCATGTGCATCTTTTCTGCGAGCTTGGCGGCGGCGTGGACCTTAAGGGCCAGTAACCCTGCAAACGTACCCACGGCGACGGTGGCCATCGCCAGCACCAAGGCATGCCCGCCGGCGGTGATCTTCGCCATGCGGGCAGACAGCCAGCGGTGCTCGAAGAATAGTTCCCATGCGGCGAACCCGCACAGCATGCACAATGCCGGCAGCAGTGGCAGGATGTAATGGTCGCGTTTGCCAGCCATGGCGCCCATGATGACGAACAGGCCCACGACCCACAGCAGCAGGAAGACCAGTCCGTTGCGCCAGGGGCGGAAGCGATTCATCAGGGGCGTGGCAAAAGCGCCGATCCAGAAGGCCATCCACGGGGCACCCAGTGTCAGCAGGGCCAATAGGTAAAACGCGGGGGTGGAGTCGGTCTGCCACTTGCCTGCACCGGCGGCACGCTGAGTGACCTGCTGATCGATCACGCTGCCCATCTGTGGGAAGATATGGGCGATGAAGACAAACCAGGGAGCGACCATGGCAAGCATGACGACAATGCCCACGATGCCAGCCGGCAGCAGGGGAAGGAGCTGTCGCCACCCACCGTGACCGAGCACGTACCACGCCAGCGGCCCGCCCAGCAGTAGCACCATCGTGATCTGGGTCCCGCGAGATTGTGAAAGGCCCATAGGCGTCCACCAGCGAAGGTGTGGGAAGGTGACTATCGCGAAGGTCAGCAGCAGGCCGATGATCGCGGCGATCAAAAGCATTATCAGTCGGTGCCGGGCAAGGCTGGGTTGGTCGTCGCGGAGGTCGGCCTCGGCACAGACGTCCTGTCGCCAGCCCAGGTAAGCCAGCATCGGCCAAGCCATGATGAGCGGGAAAAGTTCCTTGGTCAGGTTGGCCAGTCCCAGGCAGACGAAGGTGGCGAGGATCCACGTATGGCGTCGCCAGCCCGCGGCGTGCACGCCTCGCCAGAAGCACAGCATGCTGGCGGACATCCACAAGGCCAGGTTCATCTCCGGTCGGCCGTTGCGGCCCCAGATGACCAATCCGCTGCAACCCGCGAGCATGATCGCGCCGATAAGGGCGGCACCCGGCGGCAGCATTTGTCGGCCCAGGGCGAGCATGATAAGGCACAAGGCGATGGCGGCCAAGGCCGATGGCAGGCGGGTTGTGAAGGCCCCGGCGGGCAGGCCCAGTTTCTGCAGGCCGGCAACGAGCCAATACTGCAGGGGCGTCTTGACCAGTCGCGGCTGGCCGTTCATGACAGGCACCATCCAGTGATTAAGCGCGGTGTTTGGCGGGGGCGGGGCCGAGAGGTTTTCTGCGTCCAGCCAGGCCTGCGGCGTAACCATGTTGTTGGCCGTGATGGCGACGAAGGCCTCATGCTCTTCCATCGACCGCCGGCCAAGCCCTGGCAACTGCACCGCGGCGGCAACCAGGAAGACAAGGAGATAGTGCCATTTAGCCTTCATGAATTCCGTTTCCCATTGGAGACTCAAACAGCGTGAACTCGCTGACTCCTGAATTCGTTATTTCGGAACAGGTTAACCGCATCTTCCTGGAGCCTGGCAGTGGCTTGCTCTTCGCAAACGTCCGGCATTCGGGGCCGCCTGGCCTACCGTTGCGCCGTACACCGCAGCGTTTGCCGCGATCAACCCCGGCAACGCAGTGCCGGGGCTTTGGGAAGAAGAACCACCGTTAGCAAATCAACCAGTTAACGCTGTTCCGCCCGCACCACACGCTTGACCGCATACGTCTTGGCGCTGGTGGACTCGAAGTAAATGCGGACGAGCATCTCGCCGATCAGGCCGGTGGACAGGAAGATCATGCCAGTCACCAGCAGGACCACGCCCAGGGCCATCAGCGGGCCGTGCTCTGCCATCAGAGAGAAGTGGCCCCACTGGACGAGCTTGCGGATCAGGCCGTAACCCAGGATGCCCAGCCCGCCGGCCAGGCAGACGCTGGCCCACTTGCCAAAGAAGTGGAGCGGCCTGGTCATGTAGCGCGTGGTGAATCGCAGGGCCAGTAAGTCCAGTGCTACGCGGAAGGTTCGCCCGATGCCGTAGTTGCTCTTGCCTGCCGCCCTGCGAACATTCTTGATGGGCACCTCGCATATGCGGGCGCCCAGCCGGGAGGCTACCGCGGGCACGAAGCGGTGCATGTCGCCGTAGAGGCGGACGCCCTCGAGCACCTCGCGGCGATAGGCCTTGTAGGTGGTGCCGAAGTCGTGCAGGTTCACGCCGCTGACCTTGGCAAGAAGCAAGTTGGCGATCCGCGAGGGCAGTCGGCGAAAGAGGAAGCCGTCGCCGCGGCGGATCCGCCAGCCGCTGGCGATATCCCAGCCCTCATCGATCTTTTTGATGAAAAGGGGCAACTCGTACGGGTCGTGCTGCAGGTCGCCGTCCATGGCGATAATGATCTCGCCCGCGGCGTGGTCAAAGCCCGCCTGAAGGGCAGTCGCCTGCCCGAAGTTTCGGCGAAGATCGACGAAGGTGATCTGGGCGTGCTGGCGGGCCAGGGCCTCCAGGACTTTCGGCGTGGAGTCGCGGCTGCCATCGTTGACGACGATAAGTTCGTACGTCGCGCCCACGTGCCGCATGACGCGGATGATCCGCAGGCAGAGTTTTTCGGCGATGCCTTCCTCGTTGTAGAAGGGCACAACCACGCTGTATTTGATTGGAGTCTTAGATGCTTCCATAGTGTACCAGCTTGATCCCTTGACGCGTGAAAGCCTCGCGAACGCCGGCGTCGCACAGGGCCGCCAACTCCTGCCGGCGGCCGCCCAACAGACGTGTCTGCGAGGGGTCCAGATCCTCAGGATGGCCGGGGTGAGTCATGATTTCCGTTAACCCCGGCTCCACAGAGGCCGCCGCCTGAATCAGGTAAGTAGAATCGATTTGCCCCGTGTGGGCAATGCCAAGTGTGCCGGTGGCGGGAAAAAGAGTTGCGTCGTGGCGGCCCAGTCGCCAGGCCAGGCCAACCATCCAAGCTACCCGGCGGGCCTTGGCGGTGGTCGCTGGCCAATCGCCTGGGGGGAGCTTTTCGATGGGCCGGCGAATGCAGGCAATTCCGTAACGGCGGGCCAGGCGCTCGACGATCTTGGCGAGAGGGCCAAACGCGTGGGCGTGGCGGTGACTGTCCAGGTGCGTCGGGCGTATGCCGTGATCGATCACCCAGCGGATCTGGGCGTCGAATTCCGCCTCAACGGCCGCCAGCAGCCACGGCCGAAACATGCAGGCCTTGATCACGCCGACGGCGGTGCGGTTCATCAGGCCGTCGGCGCCGGCCAGTCGTCTCCCGGCCTTTGAAAGTGTCGGGCCTTGCGCGGCGTTGAGGTGTACCCCGACGCCCAGGCCGGGTGCGTCCTTGAGCATGGCCAGGCAATCCGCCGCCGCGGGCATATTAGCGGCCAGCGTGGTGGAAGTCAGTACGCCCTTTATGTGGGCTTCCACAATGCCAGCCGACACCCCGAGCGACCACCCAAAGTCGTCGGCGTTTATGATGACCAATCTTTCCTGCGAGCGACAATCCATTGCGGTGATTATAATCCTTTCAAAATTAAAGCAATGTGAATTGGGACAAACTAAAACGGCGGCCACAGAGTACACAGAGAACACTGAGAGAATAGAAAAGGCCTGTTTTTTTCGCTATCTTCAGGGTCGTCTTCTATATGAGTCTTCTATAAGACGATACGTGACCCAAAGCCCCGGCACTGCGTGCCGGGGGGAATGCGCCACGCGCTTCGCTTGCACAACCACCTGGGAACAACTGCTCCCAGGAAGAAAGACACAATGAATCGTCCACTAATAGCTATCTTGATCGTGTTTTTATCATCCGTTACGGGGGTTGCGACCGCTGCCGCACAGGACGTCCATCAGGCTTCCACGTCCAGCGTGGCGGTGGACAAGGACGCCCGCATCGCCCAATTGGAGCATCAACTGGCCCGGCAGCAGGCACGTCTGGACTATCTCGAACCGAAGGTCGGTTTCCCATCGCCCATCGAGAAATGGCGAGAGTACTGGGTGGCGTGGCTGCTATTCCTGATCGGCATGGCCGGTGAGGGCGTGTTCTTCCTGCGATTCGTCGTGCAGTGGTGGGCCAGCGAAAAACATGGGCGAACCGTCGTGCCGATGATGTTCTGGTACCTGTCGCTGATCGGCACCTTCGGTGTGCTTGTATGGGCTGCGTACTGCATCAACTGGGTGTTCATCCTGGCCTACAGTCTCAACGTGTTCCTCTATGTACGCAACCTGGCCATTGCCCGCCGCACGCAATTGGCGACCCAAAGCCCAGGAAGAACAATATGATCTTGGGTGGTCCGGCGGGGCAGGTTTTCCCCTGATTAACCGACGTAAAGAGGTAAAACGTCGTCTGAATGCAGCAGGCCGTTGGGCTTTACCCGAATAGCCCCTTGCAGGTTGTGTTGCAGTCTGGCGGTTAGTCGGTATAATGTGTCGCTTTGCCTGGCGGGGCTATCCCCGGGCTATGAACTTAGGCTCTGCAAGGAGTAACTCGATATGACACAGGCCGTCGCGATGAAGCTGGACGAATTGGTGGCAAAGGATTCCTGGTCTGCGGACGACTTCAAGGCCCTGGTCGCCGAGGTGACGAACAGCCCAGACGCCGTTCGCAAGCTCCGCCAACTGCTGCAGGATGTGCAACAGGCCAACCCCGAACCCAAGGGTGCCGCCGCCGTGAAGGTAGGCATGCTGCAGTACTTGCTGTGCCGCTTCCATGAGGCCCTGGCTACCCTGGCTGGCGCCACCGACAACAAGGAACGCCGCTACTTCCAGGCCATGTGCTACAAGCACCTCCGCCAGTACGACAAGGCCGTTGAGGAGCTTGAACGCGCCCGCGACAAGGGGTTCGACGCCGCCAGCGTGGATTCGCAGATGGTGGAGGTCAAGGCCATGGCCGGTGATATCGACGGCAGCGCCAAGCTGCTCAACAAGCTCAACGCCTCCTCCCTGGGCGGCCGACATGCTTACCTCCGTGGGCTGATCGAGGAGCTCTCCGGCCGTGCTGAAAAGGCTGCGGATATGTATGAGGAAGCCCTTTCGGTCGACGAGAATAATGCCGAGGCCGCCTTCCGCCTTGCGTACTATCTCGACCTTCATGGCGAGGAGGAAGAGGCGATCGAGCTTTACAAGTCCTGCATCGCCCATCCCCCGGTTTACAGCAGTGCGTTGATGAACCTGGCGATCCTCATGGAGGACAGCGGCAGGTACGAGGCGTCCATGCAGTACCTGCGTCGCATTCTGGCGATCAATCCCAATCATCCGCGTGCGCGGCTGTTCCAGAAGGATGTGGACGCGTCACGGACGATGTTCTACGACGAGGACCAGGCCAAGCGTATGGCAAAGCGCAACGCCGTGCTGGACATCCCGGTGACGGACTTTGAACTGTCGGTCCGGGCCCGCAACTGCCTCAAGAAGATGAACGTTCGCACCCTGGGCGACCTGGTCCGGACCTCCGAGGCCGAACTGCTGGCTTATAAGAATTTCGGCGAGACTTCGCTCAAGGAAATCAAGGACATGCTGTCGGCCAAGGGCCTGCGGCTGGGCCAGGCGACCGAGGAGCCCTCGCTGCTGTCGATGACGAGCGCGCCCGATGAGGCGCCCGTGGCCAAGCCAGCCGCCAACGAAGGCGTCCGCTCGGTGCCCATTACGCAGGTGGAGTTCTCCATCCGCGCTCGCAAGGCCCTTGAAAGCCTCAAGATCGTCACGATGGGTGATCTGGCCTCGCGTTCCGAGGCCGAACTGCTGTCCTGCAAGAATTTCGGGCAGACCAGCCTCAACGAGATCATTCAGCGTCTTGGCGAATACGGCCTGCGCCTCCGCGAGGCGTGAGTCGCTTAGCCGCGAACATCGCGAATTAAGCGGACTGAACAAAGACGAGCGCGATTAATAGATGAAGCGGATTACTGGATAAGCTTATCCCTTAATCCGCTTCATCCGTTAATCGCGCTCGCATTCGTTTTCGCAAGTCGCGGCTAACTCTTCGTTCACTTCTTTTGTATCGCCGCGATTTCCTTAAGCCGCTCGATAATGGGCAGGTGCTGGGTGCACTGCTTTTCGCACGCGCCGCACTGGATGCAGCCGGCGGCGTCCTCGGGCTTGAGGCCCCAATGCCAGGCTAACCGCTGGACGATAGCATCCTCGGCATCGCCACTGGCCAGCAGCTTGTGGTTGTATGCGTCCATCATCGACGGGATCGCCACGTCCTTGGGGCAAGGCAGGCAGTAGCCGCAGCCGGTGCAGAAGCCCTGGAAATTCGGGGCGAAATTCTTCCGCATCGTCTCGATGTGCTGGGCACTATAAGGCTGGAAATTGTCTATCGCGTCGCAGGCCTCATCCACATGCTGCGTAGTCGAGAAGCCAACCAGGGCTGCCGTGATAGCAGGCTGCGAGACGTTGAATCGCAAGGCAGCCGCCACTGGAGAGGGGTCGGCCGGGCCCTTCAGGAATGCGAACCGTTCGGCGTGGCGGGGGATCAAGCCGCCGCCCAGCGGGTTCATCGTGACCACGCCCAGGCCCATCTCGCCGGCGGCGTCAACGGCCTCCTGGCGGTACGGGAAGTCGATCGCACTATAGCCCAGGGTCACTCCCTCGAACTGGCCCTCCTTGAGCACGCCCTTTAGCTGTTGCCCAGGCATGTGGGAGGAGACAACCACGTGCGAGATCAGCCCCTCAGCCTTGGCCTTGAAGGCCGCCGCCACAGCGCCGCCATCGAACCGCTTGCGCCAGGCGTCGGGGTTGAGGATGCACCAGATGTGGTAAAAGTCGATCCGCTCGACACCGAGGCGCTTGAGCGACCGTTCCAGGTCCTTGCGAAGGTCGGCCTCATTGCCGCCGAAGGTCTTGGTCGAGGTGTAGAACGTGCCGGGCTTCATCTGCCGCAGAGCTGCGCCGACGATGTCCTCGCTCTTGTCCTCCTGGTAGCCCGGGGCCGTGTCGAAGTAATTCACGCCACGCTGGTAGGCCCGCATGACTACCTCGGCGGCCTTGTCGATATCCTTGTAGTCGGCAAATCTCATCCCGCCGCACGCGATCACGGAGACCTTCTTGCCGGTCTTTCCATACTGCTTGTACCACATCGTCGCTCACCTTTTGGAGGAGTGTATTGATAAGTCGGTAAGTTACTCGGTTGTTTGGTTGCAGTCTATCGCTTCCTGGGGATTTTGCTCTTGGCCTGCTCATGCCATGCGTTGACGTTCATCATCAGGCCCTGGTAAGTGGGATCCCGCGGATCCTGCTCGGGCACCAGGGTCATGATGCGGGAGAAGAAGCCCTCCGCCTCCACCCACTGGTGGGCGGCCATCCGGGACACGCCATTGCTGTAGTCCTGCTGGATGGCCGTAATCAGGCCGTCAGGCTTGCCGCGGTTCTTGGAGTCGGCCGTGCCTTCCAGGCAGTCGATGAACTTCTGCTCATCCGCGGAGGGCATGTTTGGCGAGCCGCTGTAGGCCATGTACAGCTTGTAGTGCTTGATGCAGAGATACTTGTCCTCGGGCCGGGTGGGGCCATAGGTTCCGTAGTAGCCTTCGGCCTTTCGCTGTTCCTCGGCTGCCTTGGTAAGGTCCACGCTAAGCTTGGGACGTTCGCGGAGGGCGTCCTCAATATCCTTGGCGTTCAGGATCTTGGGCCCGGCGGCCTTCTCGTCGGAGGAGTTGTCGCCGCTGCGGACAATAAGGATGTAGGTGATCAGGCCGAGCATGGCAACGAAATAGATGGCAAGCAGCACGCCGTACTTCTTGAACTTGGCCTTCTTGGCGGCGGCATCGACATCCTCTGATTGGACATTCGGGGTGTCCCCCCGGGGTTCGGCGTCGTCAGCCACGGCCGCGACCGGCAGGCGCGCTGTCGGCGGCTTGGCCTGGGTGGTCGCCGCGTTTGGCAGGGGAGGCTGTGCTACGTCTTGCGGTGTCGACTCGTCGGGGGCCGGCAGCTCGATGGGCGCCGTGTCCGGGCCTGTGGCGTTATCAGGCCCTGGGGATTCGGGCTTTGCGGGCTTGGCCTTTTGCCTGTAGGCGTCCAAGGCCTCGTCGGCATCATCGCCGACGTCCACGAACAATAGTTCGGTCTCCATGCCAACGCCCAGCACATCGCCGGTGTCCAGAATGATCTTTGCCCCGCTCTTATACCGCTTGCCGTTGACAAGCGTGCCGTTGGCGGAGACGTTCTCCATCAGCCAGCCCTGTACGGTCTTTACCAGTTCCACCTGGCGGCGGGAGACGTAGTCCTCCTTCAGCGGAATGTTGCAGTCGCCCGCTCGTCCGATGACAACCGCATCGCCGGCGATCTTGAGCTTCTGGCCCTTCTGCGGGCCAGACAAGACAACGAATTCTGCGTGGGTGGTGGACATATGTGTAGTTTAACCGGACACGGGGGATTGTCTGCAAGTCAAATAACAACAGCCACAGAGGGCACAGAGAACTCGGAGAAATGCCTCTTCGTTTCCTCTGAGATCTCTGTGTCCTCTGTGGCTGGTCCTCTCAAAACAGTCCGCCCTGCAGGCCTCGGACGATGGCTGGGCCGAAGATGCCCAGGATCACCGCGATGACGATCAGCAGGCAGGGTACCAGGATGCGGACGCTGGCGACGGCGGCGGCGTTCTCGGCGTGGACGGAGCGTTGCAGCCGCAGCAATGTCGCCTGATCGTGCAGTACCTTGTGCAGGGGCGTGCCCAGTTCTTCGGCGTGGATCACGCTGGAGACCAGGCTGCGCATTCCTTCCAGCGGGCTGCGGGCGGCCATGTTCTCCAGGGCCTTGCGGCGGGTCGTGCCCAGTTCCATTTCCGAAAGGGCGGCGCGGAGTTCGGTGATCAGCGGGTCGTCGCCGCGCTCGCGAACGACGGTGCGGACGGCCTCCACGAATGTGGCGCCGGCGCCCATCGCCAGGCTGATCAGATCCAGGACATATGGCAGCTTCTTGGAGATCGACCGCATGCGAAGCTGGGCCTTGTTGTAGATGTTCCAGATATTGAGCACGGTGCCCATTACCAGGCCCGCCAGGAAGACCACCATGCTGATTTCGCTGGTCACAAAGAAGCTGAAGAGCTCCAGGAAACATGCCAGTATCAGGCCCACCAGCAGGGATAAGGCCAGGTATTCCTCGGCGGTGTAGTAGCATGGGCTGCCGGCGGCGACGAGGTTCTTGCGGATCCATTGTTTGGTACGCGGGATGGCCAAGCGGTGGCTTATCCCCAGCAGCGTCCACATCAGTGCGCGAAGGAAGGGCTTCTCGAAGACGGTCTTGCGGTCGGTGTGACCGGTGGCGATGGCGGCCTCTCGCTCGGGCGAAAGATGAATCTCGCCACCCTGGCTGAACATCGTGGTCACCATCAGCACGATGAACGCGAATATCCCTGCGGATATGCCGATCGACCAGGGGTCGACGAGAGCGATCAAGAGTAATTGTTCATATCCAACCATCATGTCTGTGACTCAATCATTTAGTTCATCAGTTGCTCAGTTAATCAGTAAATCAGGGCTGGGGAGCCGGATTAAACCTGTTTAACTGATCAACTGATTAACTCTTAACTGTCTTCTCAAATGTCGATCGACACAATTTTCTTGATCCACAGAAAGCCCAGGATGTTCAGCAGGATGATGCCCACCAGGATCGCGTTGCCGACTGGTGTAGTAAACAGCAGCATCACGCCGTCGGGGTCGATCAGGTAGAAGATGCCCATGGCCACAAACACCAGCATGCCCAGCATGCGGCTGTTGGCCCGGCCTTGCGCGGTGAGTGTCTTGACGCGGTTTTCCAATCTCTGGATTTCGCGGATGGCGTCGGCGATATTGTCCAGCGTCTCGCCAAGATCGCCGCCGCGCTCGCGGTGTGTCTGCAGGGCGGCGAACAATAGGCGGAAGTCGCCGGAGCCCACGCGGGTGGCGCACCTCTCCATCGCCTCCTCAAGCGGCACGCCGTACTCGTACTCACGCAGCATGTGGGCGAATTCCTGCCGCAGCGGCACGGGCCCATCCTTGGCGATCAATCCCATAGCCTGCACCAGGTTCAGCCCCGCCCGCACGCCGCTGGCGATCGTCTGTATGCCCAGCACCAGTTGTGCCTCCAGCTTGGCCAGACGTCGCTTCTGCAGGACGCGCATGATCCCCCAGGGCAGGAACAGGCCAATGAGCAGGCCGGCCGAAATGCCCGCCTTGGCCTTGAGGACCAAAAAGCCGCACATGCACAGGATAAGCACTCCGACGCCCCATGCCCAGGTCATCAGGCGGGGCGGCAGGTCCAGGAGCAGCCGGTCATTGAGCGTGCGGTCGAACTGCTGCTCCTGGCGGCGGAGCATCTCCCGGGCGGGCCCAACCCCGACCAGCACGGCGACCGTTGTGAACGCGAACACCGCAA
>Ga0265339_10003072_pt1 | contig 11751 bp, 15 predicted proteins | sample 4CB219metaG_FD_202085 | JGI IMG/M metagenome (GOLD analysis project Ga0265339, IMG submission 202085) | Rhizosphere microbial communities from Carex aquatilis grown in University of Washington, Seatle, WA, United States - 4-CB2-19 metaG | ecosystem: Host-associated > Plants > Roots >...
CCTGGCGATGGAGTACGCGAAGGACGGCATCCGCGTGAACGCCGTCGCTCCCGGCGCCTCCCTGTCACCCTTGAACCGGGGCGTCGCCGACGGCGTCATGGAGCGTCTCTCGCCGATGGGCCGGCCGTCGACCGTCGAGGACATCGCGCAGGCTGTCCTGTACCTGTCGGCGGCCCCGACCGTCACGGGCGACATCCTCTATGTCGACGGCGGCGCGCACCTGGGCCGCTGGTGACGCGGTCTGCGTAACCGAATCGCGCGCCGGCCATCAGAAGGTCACTCGCCCCATGAGCCCCCCCGATCCGCCGCGCGCGAGCCAGTCGTTCATCGAGAAGGCGGGCGAGGCGTGGGTGCGCCTGCAGGACCGCACTGACACGCTCATCGACCCGCTGGGGCGCGTCGCGATCGAGCGCTCGAGCGTCGCCGCCGGTGAGCGAGTCCTCGACGTGGGTTGCGGGTGCGGCCAGACGCTGCTCCAGCTCGCCGATCGCGCGGGCCCGTCCGGCCAGGTCGTCGGCGTCGACATCTCACCGCCGATGCTCGAGCGCGCGCGGCAGCGCGTCGCGGGGCGGCCCACCATCACCGTCGCGCTCGGAGATGCCCAGGTCTACGCGTTCGCGCCGGGGGCGTTCGACGCCGTGTTCTCCCGCTTCGGCGTCATGTTCTTCGAAGATCCTCGCGCGGCGTTCCGCAACTTGCGCGCGGCGACGCGGTCGGGGGGCCGCCTCTCGTTCGTCTGCTGGCAGGAGCTCGCCAAGAACCCCTGGGCGCAGCGCCCGCTCGAGGCGGTGATGCGGCTGCTGCCGGAGTCTGCGATGCCCGACATGCTGCGCGAGGGGCGGCCGGGGCCCTTCTTCATGTCCGATCCCGCGCTCGTGCGCGCGATCCTCGGCGATGCCGGCTGGAAGGACGTCTCGCTCGAGGCCGTCGAGATGCCGCTGCACCTCGGCGGCGCCGCGACGGTCGACGAAGCCGTGGAATACTGCCTTCAGATCGGCCCCGCCGCGCGCGCGATGGCCGAAGCACCACCGGCGTTCCAGCCGGCGCTCGAGGAGGCGCTTCGCGAGTCACTCACTCCCTTCGAGAGCTCGCGCGGGGTCTTCCTGGACGGCGCTGCTTTCGTCGTCCGCGCGCGGACGGTAACCTGACGCAGGAGATCGCCTTGCCCAGACCCAACCTCGGTGAGCGTGCGCCTGACTTCACCCTTCCGAACGCCGAGGGCAGGCCTGTTCGGCTCGGAGAGTTGCTCGCCGAGAAGGTCGTGGTGCTCTTCTTCTATCCGAAGGACGAGACGGCGGGCTGCACGGTGGAGGCCTGCGCCTTCCGTGACGCCTCCGAGGACTTCACGGCGGCCGGCGCCGAGGTGGTCGGGGTCAGCCGCGACGACGCCGCCTCGCACACCCGGTTCGCCGCGAATCACAAGCTGCCGTTCACCCTCTTGAGCGACGCCGACGGCAGCGTCCACGCGCTCTACGGCGTTCGGACCCGCCTGGGGTTCCTGCGCGATCGAGTGACGTTCGTGATCGATCGGTCGGGGACCGTCCGGAAGGTCTTCACGTCCATGATCGACATGCGCGGGCACGTGCAGAGCTCATTGCCCGTCGTGCGCGAGCTCGTCGGCAGAGCGACGCCGTCTCGATGACGGTTCAGCGGCGCCAACCACCCTCGTGCCAGACGTACCGATCGCCTCGGTGCTCCCACTCGCCGTTGCGCCAGGCCCAGCCGCGCCGCTCGCGCACGTAGTGACCGCGGTGCCACACGTAACGGTGACCCCGCCAGACGTGGTGCCCGCCGACCCAGACGTAGCCGTGCCGCGGGGCAGGGCGCTCGACGATGACCTCGGGCGGAGGCTCGCGCGGCTCGACGTAGATGACCGCCGCCGACGCCAGCGTTGACGAGAGCATCAATGCCATTCCAATGAAGGCGCTCGTAGTTTTCATGCTCGAAAATCTAAGGGGGGGCCCGACGGGGGCAACCGTGCTCCGAGGGGAGTGTCGGAAGGGTGCCATCGCGCGCCCCGAGTGGGCTGATGTCACCGCGTGGTGCCGAGATCGCGGGGAAACAGACGCGTCCCCTGGGCTTCACGACGATGGCACGGCCATCGCATACGGCCACCGGCCATGGATCCCATCAACGAGCTCGAGGCTCAACACAGTCACCTAGAAGACGTCTTCCACGAGATCCTCCTCGCGAAGGACGTGCCCACGAGGACGGAGATCCTCCAGGAGCTCGGCGGCGAGCTCATCGCTCACATCGGGCTCGAGGAGCGGCTGCTGAGGCGCGCGCTGTTCAGCGCGCCGCGCGAGGCTGGCCTTTGGGAGGATTGGGAAGGGCGGCTCCGTCTCGAGCGCGTGGTCATCGCGCTCGGCGCGATCGATCCGAGCGCCGAGACGTTCCTCGCGAGGGTGGCGGCCCTCCAGGAGCTCTTCGAGGATCGGATCGAGTACGAGGAGACGCGGCTCTTCCCGAAGCTTCAGCGTTTCCTGCGTCAGCCTACCTCCGACGTTCCCTTGGCGCCGACGCCCGCGCGCGGCTGGAGTGATATTCGAGCCTAGCTTGTCCCTGAGAAGCCCCGGAGCCCAGGAATGAAGGTCATTCGGAAGGCGGCGCTACTCTTCAAATCCGCCGCGCTCGAATGGAGCAACGACAAGGCGCCGCGGCTGGGCGCCTCGCTCTCCTACTACACGATCTTCTCCCTGGCTCCGGTGCTTCTCATGGTCGTCGCCGTGGCGGGCCTGGCGCTCGGCCCCCAGGCGGCTCAGGGCAAGATCGTCGGGCAGCTGTCCGGGCTTCTCGGCGTCGAGGCGGCCAAGGCGATCCAGACGATGCTGGAGAAGGCGAGCCCGCACGGCCGCGGTATCGTCGCCACGGTCATCGGATTCGTCACGCTCATCGTCGGCGCGACGGGCGTCATGATCGAGCTCCAGGACGCGTTGAACACCGTCTGGAAGGTGGTTCCGAAGCCGGGGCGCGGCATCAAGGGGATCATCCGCGATCGACTGCTCTCCTTCGGGATCGTGCTCGGCTTTGGCTTTCTGCTGCTGGTCTCCTTGGTCCTGAGCGCCGCCGTTGCGCTCCTCGATTCGTGGATCGGCGGCGTCATTCCCGGGTGGGTGCTCGTCGGGTACGTGCTCAGCTACGGGCTCTCGCTGGGGCTCGTCGCGCTGGTCCTGGCGGCGATCTTCAAGATCCTCCCGGACGTGAAGATCGGGTGGCGCGACGTGTGGGTGGGAGCGCTCGTCACCTCGGTGCTGTTTCACCTCGGCAAGTTCGGCATCTCCCTCTACATCAGCAAAGCCAGCGTGGCGTCGACGTTCGGGGCGGCGGGCTCGCTGGCCGTCTTGTTGGTGTGGATCTACTACTCCTCGCAGATCGTCCTTTTCGGCGCCGAGTTCACGCGCGTCTACGCGAATGAATGTGGCTCGCGCGTGGTCGCGGACGACAACGCCATCCCGGTCCCGGAGACGCCGCTCGCCCGCGCCGCCATGGAGAAGCAGATCAAGGACGGCGAGGTTCCGCCTTCACGGTCAGGTAACCTTCCACGTCCTGCACGCCCGTGACCCCTTGGCCACGCTCGGCGCCTTCTCCTTCGACCGGTGCCGGGAACCATGCGGCTACCCGCCGGTGACGATTCCGCGGCACGAGGCGGCGTGCTCCTGATGCTGCGCGGGCACCATTCTTGCTGACGCTGGGGAGATGCTCGATTCCAGCGGAATGGTTCTGGTCGTGGACGACGACGAGAACTGGCTCGAAACGCTCACTGACTTCCTCGCCGAAGAGGGGTACGCCGTCGTGGCGGTGCCGGACGGCGCGTCCGCGCTGGAGACGCTGCTGCGACTGAAACCCTTCGCCGTCGTGACGGATCTCGAAATGCCGTCCATGGACGGGCGACAGCTGCTGGCCAAGATACGCGCCCGGGACGCGCACGTACCCGTCATCGTCGTGACGGCCACGCACCCCCACGACGCCGACCCGAGCCTGGAGAGCGCCTTTCGTGTCATCCGGAAGCCCGTCCACGTGGAGGACCTGCTCTCCGCATTGGCGTCCGCGAGAGAGCTCCGGGCGGCTCAATTGCCACTCACCAGACTTTGGTCCGTCGCGTCTCGCTCGCGGCTCGGCATGAGTCGGCTACGACTGTCGGCCTTGCAGATCGCCGCCATCGCCGTCGCCATCGGGTCATCGGTCGCCCTCTTCAGGTATCGCCAGCGCGCCATCAGCCAGGGAATCTCATGAACGCCGTGGATCTGCTGGCGTCCCAGCACCGCCAGATCGAGAGGCTCCTGTCCCGGCTCGAAACGACGACGATGAAGCGGCACAAGGAGATGCTCTTGGCGGCGCTCGCGGAGGACCTGTCGACGCACGCCCTCATCGGCGAGCATCAATTCTATCCGGCTGTCCGATCCGCGCTGCGCTCGGAGGACGCGGTCCTGAAGTCGCTCGAGGACCACCTCCTCACCATCAAGCGCCTCATCGTCGAGGTGGTGACGAGCGCCGCTGACGACGCGAACCTCTCCGGGAGGCTCGACTCTTTGAAGGAGTGCGTCGACCACCACGTGCAGATGGAAGAGACGGAGCTCTTTCCGAGGGTGAAGACTCTGATCGATCCCGCGGAGATGCGAATCCTCGGCGCCTCTCTCGAGGTGGAGCAGTCTCGCCTCGAAGGGCGGCGGAGGCCGTGCGGGCCGGCCTCCCCGGAGAGGCCTACGGGACGATGGCGCCGCAGTCTTGTGCGCAGTTGAACGTCGCCGAGATGCAGGACATGTCGCCGATGCACGACTCGCAGGCGGCCGCCTTCGCCTTTATGGTGGGATCGTTTGCGGCCTTCGTCCGGCAGCTGTCCTCGCAGTGGCCGACGTCGTAGCTCGAGTCGTAGCAGTCCTTGTAGCGATTGCAGACCTGCTCGCAGTCGAACGCCGTTTCGGCGCCGCATCCCGCCCCGGCCCAGAGGGTCAAGGCCGTGAGGGCTGCCAAACAGAGACGCGACGTGAAGCTAGAGTGACGGTTCATGGATTCGCCTCCAGATAAGGGTGGGACGGGGCAGGGCCGCTCCGACGCGCTCTCGCGCGGAGCGGCCGAACCTCTTCAGATGGACGCGGCGTGTCCGGTCTCGCCGGGGATGGCGTTCCTGGGCTCGCCCTGCTCCTCGAGCTCCTCCTGCTCCTCGCTCATCGCGTCCCCGACGGCCTCGAGCTCGTCGGCGGACAGGAGCTTCCGGACCTTCGGGAAAAGATCGCTCTCCTCCTCGCCGACGTGGTGCTCGACCTGCTCCTTGAGCACCGTGACCTTGGCGTCGAAGGATTCGTCCTCGGGGTCCATTTCCAGGAGGTCCGCGAGCACGCGCTTGATCCCGAGATGCTCCTCGAGCGCTTCGAGGAGGATGTCCTCGGTCCGCTTCGCCTTGACCGCCGGGTAGAAGTGATGCTCCTCGATCGCCGCGTGAACGGCGAGCTTGTCGGCAATCTCCTCGAACAGGCGCTCCTTCGTCGCCGCACTGCTGGCCTTCTCGATCTTCGGAAACAGCGCTGCCACCTCGCGGTGCTGGGACTCGAGCAAATCGATCGCGTTCATGGACCCTCCTCGTGCGTTCGAACGACGCACGGCGGCCTCCGCAGCGAAAAGCGTGCCGAGCGCTCGAGGGCGCGCCGCTGGCGGCCCCCGCGGGAGGAGTCGTCCGCAGCCGGTCACCGGCGTGCCACGAAAGGCACTCGTCAGTAACGGCCGTACGGGGTTCCCTCGGCCACAAGGGTGCTTAAAATACACACCGCTACTGCTAGACGCGGACCACCATGGAACAGACGCGGAGCCTTTTCTCAGCGCATGAGCGGCGGTGCCGTGTCCTGGTGGTCGAAGACGATCGCGACACCCGCGAGGCCCTGTTGGACGTGCTGACCGACGCGGCCTACGACGTCACGACGGTCGGCCACGGCGCTGAAGCGCTCGCGCTGCTACGGGAGGACGGCGAGAGGCCTTGCGCGATCGTCCTGGACCTCATGATGCCTGTCATGGATGGGCGCGAATTTCGGCGCCACCAGCAATGCGACCCGAGCTTGAGCTCGATTCCGCTCATCGTCCTGACCGCCCACGCGGACCGCGAAGGGGGAGCCATGACGGTCCACGGCGGGACGTGTCTCCGGAAGCCCGTCGAGCTCGACGACCTCCTCGGCAACGTCGCCGCCGTTTGCGGCACCGCTTGCCGGCGCCACGGCTAGACCTATGCGCACGCCTCGATGGCCGCGACCAGCACGCTGAGCGGCGCGGTCTTGGGGAGGCACCCTGCCACCTCGTGCTTCGCGCGCAGCTCACGGCAGTCGCCTCCCGCCGTCACGAGGATGACGGCGATGCGCGACAGGACAGGGTCCCGACTTCTGTGGGCGAGGAAGACCTCCCCGTCCATGACCGGCATCATGAGATCGAGCACGACGAGCCATCGCGCGCCGGGCTCCGCGCGGAGTCGCGCGAGCGCTTCTTCGCCGTTGCAGACCGCCTGGACCGTGTAGCCTTCGAAGCGGAGCGCGTCGGCGAACGTCTCGCGAACGTCTTCGTCGTCGTCGACGATGAGGATGACGCGACGGCGCGGGTCGTGGTCAGGCGCGGTACGAATGGGCAGCCTCCTCGGTCGAGGCGATGCCATTCGCGTCCGCTGCCGGAACGCGGAACCAGAAGCGGCTTCCCTCGCCCGGGGTGCTCTCGACACCGACTGTGCCTCCGTGCGCCTCGACGATCTCGCGCACGATCAAGAGGCCGAGGCCGGTGCCTCCGGCGCCGTGGGTGCTCGACGCCCGGCTGTATCGCTTGAACAACGAGGGCAGCACCTCGGACGGGATCCCGGGTCCGTTGTCCTCGACGGCGACCTCGATCCAGTGATTCCTCTGATACGCCTTCACTCCGACGTAGCCGCCGGGAGGGGCGAACTTGATCGCGTTGGTGATCAAGTTCGTCACCACCTGCTGAAGACGGCTCTTGTCTCCCACCGCCGCGCAAGATCCCCGGTCGACCTCGATCCGGAAGGTCTGGCCGGTGCTCTCGAGGAGCGGTCGGAACTCGTCGACCACGTCGGCGATGAGCTGCGACAGATCGACGCGCCCGCGCTCCATCTTGTGGGCGGCGTCCTCGATGCGCGCGAAATCGAGGAAGTCGTTGATGAGCGCGACGAGCCTGCGCATGTTGCCGTCCATCTTTCGCAGATCGGCGACGAGCTCGCCGGACAGCACGCCGCGATGGCCGCGCAACATGAGATCGGTGCGCATCAGCATCGCTCCCAGCGGCGAGCGCAGGTCGTGGGCGATGATCGAGTAGAAGTCGAGGCGCCGCGCCTCCTTCTGCCGTCGCGCCGTGACGTCTCGCAACGCGATCGTCAGGCCGCCGTCCCCGGAGCTCGGCAACGAACGGACCGTGGGAGAGAAGACCGAGGTCCCGATGGCCACATCCGTCAAGGGCAGCGACGTGCGCGCGGCCTCGTCGAGACGCTCCGGCGCCAGGCCGGGCAGGAGCTCACCGAGCGCTCGGCCCGTGAGCGCGCGGGCCGGCTGTCCGAAGACGCGCTGGGCCTCTGCGTTGACGTAGGAGATTCGGTTCTCCCCGTCGACGCTGACGAGCGGATCGGGAGCGTGCTCGAGCAGCTGGAGGACGCTCGCCTCCGCCCGCTGCGCCCGCTCGAGCAGCCGGTTCGAGCGGATGAGCGCGTCCACGCGCGCGCGCAGCTCGAGGTCGGCGTAGGGTTTGACGACGTAGTCGTTCGCGCCGGCGGCGAGGCCCTCGACGATGTCATCCGTCCGCGTCTGCATCGTGAGCAGGAGGATGGCCAGCTCGGGGCGCGCGCCGTTTCCCTGGCGCAGGAACCGGCAGACCTCGATCCCGGAGACGCCGGGCATGACCCAGTCGAGAACGAGGACGTCCGGAGGACGATGGTTCGACAGGTGCTCCAGCATCGCGGAGCCGTCGGAGAAGACCTCGACCTCGTGGTGACCCGCCAGCACCTTGCGCGCGCGTTCGGCGTCGAGGGGGCTGTCGTCGACGATCCAGACGAGCGTTAGATCTTCACCAGCTGTCACCGATGAACGCTAGGGAGGGGGGACCCACCTGTCAAAAGTATTTTGCCGGGCTCCGTCGTCGAACGGGCCGTCCTCCGCGATCGTGCCTTGACACCCCCAGGACCACTCTTAGCTTGTGAGACCCACTCACCCGACTTCGATTTCCCGATGCTCGAAGCCCTCATAGTCGACGACAGCAAGGTCATGCGAGAGATGGAGATGGCGTGCCTCCGCGCCATCGACGGGGTGGTCTTCACCCAGGCGGCGAGCGGGCTCGAGGCGCTCGAGCGGCTGTCGCTCAAGACCTTCGACGTCGTCGTTCTCGACCTCAACATGCCGGATATCACTGGGTATGAGGTCATCGAGTTCGTCCGCGGCCAGGACAAGCTTCGGGCGTTGCCGATCCTCGTCGTGACCACGCGGGGCGACGAAGGCTCCAAGGCCAAGGCGCTGGGCGCCGGGGCGACCCGGTTCATGACGAAGCCGTTCTCACCCGAGGCGCTCCTGGGCGAAGTCCGAGAGTTGACCGGGCGGCCCGGGACCTCGCCGTGAGCGACAAGTTCGACACGGCCGAATTCATCGCCGGGTTCGTGGCCGAGGCGGAGGACCACCTGTCGTCGGCCTCCACCAACCTCCTCTCGGTGGAGGGGGCCGCCGCGAAGGGCCAGGCGACGCCGCGCCAGGTCCGGGACCTGTTTCGTTCGCTTCACACGCTCAAGGGCCTGGCCGCCATGGTCGGCGTCGAGCCGATCGTCGAGCTCGCTCACGCGATGGAGTCCGTCCTCCGCGAGGCGGACAGAGCGGCCGGGACGCTGCCGGTGGGCGCGGTCCCGTTGTTGCTGGACGGCGTGGCGGCCATCGAGCACCGGGTGCGTGCTCTCGCCGATCGCCAGGTCGTCGTCGCCGCGCCTCCCAAGCTCGTCGAGGCGCTGGGGAACCTGCGGCAAGTCGGCGCCGATCGCGCGATGACCTCCGCCGACACCTCGTTGTCGCCCGAGCTGTGGGACAAGCTCGGGCCGGCCGAGCGCACGCAGATCGTCCAGGCGCTCACGGAGGGGCGCCGAGCTTTCGTCGTGCCGTTCGTCCCCACGCTGGAACGAGCCTCGCGGGGTCTCACGATCACGTCCGTGCGCGAGCGGGTCGCCGCGCTCGCCGAGATCGTCAAGGTCGTCCCGCAGTCGATCGCCGCCAGCGACGAGGCGCCGGGCGGGCTCGCCTTCGCGTTGCTCGTCCTGCTGGCGAGCCAGGACGACGCCGCGCTGGCCGACGCCGCGGCGACCACCCCCGAATCCCTCGTCCCCATCACGCTCGAAGGCGTCGCCGCCGCGCCCGCGCCGGAGAGTCTCGAGGAGGTCGCCGACGAGGCGCTCCAGCATCGGGGCGTCGTCCGCGTGGAGGTCGCACGCCTCGACGAGGCGCTCGAGAGGCTGTCCGCCCTCGTGGTGACCCAGTTTCGGCTCGTGCGAACGCTCGCCGCCATGAGGGAGGGGGGCGCCGACGTCCGCGCGCTCGCCCAGGTCGTCGCCGACAACGGGCGTCAGCTCCGCGATCTCCGCGCTTCGATCATGCACGCGCGCATGGTGTCGGTCGCGGAGATGCTCGACCGGATCCCTCTCATCGTGCGGGGGCTGAGCCGGGCGACGGGCAAGGAAGTGCGCCTCACGATCGCCGCCGGCAAGGCCGAGCTGGACAAGGCGGTCGCGGAGCGCATCTTCCCCGCCGTCGTTCACCTCGTCCGCAACGCCGTCGATCACGCCCTCGAGGACGCCGAGGAGCGGCGCGCGGCGGGCAAGCCCGAGGGGGGTCACGTGACCGTCGCTTGCCGCGAGCTCTCGGACAGCCAGCTCGAGCTCACGATCTCCGACGACGGGCGCGGCGTCGACTCGGCGGCGGTCGCGCGTCGGGCCGGCGCTCCGCTCCCCACCGGCGACGAAGGACTGCTCGAGCTCCTCACGCGCCCCGGCTTGTCGACGAAGGCGGAGGTCACGAAGACGAGCGGGCGCGGGGTCGGCATGGACGTCGTCAAGCGCATCGTCGTCGAGGAGCTGGGCGGCGAGCTGTCGCTCCGGACGAGCCGCGGCCAGGGCACGACGTTCACCCTGCAGCTTCCGCTCAGCATCACGATCGTCGACGCCTTCTCGTTCCTCTGCGCGGGCGAGACGTTCGTCGTCCCCGTGGCGATGGTCGAGGAGATCCAGGAGCTCGATCCCGCGCGGACCGTGCGCGGGCCGGACCGGCGCAAGGCGCCGCGTCCCGGTCCCGAGCGTCGCCGGACCGTGCGGGCGGCCGAGATGATCCACCGTCGGGGCGAGGCTGTCCCCGTGCTCCGCCTCGATGAGCTCCTGGGCCTCGGCGAGGCCACCGAGCTCGGCCGCAAGGCCATCGTCGTGCGGCGCGGCGGCGAGTCGTTCGCCTTCGCCATCGAGCGGATGCTCGGCCAGCAAGAGGTCGTCGTGCGGCCGCTCGAGGACGCGCTCGTCCGCGTGCACGGCGTCACCGGGACCACCGATCTGGGGGACGGGCGACCGACGCTCGTCCTCGATCTGGCGGCCATCGGCGGGCGGCTGACGAGCCCCGTGGTGGGGGGGCAGCCGTGAGCGACCTGCACGTGCTGTGCAAGATCGCCGACGCGGAGTACGTGCTGCCGGCCGCGGACGTCATGCAGATGGAGTCGTTCGAAGGCGCGACGCGCGTGCCGGGCGCGGCGGCGGAGGTGGCGGGCCTCGTGCAGATCCGGGGCCGGGTCGTCCCGGTCCTCGACATGCGCGTCGTCTTCGGATACGCGACGATCGAGCGGACCATCGATTCGCGCATCGTCGTCATGAAGCGCGGCGAGCGGACGGTGGGGCTGCTCGTCGACAGCGCGCGCGAGGTCTTGAAGGTCCCGGAGGCGGAGTTCCACCCGCCGCCGCCGGTGGTCGCGCAGCAGACGGAGGGGCTCGTCAAGGCCGTGGCCCAGGTCGGCAGCCGGCTGCTCATGTTGATCGATTTCACGAAGGTCATTGGCGAGGAGCACGAACATGCCGGGTAACGCGAAGAGCGCGGGCGGGACGAACGGGAACGGCCGCCGAGCGAGCCTCGAGGGCGCGGTCGCCAGCGCGAGCGGCGCCGAGCGCGCCCTCCGCGACGTCACGACGAGGGCCGTCGCCGTCGAGGAGACGGCGTCCCGCCTCTCGGCGGGGGTCACCGAGGCGGCTTCGGCCGCCGAGCAGGTCCGGGCCTCGATCGAGGAGCTCGCGGCCGGCGTCGAGGAGACGGCCTCGACGGCGCAGGAGCTGGCCCGGTCGCAGGCGCACGCCGCCGAGACGGCCGCGGAGCTCCAGAAGAGTCAGGAGACGGCCGCCACGAGCCTGCGCCAGCTCAGCGCCTCGGTCGGCGCCATCCGGAAGGACGGCGAGACGCTGGCGACGTCCACCGAGTCCACGGCGGCCGCGCTCGAGGAGACGACCCGCTCGGTCAAGGGCGTCGCCGCGAACGCCGAGGATCTGGCCGCTTCGAGCGAGGAGCTCCTCGCGGCGACGAGCGAGGCGACGGTGAGCATCAAGGAGCTCGCGCAGCGGGGTGAGAGCAACGCGGCGGCGGTCGAGCAGGTCGCGGCGACGACGACGGGCATGGCCGCGGGGATCGCCCGGCTCTCCACCGACGCCGACACCGTCGGCGCCAACGTCGCCCAGATCGCCGGAGCCATCGCCGGCACGACCGCCTCCGTCGAGCGCGTCGC
>Ga0265339_10003074_pt1 | contig 11743 bp, 12 predicted proteins | sample 4CB219metaG_FD_202085 | JGI IMG/M metagenome (GOLD analysis project Ga0265339, IMG submission 202085) | Rhizosphere microbial communities from Carex aquatilis grown in University of Washington, Seatle, WA, United States - 4-CB2-19 metaG | ecosystem: Host-associated > Plants > Roots >...
GCCGCTCGCGCCCGACTTAGGACCAATGGGCAGACCGTCGACGGCTCTGGCGTAGGCGTCGGGCAGGTTCGGCGCGGCGCCGCATTTCAATCGGGTCCCCGTTTCGTCGAGCAGCAGAATGGATCCGACAATCCCGTCAAATTGGGATTCAATGAGGACGATCAGACGCTCGAGAATGTCGACAAGCGGAGCGTTCGTAGCGATCATTTCGAGGATCTGCGCCTGCCCGTCGCGCAACGCGTACGCCAGCTTGCGCTCGGTGATGTCGCGCGAGATGCCTATGACGCCGAAAATCTCGTTGCGGTCGTTGCGCAGCGGCACTTTGGTCGTCGATATCGGCTGCTTCAGGCCCCAGGCGATCTCCTCCATATCGATCATCGGCTGTCCGGTGCGGACGATTTGCTGCTCATCGGCGTAAAACTTTTGCGCGAGCTCCGCCGGGACAAGTTCGAAATCGGTTTTCCCGATGAGGTCCGCCGGCCCCGCCACGCCGATGCGGTCGGCCGTAACCTGGTTGGCGATGACGAAGCGGCTGTTGACGTCCTTGACCCAGAGGTTATCGGGCAACCGGTCGATCAGCGCCTGCAGCGATAGCCGCTCGTTGGCCGCGGCGCGCGCCGCTTTGAGTTCCGTGATGTCCTCGTGAGTGACGACGCAGCCGCCGCAGGGCATCGGCTGGCGTCGCATTTGGATGAGCCGCCCGTCTCGCAACTCGGTCATCCAGACGATCGACTCGCTGCTGCAGTGGTTCGACACGCAAAACGACAGGTAATCTTCGGCGGCCGCCCCCCAGGTTCCGGCGGCGATGCGAAGCTCGACGATCTCACGCAGCGTCGCGCCCGGACGGATTTGCTCGGGCGCAATCCAATAAATCTCGGCGAAGCGGCGATTGGATAGGATCATCCGATCTTCGTCGTCGAAGAAGCAGACGCCTAGCGCGAGGGCGTCGAACGCGGTCTGGTAGCGCTGCGCCCGCAACTCTGCGCTCGTTGCGTCGCGACCGTTCAAGATGACGTCTCGTGACTCGGCCGCCAGTTTCGCCAGCGTGTCCAAGCCGTCGAAATGGGGCCCCTTCGCCAGCTTGACTGGAATTGCGCGCAACGGCAGTCCCCCCTCCGCTTGGACGAGCGTGGCCGCCATTTCGACCGAGACGGCGCCTAAGAGCTGGCGAAGCTTAATCTGAACGCCCTAATGGGCGGTGAACCGGCTGCGGAGGCGAGCCTTCTCGAATAAGTTCCGTAGGTTGCGTGCGGACATGTGACGCTTTGACGCAGGCGCTGGCCAGTTGACGAATTGATCTGTGTCAATGACATCTGGACGGGCCCACTTTTGGGGCGGTTGATGTCTGAGGCGTTGCAATGGAAATGGCTGGTCAGGTCGCTCTTCGTTTTCCCGTCGTCGGCTGGTTGGTGCGCGACGCGATCTATGGCCGCCCCGAGGCGAAATACTACTTTCTGGCCAATTGCATTATCGCCGTCGCGCTCGGCGCTTTCGTCTTCGGCTACGCCTTCGTCATCACGCTGGCAGTCGCCGCGGCCTGGGTCTCATTGGCGCTGCTGGTCTACATGACCGCCGCCGACAGCTTCTCCAAAGCCAACCGCTGTGCGCTGGCCGCCGACAAGAAACACCGGCCGGCGCTGTGAGAGCCGATCGGCGCGCCGCCGGCGCCGCCGACTGGATATCTCATTCTGGGGACAGGACACGCATAGCCGGAACTTGCCTGCGCGACGACCAAAGGATCGTGCAGTGCCTCTCCTGTCGCCGTAACACCCAGGGATACGATCCGGAGCCGCCGCGCAGGCGCTGCGATCGTCGGCCGGGCCCGTCGCGAGGAGAGACATATGTCCCGGTCACGAGGCGGTCGCGGAATGAGCTGTTGAGGGTGCCACGATGAAGCGCCCCTTTGGGGATTGAAAAACGGCTCCGCGGACAGCACTCTCGAATCCGCCGAACCGACGGTGCGTCAAATGTGGGCAAGATGCAGAGCGCGTACGACAGCCAGTTGTCTCAGGCGCTGGCCCTGCACAGGAATGGTCGCATCAACGAGGCGAAAGATATCTACAGCAGATTGCTGCATGAAGATGGGAGCGACGCCAACCTGATCGGCCTGCTTGGCGTGGTCGCCGTGCAACAGGGAAATCGCGCCGAGGCGGAGATGCTCTGGATGCGGAGCCTTCGCCTGGAGTGCGAGCCGTGGGTATACATAAGGAACATCAACAATCTTGCCGCGACGCTGTTCGAGGATGGACGCGACCAGGCGGCGGCGCAGCTCTTGGAAGATGCCGAGATTCCATCCTGGAGAGGAGATGAGCCGCCGGACGGTCGGCAGATCAAATGGATCCTCTCTCTCACGCTCTGCCTTCAACGCGCTGCGCTGACGCGAAAGGCGAGGCCACTGCTCGAAACCGTCGGCGCCGTCCGGCCGGATGACAGGGACGCGCAGTTGCTGCTGGCGGACGCCAGGCTCGCCGACACGGATTTTGGCGCGGCGCTCGAGATTCTCGAGCGCTACGCCAGCTCCGACGACCTTTGGACCGTGACTGCGCGCTTGCAGTGCGAGCGGGAACTCGGCCGTCAGGCCGCGGCCGAGGCCGACTACAGAAAAGTTCTGAAGTTCGCTTCCGTTCATGTTTGCGCGGGCTTTCGCGACGATCGCAAGACGGTCCTGGTGATCAATTCGAGCGACGGCATGACGCCGACGAACTTCGCCTTCGATCTCCATTTTCACGCCAATTACCCGTCGCAGGTCGCGCAGGTCCTGAAGGAAGAATTCAATTTCGTATCGATGTTTGCGGACGGAGACATGGCCAAACTGAATGGCTTGAGGCCGCATCTTGTCCTGAACAACATGGTCAACGCGGAGGTTCTGAACCGCAATGCAACGTTCAAATACGATCTGGCGGCGCTTGCAGACTCCTTTGGCGTCCCGGTGGTCAATCATCCGCTGCGGGCTGCGTTGACGACGCGCCAACGAGTCGCGTTCTGGCTGAAGGATCTCGACAACGTCATCGTTCCCCGGACCATCCGTTTCAAGGCCGACGGCGGCGCGCTCGACGCGCACGTCGCCCTGTTCGAGGCCGAACTGGGTTACCCCTTGATTATTCGCACGACATCCAATCAGCGCGGCATTGGGATGGAGAAGATCGACGACCGGCCAGCGCTGAGGCAGGAGCTGTCCTCAAGGATCGGTCAGCAGCTTTACGCGCACCCATTTGTCGACAGTCGCGCCGGCGCCGAGTTTTTCCGCAAGTTTCGCGTCGCCGTGGTCGGCGACGAGATCATCCCCGTTCGCCTGGACTTTAGCGACTCGTGGAAAGTCAGCGGGCGGATCGTGCCGGACCGGAAGAAGTTCTATCGCCAGCGGCCTCAACTTCTAGACGAGGAGAAGCGACTTCTTGCGACGCCGAACGATGTTTTGACGGACCGCGTCATCCAAGCTCTGCGCGATATAAGGAAGAAGATACCGCTCGACATCTTCGGCATCGACTTCGACGTCGCGCAGGACGGCCGGATCGTGTTCTTTGAGGCCAACGCCTCCATGTATCTCCTGCAATACCTGGCACCCGACGACGCGGATTTGTTTCACCCGGTCGACGCGGACGCGCGGTTGCGGATGGCGATCAAGGCGCATTTGCAGCGAAGGATCGCAGATTCTTCGGCGCCGCCAAGCTCCGCTCCTGGCGCTGGATCTGCCCCAGAGCGGCAATAGCCCACGTCGAATCTCGTCGCCGGCGCGGCCCCCCGGCCTAGGGTCTCCACAGGGTGCACCGGTCCGGCTTCCTGCCTGCGCCTTCCTCACGACGCAAGTCGGCGCCGGCTTCGTAGTCGGGCTATCATGTCTCCGTATCTTCTTCCGTAGAGGCGGATTTAGCGCCCGGCACGACGTAGACGCCGTTCAGCCAGCGGCCGAGATCGACGTCGGCGCAGCGCTTCGAGCAGAACGGAGCGTAATGCGGGTCGCGCGGCTTGCCGCAAATAACGCAAGTCTTGCGCTCGCTGGCGCTTGCGGCCTTTGGGTCGCTGCGTCGATCGTCGCCTTGGGCCATCGCTTAGGCGCCCGGCGTCCAGTGGTGGTGGACGGGATAACCTTCGCCGATCAGCAGATTCGCCGCCTCGGCGAGCGGTAGGCCGACGACGTTGGTGTAGGAGCCGACCAGCCGCAGCACGAACGCCCCGGCTAGGCCCTGGATGGCGTAGCCGCCCGCCTTGCCGCGCCATTCGCCGCTGGCGAGATAAGCCTTCATTTCGACGCGCGACAGGCGCTTGAAGCGCACCCGGGTTTCGACCAGGCGATTTCTCTGCGCGCCGCTCTCGGTGATCAGCGAGAGGCCGGTGTAGACGCGGTGGGCGCGGCCGGAGAGCAGGTTGAGGCAGTCTTCGGCCTCGTCGTAGATTTCGCATTTGGGCAAGATGCGCCGGCCGACGCAGACGACGGTGTCGGCCGCCAGCGTGATCGCCCGGTCGAGCTCCGGCTGCTTGCGCGCCCTTTCGGCGGCGATCGTCGCCTTCTCGGCGGCAAGCCGCTGCGCCAAGGCGCGCGGTGACTCATTGCGCCGTGGCGTCTCCTCGAGGTCGGCGGGGATCACCGCGTCGGGCTCGACGCCGATCTGCGCCAGCAGCGCCAGACGGCGGGGCGAGCCGGAGGCCAGCACAAAGCGGGGGCGCTCGGCGTCGGTCACGCGGCGCTCCTCATGCGCGAAGCGTCCATGGCGTTTCGCGCCTACTTGAAGCGGTAGGTGATGCGGCCCTTGGTCAGGTCGTAGGGCGTCATCTCGACCAGCACTTTGTCGCCAGCCAGCACGCGGATGCGGTTCTTGCGCATCTTGCCCGCGGTATGGGCGATGATCTCATGGTCGTTTTCGAGTTTGACGCGGAACGTCGCATTCGGCAGCAGTTCGACGACGAAACCAGGAAATTCGAGCAGTTCTTCCTTCGACATTTGGACCTTTCTTACGGGCGCCGGGCCGACGCGGGGCAAGGGCCATTGACCCGTAGTCCGGCGAAGCGGCCCGGCGAAAAACGCGCGAACCCTATATGAAATTCCGCCAGTGGGAAACGGCAAAGCGGACCAAACTGCCCGCTTTCAGCCGTTCTGGCGCGCCATCGCCAGGAAGCGGCGCACGCTCCACGGAATCGCGGCGAGATAGGCGACCGACAGGGCGACCAGCGACTGCAGCGGGAAGTTAATGATCAGCAGCAGCGCCGCCGCCAGCCCGATCAGCACCGGCGCGACATAGGCCTGCGGCACGCGGCCGATGGACTTGCCGGAGAAATGCGGCACGCGGCTGGCCATCAGCAGCGCCACGACCAGCACGTAGGCGATCTCCGCGCCGATGAAGCGCGGCGCGCTCGCCGCGTCGGTCAGCAACAGCCGCAAATAGACCGGCAGCAGGCCGACGATCGCCCCCGCCGGGGCCGGCATGCCGACGAAGAAGTGCTTGCGCCACGCCGCCATCGACGGGTCTTCGAGCGTCACGTTGAACCGCGCCAGCCGCAGCGCGCAGGCGATGGCGAAGACCAGGACGGTCAGCCAGCCGAGACTCTTCATTGTGTCGAGCCCGGCGACATAGAGCACGACGCCCGGCGCGACGCCGAAGTCGACGAAATCGGCTAGCGAGTCGAGTTCAGCCCCGAAGCGCGAGGTGCCCTTGAGCGCGCGGGCGATGCGGCCGTCGAGCCCATCGAGCACCGCGGCGGCGGCGATGGCGCTGACCGCCCATTCGATCGACCCCTCGAAGGCGAAGCGGATCGCCGTCAGGCCGAGGCACAGGGCCAGCAGGGTGACCAGATTGGGGATAAGCAGGCGCAGCGGCACGGCGCGGAAGGGTGGGCGCGGGCCCCCTGGGCGCCGCCATGAGGTTGGCATCGGCGGCAGTTCGGTTGGCGGCAGATCGGTCATCGCCGTCAGCTCAAGCGATACTGGCGCAGCGGGCCGCTGCGGCCGAGTTCGCCGATCACGGTCTCGCCTGCCACCGCCCGCGCGCCCAAGCCGATGGCGATACGCGCCTCGTCGGGCAGATAGACGTCGACGCGCGAGCCAAAGCGGATGAGGCCGAAACGGTCTCCGGCGGCCAGATGCGCGCCTTCCTGGGTGAAGCAGACGATGCGGCGCGCCACCATGCCGGCGATCTGAACGACGCCAAAAGAACCGGCGGCGCTCTCGATCACCAGGCCGTTGCGCTCGTTGGCTTCGCTCGCCTTGTCGAGATCGGCGCTCAAGAACGCGCCTGGATGGTAGGCGACGCGCCTGATCCGCCCGTCGACCGGCGCGCGGTTCACGTGGCAGTCGAACACCGACATGAAGATCGACACCCGCTGCAGCGGCTTGGCGCCGAGGCCGAGTTCGGGCGGCGGCGTCGCCAGACCGGCGAAGGAAACGACGCCGTCGGCCGGCGCGACGACCAAGTCGGCGCCGAGCGGCGTCACGCGGACAGGATCGCGGAAGAAGTAGGCGCACCACAGCGTCGCGACCAGCCCGATCCAGCCAAGCGGCGCCCAGATCCAGAAAAGGATCAGCGTTGCGACGGCGAAGCTGGCGACGAAGACGTAGCCCTGCGGATGGATGGGCGTCAGTTGGCGGCGAATGGAGTCGACGACCGACATGGGAAATCTCACAGCGAGGCCGGTGTTCTGGCGCCAATCGTTGCAAAAGTCACGAGCGGCTACGCTTTGAGGCTCGCCTCGCCATCGAGCGGCGCGCCAAGCGTCGCATCCGCTTCGATCGCTGCGTCCTCGTCCTGGTCGGCGGCGCCGGCGCGCCGCAGCGCTTCCTCGGCCGCGTCGACCTCGCGCTGGCGGCTCCACAGGCCGGCGTAGATGCCGCCCCGCGCCAGCAGCTCGTCGTGGGTTCCGCGCTCGGCGATCACGCCCTTGTCGAGCACCAGGATCTCGTCGGCGTGGACGACGGTCGACAGCCGGTGCGCGATGATGACCGTCGTGCGGCCTTTGGAAACCCGCTCCAGCGCCGCCTGGATCTCACGCTCGGTGAAACTGTCGAGCGCCGAGGTCGCCTCGTCGAGCAGCAGAATCGGCGGCCCCTTCAACATCGTGCGGGCGATGGCGACGCGCTGCTTCTCGCCGCCGGATAGCTTCAGACCGCGCTCGCCGACCATCGCGCCGTAGCCTTGCGGCAGCGAGCGAATGAAGGCGTCGATCTGCGCGTCCTCGCACACCGCCTTCACTTCCTCCTCGGTCGCGTCGTCGCGGCCATAGCGGATGTTGTAGAGGATGGTGTCGTTGAACAGCACCGTGTCTTGCGGCACCATGCCGATCGCGGCGCGCAGGCTCTTTTGCGTCACCTCAGCGATATCCTGGCCGTCGATGGTGATGCGGCCCGACGACGGCTCGTAGAAGCGGAAGAGCAGCCGCGAGATCGTCGACTTGCCGGCCCCCGACGGGCCGACGATCGCCACCGTGCGCCCGGCCGGCGCTTCGAACGAGACGCCGCGCAGGATGCGGCGGTTCGGATCGTAGGCGAAGTCGACGTTCTCGAACCGCACCGCGCCGTGGCTGACGGCGAGCGGCCGCGCGCCCGGACGGTCGGCAATGTCGGGGCGCTCGCCAAGGATGACGAACATCATCTCGATGTCGACGATCGCCTGCTTGATGTCGCGGTAGACCATGCCCATGAAGTTGAGCGGCTGGTAGAGCTGCAGCATCATCGCGTTGAGCAGGACGAAATCGCCGATGTTGTTGCGGTGGGCGCGGATGCCGTCGACGCACATCGCCAGCACGGCGACCATGCCGATGGTGAAGATGATCGCCTGGCCCGCGTTGAGCACCGCCAGAGAGACGTAGGTCTTGACGCTGAGTCGCTCGTAACGCGCCATCGAGCGATCGTAGCGCGCCGCTTCGCGCTCCTCGGCGCCGAAATACTTGACCGTCTCGAAGTTGAGCAGGCTGTCGATCGCCTTGGTGTTGGCGTCGGTGTCGCTCTCGTTCATCGAGCGGCGGATGCCGATGCGCCAATTGGTCGCGATCGTGGTGTAGACGAGATAGATGATCACCGTGACGGTGATCGCCGCCACGTAGCGCCAGTCGAACGAATAGAGGAACGCCGCCGAGATCAGGGCGAATTCGACCACCGTCGGCGCCGCGATCAGCATCGACGTGCGGACGATCGTCTCGATTGCGTTGCGGCCGCGCTCGAGAACGCGCGTTAGCCCGCCCGTCTTGCGCTCGAGATGAAAGCGCAGCGACAACTGATGCAGATGGATGAAGACTTCGTTGGCCAGCCGGCGCACCGCGTTCATCGCCACTGCGGCGAACAGGGCGTCGCGCCCCTGCTGCGTCAGCGACATCAGGATGCGCATCAGGCCGTACAGCGCGGTGAGCGCCAGCGCACCGCTGAGCGCGCCCATCGCCGGCGCGCCGACGCCGCTGACCGCCGGCGCAAGCGCGTCGGTCGCCCACTTCAGCGCGTAAGGCGTGGCGACGGTCACCAGCTTCGAGGCGATCATCAACAACACCGCCAAGCCGGCGCGCGCCTTCAGGTCGGCGCGGTCGCCCGGCCAAAGATACGGCCACAGTCGACGCACCGTGCCCGACAGGGTGCCCTGAGCTTCGCCGCGCCGGCGCGGGGCGAAGAAGCTGGAGATCTTTGGCTGGTGCATGAGGTCCTGTGGGCGAAATCGCCCCAGATATAGGAGCGCGTCGCCCAGAAAGCACCCCCGCCGGCGCATCGGCGCGCTCGCGCAAACGGCCAGCGCCGTCGCCGACCGCTTGCTGGCGCTGGACAGGTTGTCTGGAGTGGTTCTCAATTCAACATGGGGGGGATCGACAATATTCATCACCTCAACTTGAGTGAAAGACAAAGAAAAGGAGCGGAATCAGTCTTGAATTGCGTGTTGTTTACCGATAAGAGAGGCGCGTTCTGTAAGCGGACGATTCGTTGATCGTCGTTATCGGAATGACTTGAGTCGCGGCGGAGTTTCGAGCGCTTTTGGGGTCGAAATTGCTGCGGCGCAGCGGGAGCTTCTTTCAGTATGACCGAATCGAATAATCACGTTGAACTCGCAGCCGAGATCGTCTCGGCCTACGTCGCCAACAATTCAGTGCCCGCCAGCGAGTTGCCGGCCCTCCTGAGCGACGTCCATGCGGCAATCGTGCGCGTCGCCAGCGGCGCCGTCGTACCCGCCCCCGAGGCGGCCAAGCCGGCCGTGTCGCCGAAGAAGTCGATTACCAACGAGTACATCATCTGTCTGGAAGACGGGCGGAAGTTCAAATCGTTGAAGCGCCACCTGCGCACCCAATACAATCTGTCGCCTGAGCAGTACCGCGAGAAATGGGGCCTGCCGCCGGATTACCCGATGGTCGCTCCGGCTTACGCCAAGGCGCGCTCGGCGCTCGCCAAACAGATGGGTCTCGGCCAGCAGCGTCGTCGCCGCGGCAAGTGAGCCGCACTCGGTTTGGCCGCCGCGCCGCTTGACGCGTGCGGCGGCCTCGCCGCAGATCGGCGCATGGAAGCCATTCGGAACGTCTGCGTCTACTGCGGCTCGAGCGCGGGAACGAACCCGCGTTTCATCGAGGCGGCGGAGGCGCTTGGTCGGGCGCTGGCCGAAGCCGACGTCGGTCTTGTGTTCGGCGGCGGCGGCGACGGGCTGATGGGTCGCGTGGCCCGCGCCACGCTGGCGTCTGGCGGTCGCGTCACCGGGATTATCCCCAAGTTTCTGATGGCGCGCGAACACGCCCTGATCGACGGGCAGGAGCTCGTCGTGGTCGACGGCATGCATCAACGCAAGCAATTGATGTTCGAGCGCGCCGATGCGTTCATCGCCTTGCCAGGCGGAGTCGGCACGCTCGAGGAATTGGTCGAGCAACTGACCTGGGCGCAGCTCCAGCGCCATCGCAAGCCTATTTTGCTGGCCGACATCGACGGCTTCTGGCGACCGCTGTTGGCGTTGTTCGCCCACATGCGCAACCTCGGGTTCATCCGAGAGCAGTTCGAAGTGCGATACATCGTCGCTGAGAAGATCGAGGACGCGCTACCGATGCTGCGCGTCGCGGCGCGCCGGTTCGCTGCGCCTGCGGTGTGACGGCGGTCGCCGGCGCCCTTTTCCTCGACGTGCGATAGTGTCATTCTTGAGACGGTGTGCGGGGCGTTGCGAAAACGCGTCCCGAGTGGAGGATGCGGTATGAACTTGAAACGGAAGTTGACCTTGGCGGTCTGCGCGCTGTGCGGCGGCGCGTTGCTGGCGGCCGGCGCCGGCTTCGCTCAGACGACCCCCTTGCCGGCGGCCGACTCGGCTGGCGCCGTGCCGGCGGCGGCTCCTGCGGCTCCTGAGGCCGCCAAATCGAAGCCCAAGGCGAAGCCGAAGAAGGCCGCCGAAGCGACGATCACGGTGCAGGTGATCAACGGCCGGACTGTCGGCCTCACGTCGCTCGTCGCCGCAATCTCAGGGACGCCCGACAGCAAGAAGATCGCCGGCCCGGTCGCAGCAGGCAAGAAGACGACCGCCCGTCTCGCTCATGACAAGGCGTGTCTGTTTGATTTGCACGCGGTGTTCGAGGACGGCGCGGTGACCGACGCTCAGGGCGTCGAACTTTGCAAGGACAAGAAGATCAATCTCACCGACTGACGAACGGCGACGGCGTCGGTGGGCTCGCCAGACGGCGAGCCCACCGAGCGCCGAACGCGATCAGCCGATGGCGGCTTGATAAAGTTCGGCGACGTACTCCCAGTTGACCAGGTGGTCGACGAACGCCTTGAGGTAGTCGGGCCGACGGTTGCGGTAGTCGATGTAATAGGAATGCTCCCAGACATCGACGCCGAGGATCGGCTTGCCGTTATGGACGAGCGGGCTTTCGCCGTTCGCCGTCTTGGTGGCGGCGATCTTGCCGTCGACGACGGCGAGCCAACCCCAGCCCGAGCCGAACTGAGTCGTGCCGGCCTGGACCAGCGCTTCTTTGGCCTTGTCGACCGAGCCGAATGAATCGATCAGCGCCTTCTCGAGCGCCCCGGGGATCTTGCCGCCGCCATTCGGCTTCATCCACTTCCAGAATTGCATGTGATTGTAATGTTGACCGGCGTTGTTGAACAAGGCGACGTTCTTGCCGTATGAGCCGCGGACGATGTCCTCGAGCGACTTGCCCTCCCACTCGGTGCCTTTGAGCAGGTTATTGCCATTGTTGACGTAAGCGAGGTGGTGCTTGTCGTGGTGGAATTCCAGCGTTTCTTTCGACATGTACGGCTGAAGCGACTCGTAGGCGTAGGGAAGATCGGGAAGCGAGAAGGTCATCGACGTTGCTCCATGAAGACGTTGTGCGGAGAAGGCGCGCCAAGCAAGCGCTGTCGGCCGCACCCACGCTATAGTTAGTCTGCCGACCCGGCCGCCGCAACCAAGGCGGTCTGGCGCTCGGCCGCCAATTTGATAGATTGAGCGAATCGGAAGTGCAGATGACGATCGTCACCTTTGTCTTAGGATTGGTGCTCATCGCTGCAGGCGCAGGCGGCCTGGTGGCCAGCTACGACCTGCTGCCGACGGAACTCGGCCTGCTCTACGCTTGTTGCGGGGCGATCCTGGTCAGCGGCGGCGTGGTGACGGTGGCGATCGGCGTCGCCGTGCTCCGCCTCGAAGCCTTGACCCAAATGGTGCATTTCGTCGCCGCGGTCGACGATCTGCCGGACGAGAGTGAGGTCGCCGCCGCGCGCCATGCCGAAGTTCACGCTTCGCGAGAGCCTGACGCGCCGCCGGCCGAACTTGAGCCGCCGACGCCGGAAGGCGAAGCGCCAACCGTCGAATCG
>Ga0265339_10003075_pt1 | contig 11740 bp, 10 predicted proteins | sample 4CB219metaG_FD_202085 | JGI IMG/M metagenome (GOLD analysis project Ga0265339, IMG submission 202085) | Rhizosphere microbial communities from Carex aquatilis grown in University of Washington, Seatle, WA, United States - 4-CB2-19 metaG | ecosystem: Host-associated > Plants > Roots >...
GATGCGCGCGGCATGATCGGGCGCATCTTCCTCACCGGCGAGCGTACGTCGTGGGTCATTCTCCTCACCGATATGGACAGCCGCATTCCCGTGACCATCGCGCCCGAGAATGCACAGGCGATCATGGCGGGGGACAATTCGCCGGCGCCGACCATTGAAACACTATCGCAGGGCAAACAGCTTAAGCCCGGCGACCAGGTGGTCAGCTCGGGTGACGGCGACATTCTGCCCGCCGGCCTGCCCATCGGGACGATTGTGGCCGTCGGGGCCGGCTACCGCGTTGCGCTGTACGCAGATCAATCGACGACACAAGACGTCGAAATCCTCGATTTCAAGCTGCCGCCGGAAAAACTCCCGACGCCGTCGCCGAACGATTTGCCGGTCACTGCCGCGGGCCTGCCGCCTGCCGCGCCGCCGCCCCAACCGGTTGCGAATTCCCCGGCACAAAGTGTGCCTTCGCCGCCTAAATTGGCGGTCAAGCCGGCCCCAAGCCCGAAGCTTCCCGCCGCCAACCCGGCACCCACTGACTCCGGAACGAACGTCAACGTTCCGGACGATAACAATCAGTGAGGTCGGCGGGTGGACCGCGTAGGTAACATGATGGGCGGAAGACTCCTCGCATCGGTCATCCCCGTGATGTGCGGAATCATCGGCGCGTTCGTGGACAATCTGCCGATTTCCATCATGGGTCCGTGGGTTCCCTCCCCTTTGTTCTCGCTGATGCCTCTGTATTACTGGTGTCTGGTGCGGCCGGATCTTATGACGCCGGCCTGGGCGTTTCTGATCGGTGCGACAGAAGACATTCTCTCGGGCGGTCCGCCCGGTGTGTGGGCGGCATCCTTCGTCGCCACCTATGCCATCGTCGACCGCCAACGCGATGCCTTTGCCGGACTTTCGGGCTGGGGCGCCATGTTGGGATTTGCCACGGCCGCGCTGGTCGCTTGCAGCACGGCCTACGCCATCATGCTGATCCATCAATGGAGCCTGCTGCCGCTGACGCCCGTGCTGGGAACGTTCGCGATGACGGTGCTGTTCTACGCAATAGCGGCCGTTGTTCTGGGCGCGGTACATCACCGTTTGGTCGGACCCATGCGGAGTGACTTCTGATGCCGTTGTTCGACCGCAGGGACAAAAGCCGCTACGCGAGCTTCACGCGGCGCACGCTGCTTTTGTCCGGCGGAATGACTGCCCTTTTCGGCCTGCTGGCCGGGCGGCTTTATAAGCTGCAGATCGTCAACGGCGGCCAGTATTTGACGCTCGCCGAGGACAACCGTGTCAGTCAGCGGCTGATCCCTCCGCCGAGAGGGCGCATTCTGGACCGGTTTGGCGTCGAGCTGGCCAACAACCGCCGCAATTATCGCGTCGTTCTTGTCGCCGAGCAGGCCACCGATGGTGTCGAAGCGGCGCTGGATGCGATCGGCAAGGTTATTCTTCTGCCGCCGCACCAGAGAGAACGCGTGCTGCACGACATCGCGCAGAACAAGAGGTTCGTGCCGGTGCCGATCGCGGAGAATCTGAGCTGGGAAGAGTTTGCGCGGGTCAATTTGAATCTTCCCTATTTGCCCGGTGTCCAGCCCGAAGTCGGCGAGACGCGGTCCTATCCGTTCAGCACGGAACTCAGCCACGTGGTCGGCTACGTTGCCTCTGTCAGTCCCGACGACAAGAAGAACGACGACGATCCTCTGCTTGATCTGCCCAGCTACCGCATCGGCAAGCGCGGAGTCGAAAAGGAATTCGATGCGGAGATGCGTGGAGAGGCCGGCGTCAGCCGCGTCGAAGTGAATGCTTACGGCAGGATTAAAGGCGAATTGAGCAGCGAGGCGGGTGTGCCGGGCAAAGACGTCTACCTCACCATCGACTGCGAATTGCAGCGGTTCGCGGAGCAGCGGCTGGGGGACCAAAGCGCCGCCTGCGTCGTCATGGATTGCGGCAACGGCGACGTGCTGGCCCTGACCTCGACCCCCGGTTACGACCCCAATCTTTTCAACGTCGGCATCAGCAACGAGCAATGGCATGGGCTGATGACCGACGACCACAAGCCTTTGCTCAACAAGGCGCTGGCGGGTGCCTATCCGCCGGGTTCGACCTTCAAGCCGGCGATGGCGCTGGCCGCGATGGACAACGGGTTGGCCGATCTTCAGGTCAATTGCACCGGTGCTACCACCCTTGGCAATCACATATTCCATTGCTGGAGAAAAGAAGGCCACGGCCACGTCGATCTGCATCGCGGCATCCAGGTCTCGTGCGACGTGTACTTTTACGAGGTCGCCCGCCGGCTTGGTATCGACAAGATGGAGGAGGCCGCTCGTGCGCTTGGCCTGGGCGCGGACACGGGCATCGAGTTGCCGGGGGAACAAAGCGGCTTCATCCCGAGCCGCGCCTGGAAGATGGCAAGATTCGGCATTCCCTGGCAGCAGGGCGAAACTTTGGTCAACGGCATTGGCCAGGGTTACGTGCTGGTTACGCCGCTTCAACTCTGCATGCTTGCTGCCCGCATCGCCAGCGGCAAGGCGTTGATTCCCCGCATTGCGCACCAGGTCGGCAACACGTTGCAGCCGAAGCCCGTTGCCGCCGCGTTGCCGTTCTCGCAGGCAGCCTTTGCCGCCGTGCGCGCCGGATTGAATGCGGTCACGAACGAGCCCGGAGGCACGGCCTACGCACAACGTATCGTCAAGCCGGGTTTTGAGATGGCCGGCAAGACGGGCACCGCCCAGGTCCGCAAGATTTCCGCCGAAGAACATCTCGCCGGCGTCAGGAAGAACGAGAGCCTGCCCTGGAACCTGCGCGATCACTCGCTGTTCTTCAGCTACGCGCCGGTCGATCAGCCGCGCTACGCCTGCGTGGTGGTGATCGAACATTGTGGGATTGGTCACCCGCAAGTCGAGGCGGCGCGCGACATCCTGCTTTATGCGCAACAGCGTGATCCGGTGAAAATGCCGGTGGCCTATCCGGTGCATGCCGCCGGTTCCGCCGCAGGGGTGCTGGGAACATGACGATACGCCCTTATGCCGCCGCCCACGGGACGCTTTCCATCGTGGACAAACTCTACGAGATCAACTGGGGTCTGGTGCTTCTCATCACGATCATCGCCTGCGTCGGCTTTGCGATGCTCTATTCGGTGGCCGGCGGATCGCTGTCGCCCTGGGCCGACAAGCAAATGGTACGCTTTGTCATCGGCTTCGTGCTGATGATCGTCGTGGCGCTGGTGGACATCCGCGTCTGGCTGAGCGTCGCCTATCCCGCCTACGTCATTTCGCTCCTGTTGCTTGTCGCCGTGGAAGTGGCGGGCCATGCGGGACTGGGCGCGCAGCGCTGGATCACGCTCGGTCCGCTGGAGTTGCAGCCGTCCGAACCGATGAAGATCGCCCTGGTGCTGGCGCTGGCGCGCTATCTGCACGGCCTGAGCGTGGAGGACATCTCAAAGCCCCTTCGCTTGGCGATTCCGCTGGTCATGATCGCGCTACCCGCTGGATTGGTGGCAATTCAGCCCAATCTCGGCACCACCATCATCCTGCTGCTGGATGGCGCGTCGCTGCTGTTCCTGGCGGGTCTTTCCTGGTGGTGGATCGCACCCACCGTCGCGACGGCCGCAGCCGCAGTGCCGCTGGCGTGGCGCTATGTCCTGCACGACTACCAGAAGGCTCGCGTCATGACCTTCCTCAACCCGGAATCCGACGCGTTGGGCGCGGGCTGGAACATCACACAGGCCAAGATTGCGGTCGGTTCCGGCGGCGTGGCGGGCAAAGGGTTCCTGCAAGGCACGCAAAGCCGGCTCAATTTCCTGCCCGAGAAGCAGACCGACTTCATCTGGACGAATTTTGGCGAGGAATTCGGTTTTGTCGGCTGCATCGCGCTGCTCATTCTCTTCGGCGTGGTGATCGGCTATGGCGTGCAGACCGCGATGAGCGCGCGCAGTCAGTTCGCGCGCCTGCTGGCGATGGGAATTATCCTCAACTTTTTCTTCTACATCATGATCAACACGGCGATGGTGATGGGCCTGATTCCGGTAGTGGGCATTCCCATGCCGCTGATTTCCTATGGCGGTACGGCGATGCTGGCGGTGATGTTCGGCTTCGGCCTGCTGCTCAGCGTGCATGTGCACAGGCAGGTCGAAATTCCGAGGCATTCGGCCGGGATCATCTAGCGCTTTGGAGCGCATGGACTCGGCCAAAACCCTCTGCTATAGGCCCGCCTCCTTGGGTTGGGTGATTAGCTCAGGCGGTAGAGCAGCTGACTCTTAATCAGCGGGTCGCAGGTTCGAGTCCTGCATCACCCACCATTCAGTTCCGCGCGAACTGGACCTCTCGGTCCGGTTCCGGAAGTGGCCGAGGTTTCCGGGACTTAGCGGGAATATGAGGCGTTGCTCCGGTGGATTCTCCGCCGTTCTTGAGCAAATCAGCCAAAAGCCGACGCGAATTCTCACCCGACAAATTGAGTTTTCCAAATAGGCTGTTCTTGGAAAATCGCTTACCGATCCTCGGCAATGAGCAGAGAACGGTTCGCATGCCCGAGGGCGCGTAAACCGCTGGATCCGGCAAACGTGATAGCGAAGCGAGATTGGCGACGCGAGCTGCAAGGGGCGGGCCAGCTACAGGATCGGCGAACCCAATCGAAGAACCTTGCGCTGCTCGACCCAGGAAAGTGGAAGGTCAGACCAAATTCTCGTCATCACGAGATGTGGTGGAAGTCGGTTTGCCAATGCCGCAGCAACGATGTCGGGGGCAAGGAAAGCCAAAGACAGGGTCATGCGAATACGTCGCTCGCTGCAGTTCTCTCGACGTGCCAGGGCTTCGGTGTCGGCCACGTGACCGGTAATTAGATCATCAGCCCAGCAGCGGGCTTTAGCTATTGCTACCAGCAAGGTTTGATGGCGCTCGGATCGCATGCCTACGTCAGGATCAGACGTTTCCTCGCGGTCCCGGATAATTTCACGGCGTGGCTTACGGTTCTTGAGATTGAGTGGAGCGATGACGATCTCCGGCTCCTGATCGTCACTGCCGCTGTCTTCGTTTTGCTTGTTGCCAGCGTTGAACGTGATCGCCACACTTTGGCGGGAGACAACAACTCGGGTCACGCTCTTTTCAATGAGCTGATGATCACTGATATCGGATTCCAGATTGGGGTTTCCGGCGTCGCCGCCTCCATCGGTGGACTTAGACAGCCTCTCACGAACGGCCGCAACAACCGCGCCTTCGACATGGCGCGCCGGAATGCGAGAGATCGAGCCCGGCCTCCCAGGTGCGCCATGATTAAGTGGAGCCGATAGATAGTAGCGGTATCGGGCTGGCCCCTTTTGCGCATTGACGGGGGTCATGCGATTGCCGGCATCATCGTAGATGCGTCCCATGAGGATTGAACCCGATGCCGTGCGCTTATGCCTTCGCGTTGTGGCGCTGTTCGCAAGTTTGGCCTGCACGGCTTCGAACAAATCACGATCCATAATCGGCGTGTGCTTGCCCGGATAAATTTTGTCGGCGTGCGTGATCTCACCGACATAGAGACGATTCTTTAGCAGATGCGCCAGGGGGCCGATGTAGAAGGGAATGCCGCCTATTGTCTGGCCGTTAGAGAGGTTACGGACTCTGGTCGTTATTCCTTTGGCATCCAAGTCCTGCTTGAGGGCCTTGATGCTGGGGACCTCCAGATAGAGTCGGAAGATTGTTCTGACCTGTTCGGCTTCGTGCTCCTCAACCACGAGCTTCTTGTCCCGGGTGACATATCCGAACGGCACATTGCCTCCCATCCAGAGGCCTTTTCGTTTGGAGGCAGCGACTTTGTCGCGGATGCGCTCGGCAGTGACCTCGCGCTCGAATTGGGCAAAGGACAGCAGGACATTGAGCGTGAGGCGCCCCATGGACGTCGTGGTATTGAACTGCTGGGTTATGGAAACGAACGACACGCCTTGGGCGTCGAACAGTTCGACCAGTTTGGCGAAGTCAGCCAGAGAGCGGGTCAGACGATCGACTTTGTAGACGACAATGATGTCGACTTTCCGTGCTTTCACGTCCGCCAAAAGCGCCTGAAGAGCAGGCCGTTCCAGCGTGGCGCCGGATATGCCGCCATCGTCGTAAAGTGCCGGCAGTAGCCGCCAACCCTCATGTGCTTGGGATTTGATGTATGCTTCGCAGGCTTCGCGCTGGGCATTTAGCGAATTGAAGTCCTGCTCCAGCCCGTACTCGGTCGACTTGCGGGTGTAGACCGCGCAGCGATACGTCTTGCGCTCAGCCATTTTCAGCTTCCGCCTTGGGAGGCTTTGTCCTCAAGCCGAAAAACACATACCCATTCCAGTTGGAGCCCGTGATGGCGCGGGAAACGGCAGAAAGCGTCGGATAGGCGTTGCCATCCCAAGCGAACCCATCCGGCGTAACCGTCACTCGCTGAAGTTCTCCTTCATATTCGCGGACAAGCACTGTGCCCGGTTTGAGGTTCATGCCCGGGCCATTGGCAGCAGTGATTACAGACAAATCACCCTCCGCCAATCGGTCGAGCATGCGCCTAGACTTGCGATCGAGATCGCCGTGGACCCGCGCCTGTATTCGGTAAGCTAGGGACCGCACCAGAAAATCTCGGCCCGGACCCTGTGAAGTTTCGTGGCCGCTCGCGTCTCGCCATGCTCGCCGAACTTCGGCAAGATCGAGTTCGGCGAGCACTTCAATCTGCTTCTCGATATCCGTGTTGGAATTCACCTTTCGGTCAGGAGACTGCACGCGAGCAGGAGCTCGCGTGCCAATCGTCTGTTTCGTTGTTCTCATGGATCAAACAGCGCTCGCGGCCGAAATGCGATAGGTGCGAGTACCACCCGTTTTTGATGATGTTATGGTCAGACCAAGTTTCTTCTTGAGGGTGCCCGACATCGCACCGCGAACCGAATGCGCCTGCCAGCCTGTTGTTTTCATCATCTGGTCAATGGTTGCGCCTTCCCGCCAGCGAAGCAGCGTAATCATTGCTGCAAGCTTGCTTCCCTCGCGCACTTGGTGTGTCGAAGATGTCTTCGCGGTTTGGCTCATTCCTGGCCAGTGCTTCGCGTTGCCGGGAGAAGTCGACGCCACTTTCGTCACTCGTGTTGGGCGCTGAGCTTTTTGCGGCTTTGGCTTTGTGGATTTGTTCACAGGTCTCTCCAGTGGTTGCGACAGCATTGGTGCTGCCACGGCTGCAAGCCCCACGAAGCCGGATTGCCAGACAACTGGGGCACAACGCCGGAGAGATGACGTTTTAAAGGTGTTCTAATCCTCGCTTTCCCGGCGGATCAAACTAGCCGCGTTCAAGAGTGTCGTTGCCTCGTAGGTGTTTTGCTCGATATCCAAGAGGATGCGAAACGCTCCATCATGATTACCGCATGCGGCACATGCGCCTGCCGCTGCCGCAATGTTGTGAGCGTCCTTTAGTCGTTCGGTGATCATCGGGAAAAGTGCCAACAATGCACCCTTCAACGCTTCATTTGCCATCGTGCAGTCCTCGCGTATTACGACCGGATACACGCTTCCTTCCGCCAGGAAGTCGAGTGGAATGTGAGCAATCTTCCGGCGAATGTTTTATTATTCGGACCATCTAATAGCTCAAGGAAACGCCCGCTTCTGACCCGAAGTGGATACATGGCTAGACGTGACTGGCGGATTCGCATATTTTGCGGCCACGCCTGACTACGAATCACGTAGAACGGGCTGCGATAGCCCGCTGCGCCTTAGGCGCGGCAGTGGACCAGATGCCGGGCAGGGGACTAGCCGGCGCGCACGAAGTGATAAAGATTAGACCGGGTACGCCCCCGGCGGTCGGTTTCGCAAGGCCGGCGCGCGGCGTGAAAAAGGGAGCGTCGCCCACCCCGATTCGGGGGCTGGCTGAATGGTCTTCGCATGAAGGATTGTCACCCGCCAGGACAAAGACATGCATTGCATGGCTTGGTGGCGTGGCACACGCCATAGAGCCCGAACCGTCAGGGCACGCCCCCTCTAGCCTAATCCATGGTATTAAAGGCGTGAATGACGTGGCCTCCCTTCGGTTTTGCCGCCTTTCGCATTGGGTGGTATGCGGAAATTTGCAACACGATTCCTGTCAGGCCAAGTACTTTCAGAATGGGCCATCCAATCATTGGCACCGGTGAAGGACATATCGGCCATGTACGCTCCTCGACAGTGTCTCGCCCAAAGGCCGGCACATCGAGAAGCGGTGCTTGCACCGCAATATGATCGGTCGAAGAGCGACGTCCGACCATGAGATCTGCGCCTTGGAAACACCTTAAGAACAAGCTGCGCGACTCCGAGGAACGTTTCTTTGAACGCGAAGTCGAGCGCCTCTTGCTTCCCAGGTTTCCGACCCTTGTTCAGACCCCATCAAAGCAACGCCTAGATAGAGCCGGCATCGATCTGGTTGCGCGCAACGACGCTGGAGAAATCGAAGTTGCGGTTCAGTGCAAGGGATTTGCAGTATCCGTCCCTGGTGTCGATCAAATCCGGCAAGCCAGGGAGTCCTTGGCGGCATTCGCCACTTCCGATGAAAAGGTCAAGCTCTATATCTTTGTCCACAATCGCGACGGTCGAGCTCACGAGTTGGCGGAAACTGTTCAAGCCTTGCTTAATGATCTGGTGCGTACCGGAAAATGCGACGCGGTCGAGTTCTATGACCTTGATACATTCATGCACAATTGCCGCGAGGTGATGCGTGCCTATTTGTCGGCTTCCTTGCGTCGCGCCGCCAATCGCAAGCTTCGAGAGCTTCGCGAAATCTTTGAGGTTGTCGGCGATCCTTTGATGGAGGTGCCTGTCAAAGAAGATCGTCTGTACATTGGCCTTACAGATCCGCCGCGATTTGAAGAAATCGCTCCGACGCGTGCCCGAAATGTCGGCGCCCTTATCAGCACACGATCCGATGCGAAGTTCACATTGTTGATCGGCAACTTTGGGAGCGGCAAAACCACCGCAGGGTTGCTCGCAGCAAGCGCCGACGAAGAGAGCGATCCCACCATCGTCTTCGCCGAAGCAGCTTATTTCCCCGTGGACCGTTTAGGCAGTGGCCTAAGCCCTCTTTTGGAAGAGGCGCTCCGGGCCTCTGGCGTATTCAGTGAGATCGCGCGTGAAGATCACGGTCTTTTTCGCTTAGCAGCACCCCTATTGCGCGAAGAGCTTGGCAACCGGGGCGAGAAACTGGGCACGACTCACAAATACGCGTTCATTCTCGACGGACTGGACGAGAACCGCTTTTACGTCACACCTGAGGGGGTGGCGACGTTGACCAACAGTATGGCCGACCTTCATTGCCCCATCGTTTTGACAACCCGGCGCGAGCACTTCATAGCCACGTTCGAGAGCATGAAGGTGGGAACACTCGTTTTCGGGAAAAAACACGGTTGGAAAAAGCCGATTGGCGTTTTCTCACTCGAACCTTGGAGGCGCGAAGACGTTCAAAGGTTCGTGACCGGCAGTGCCAATATTTTACGCCTAGACGGTCGCACAACGGATTCGGAACGCTTGCTCGATTTTCTTCGTTTGCTGGAAAAAGGCGAAGAAAGGAATTTCTACGGCGAACTCGCGGCGCATCCGCTATTTCTTCGGCTTATCCTCGATGACATCGTCGCCAACGGGATCCGCAATGTCGGCCGGGCAACCCTGCTCCTAGAGTGGGCGCTCTATAAAATCCTTCGCGATCTGAAACGCAAGACACAAAATCGAGCTCAAGATTGGCAGTTTGATCGCGACTTCACAGGCCGCATTATGATGGTGATGGAAGATGTCGCATTCCAAATGACTGATGTCGTGGATGACAGGCGCGTGCTGACGGAGTTTTTGAGCCAGGGGATGCTGGAACAAATTGCGAAGCGTTATTTTCCAGGAGACTCGGATGTCTTGATCACCGTGTTGTTAAACTCGCTCCTGGTGCCGCGACACTTCTTTGAAAACGCTAAGTTTACGGTGCATTTTATCTACCGTATTTTTCACGAATTTTTTGTCGCGTGCTATGCCGTTCGGAGTGGGGTGTCTCTTGATATTGGCGATACCCACGTAGCAGAATTTATGTCCGAGCTTACGGCGAAAAACTTCGCCTGGTCCGCCACACCACCAAGACGAGTGCTGTAGAGCGGCACTTTTGCCGGGTGTCGTAGGTTAGGTTCTAGACCCGCCCAGTGTGGTGCAGGCAACCACTTGCCGACTGTATATCCAAAAGCTTCCGATGTTGCGCGACCCTCCAGATCGACGAGGGGGGCGGCGGCAGGCGCAAAATGGTGGTGATTAGACAGAGGCTATGCTAGTCTTTGGCGATGAAAAACCGGACTGGAAAGACATCGAGCAATCTCCCTTCTGAGCCTGTGGCACGCACAATCGGGCGCAAGAAATTTGCAGCTATTAGCGCGGTCGAGGGACTCAAGTTGAGCTCTGCAGGTCATAAGCGCGTCTCAAGCTCGTTGCCCACTGAACAGAAAAGGGCAGACGTTTTGCGAGCTTATACCGGCGGCAAGAAAAGCCGGTGATGTTTGGAGGTTACGATGGCTTCGACGATCCTTACAGTTACAGAGGATTAGACTGCCTCAAGAATCGTCTCGGCATCCGCGATTCAGCAACCCTGCAGGCATTTGAGCTAGAAATGTCTACGCTCCGTGCTGAGGAGCCGCTGCCGCTCGGCAAGTTCGGACCCACGCACTATCGACGTGTGCATCACCATCTCTTCCAAGACGTCTATAACTGGGCGGGCCGGTATCGCACGGTTCGAACCGCTAAGGGTGGAAATGTGTTCTGCTATCCGGAGAACATCGACAGCCAAATGAAGCAGTTATTCGCCAAACTGGGTGGCGCATCTTTTTTGCCGGGTGCAGCGGAGGATGGGTTCGTCGCCGCTGCCGCCAACTTCCTGGCCGATCTGAACGCCGTTCATCCCTTTCGCGAAGGCAATGGGCGTTCGCAGTTGGCGTTCCTTCATCTTCTGTCGCTTCGCGTCGCCCATCCGCTCGAACTCGAACGGGTCAGCAGAGAAACGTTTCTGCCGGCGATGATCGAGAGCTTCAGTGGCAACATCGCACCGTTGGTTGCAGAACTGAACGCGCTGAGGGCCTAACCTTCCGATTGGCGATCCAGCAATTGGCGGGCGCGCTCGATTCTGGCTTTAAGACCCTCCTGAAACTGAGAATCCTTGCGCCGTGTCGCGATATGCTCCGAAATGGCCGCCCGGATCACATCCGAAACGGCCAACTTCTCTACATCAGCAACAGTTTCAAGGGCTTCTGCCTGTTCGGCGGAAAGGCGGATCGTCATCGCTTTTGCTGCTTTCATGTGCGCACCATGCCACCAAAACATTACTCTTGTCAAGCTATAAGGTATCGTGGTATCTTGGTGTCTAGAAATGGAGATGCCGATGAATGACCCTGAAAAAGGAAAACTTGAGACCTTCGAGGCCGAGCAGGCGGAAGAGCTCAAGCGATTTGAAGAGCAACAGCGTCGCGAACTCGAGGAATTCGAGCGCAAAGAAAAGGAGGAGCTCGAAGAGTTCCTGCGCCGCGAAGGCCGTTCTTTCACGATCAAAATCGATCGCACGGAATATGAGGTTCGTGAGCGGAAACGCACGGGCGCGCAATTGCGCGATCTTCCGCAGCCGCCGATCGGACCGGACAGGGATATCTTCGAGGTCGTGCCTGGCGGCTCTGACCTGAAGATCTTGGACACGATGGAAGTAAAAATGCGCGACGGCCTACGCTTCTTCACCGCGCCAGCGCAGATCAATCCGGGTCAGATTTAGGGGGGCGCCGATGCTGCCAGCG
>Ga0265339_10003077_pt1 | contig 11740 bp, 12 predicted proteins | sample 4CB219metaG_FD_202085 | JGI IMG/M metagenome (GOLD analysis project Ga0265339, IMG submission 202085) | Rhizosphere microbial communities from Carex aquatilis grown in University of Washington, Seatle, WA, United States - 4-CB2-19 metaG | ecosystem: Host-associated > Plants > Roots >...
GACGGTACCTTCCAGGGCGAAAAGTAGGCGAAGGCGAAGTACTCGAGCACGAGCTTCCAGTGCTGCGCCGGTCCCGAGACGGTGTAACCGTAGTGGCCCTGCGCATAGGCCTTGGTGATGCGGTGGTAGTCGGCGATGAACGTGAACGGCGCGAGCAGGGTGCCCGGCGTGGTGACCAGATACGCCGCGAAGGCGAGCGCGCACAGCAGGACGGCCCGCGACAACTGTGCGCCGATCGCTCGCCGCGGCAGCACCGCCAGACCTGCGATCAGGACCGGAACGAGCAGGATCACGCCCGGGTACTTCGTGCCGGTCCCGAGGCCCACGGCGACGGCGGCGCCGTAGACCCAGCCCGGGCGCCCCGTGCGGTGGAAGAGCGCCAGCATCAGCACCGTCAGCGCCGCGAACTGGGTGAGCAGGCAATCGTTCGCGACCCAGCGCGCGTGATAGGCAAACTCCCACGACAACCCCATCGTTGCCGCGGCGATGAACGCCTCCCACCAGCGCCGCCGCAACGCCAGGGCCGCAGCATAGATCCAGACCACGCTGAGCCCGCTGACGACAATGAAGACCCGGCGCGCGGCGAGCAAGAACTCGGGTGGAGCGGCGGCGGCCTTCATCGCGGCCTGGATCGCCTTCTGATCGAGGCCGGTCTTCGCCAAGGCCTCGAGGCCCGCCGGCAGCGCCGGCAGCATCACCAGCCAGTCATTCAGCGAGGGGTAGATGTACCAGCGCGGCAGGAAGACGCCGCTGCCGATCATGTCGCGCACCTCCTGGATGTGCCATTGCATCTCATCCCAGTGCTTGCCGAAGTCGACGCCGCGCAGATCGGTCGCGACGAAAAGCGCGAACAGCGCGACCGCCGGCGCCGCGAGGCCCGCACGGCGCGCCCAAGGGCGCGCGGCGAGGTCGCGCAGGCTCGAGACGAATCGCGGTGGCACCGAGGGAGTGGACACGGTTTCGCCCGTTTTTGGAAGAGGGGGAGCGCGCGCCAGCGACGGTCAGCTACCGGGCGCGAGCAACTGCACCCGGCGGAAGAAGATCTCCGCCCCCTCGGACTGCAGCTGGAGCTTGCCGCAGGTGAGCGGCTGCGCCGCCTCGCCGGGCCACGCGACGGCGAAGTCCATGCCGGTGGTGACGTCCTGGCCGTTGAGCCGGTGCGTGGCCACCCCGCCGCGAACGATGATCTCGATTTGGTTCCACGCGTCCGGCACGTAAGACAGCTGGGCGCGCGGTCCGGCGGTGAAGGTGATCGGCCCGAGGTTGTACATGCCGCCAGCGTCGGCGACGGTGAGCTGGTACTCCATCGAGACCATGAACCCGCCGCTGCCGATCGGGTTCGAGAGGGCCGGGCCACCGGCGTTGACGGCGCCGAGCGGCCCCGTCGAAAGGTACATCACGCCGCTGTCGAAGCCGGGGCTGGGCGGCCACACCTGCGTGCCCCAGCGGTACTCGAGGCTGAGGTGGAAATCGCACAGCTCCGGCTGCGAGATCAGCGCGCCGAAGGTCTGGCCGCTGATCCGGATCGCCGGCTCACCGTCGACAGCAACGACCGAGAAGACGTCCTGAGGATCGTTGTTCAGGCCCAGCGGGTCGGCGCCCGGGGCGGGCGTGCCGAGATAACGATCCCAGCCGGTGAAGTCGGTCCCGTTGAACAGCGCGCGCGGAAAGGCCGGAGGAACGTCGGTCCCTGCGTCGTCCCCGGAGGCAACGTCGAAGCCGCGGTCGTCCGGCGAGGTTGCATCCCCGGCGTCGGGGCGCGCGGCGGTCGACGAGGCGCCGCATCCGACGACGACCGCCGTCAATCCGGCTCCCGCCAGCGCAGCCAACGCGCGCCCCGTGATCATCGTCGAATCATCACACAGCATCGAGGGACATGCGTGTCCCTAGTTGCGCCAGCCGAGCGGCAAGCGCAGGACCGAATCACGCTTGCCAGGCGCACGCGGGAATATCCGGCGCTCTCAACGTTCGCAAAAACAGGCATTCGTCATTCTTTACGCTCTCGGGTGCTGCGTGCTACCAGGTGAATAGGCAGTAGGAGGACGCTGCAGGATGGGGTCGGCCTTTGGGCAGGATAGGGGGCTCTTAGAGCAATTTCGCCGTGGCGAACGTTCTGCCCTGGAGCAAGTCTACTGGGCGTACGTAGCCCGCGTCGATCGCCTGGTCCGGCGACTTCTCCACTTGCACGGGGGGACGAGGCTCATCGCGTCGGCCAACGTGGAAGATCTCGTCCAGGACTCCTTCACGCGAGCCTTCAGCCCGGCTACGCGCCACGCGTATGACGGAATTCGGGACTATGGCCCCTACCTGCTGAAAATCGCGCGCAACACGGTCGCCGATGCCTTCCGCTTGCAGCAGCGCCAGGTGCTGGCCGACTCAGTGGAGATCCAGTCCTGGCTCGCGCTGGAGGACATCACGGCGGCGGCGGATCCGTCGACCCGGCTCGATTCCGCGACGCTCGCGCGCGTGCGCGACTACCTCGGCCGGTTGCCGCAGGACTTGCAATCGGTCCACCAACATCGCTACGTGCTGGACGAGGGACAGGATGTCGCCGCCGCGGCGCTGGGGATATCCCGGCAGAGGATCCGGACGCTCGAGAAGAAACTGCGCCTGGGATTGATGCGCGAGCTGCAAAAGACGCGCGTTCAAAACACACCACCGGAGTCGCGTCCTCGCCCGTACTGAGACGTACGTGAGGACCGCCTAAATCTGGCACCGGCAGCTGGCGTCGGCGACCTCGATGCCGGCGAGGACTCGCACAGCGACGTAATCAAGCTCGACACGCGCCACTGGTGGCGCACCAAGCGCCAGCCATCAGGCAAAGCACGCTCGGTGTTCAGTCACAGCGGGCGTGAATCGATCGATTTCACCAACCAAGACACCTCGGATCGCCGAACTTAATTTGTACCGCGACGACTCCACGGTCGCTTTGAGCGTGATCCTCGACGAAAGGATACCCATGACAGCTCGCAGACTCTCTCAGGTATTGGCCGCTCTGGTCGCAGCTCCTCTGGCCGCAAGCGGATGCGGTGGCGATGTCGACCAGACGGAAGCAATCGCCATGAGCCAGGGCGCCGTGGACGGTCCCGCCCACGGGATGACCATTCACGGCGGTAATGGAGGGACTCCCACCTTCAATTTTCAGCCGGTCGGTGAAGAGCATCTCAGCCAATGGAGGATGTGGGGCAAGGTCTACGTGGATGCCCTTCAGATGGCCTACGAATTACCGAACGGCTCTCTCCGAATAACGAGTAAGGCGGGGGGCAACGGTGGTGACTTGCACACCTTGTCCGCCTGGCCTTCGAGGCACATCGTCTATACCTCGGGACGTTCCGCGTCGTGGAACGACGACTTCTGCGTCGTCGACGATGCGAGCAATTTTGCTTGCGCCGGTGGGAGCGGCGGCTCCTCGTGGGGTTCGGAGCAGGTTCCGTCCCCCGTCGAGGACGAGATAGATGGCGTCTCTGGCAAGTACGGCACTTACATCGATTCACTCCAATGCTGGTGGTACCTGTACTGAGAGGGTCGCCGCCCGTGCGCCGTATCGCCATCGCCATCTTGCTGGTCGTTGCCGGGTTGGTGTTGCCGCTCCTGATCTCGTCGCGGCAGCACACGCCCTCCGCCGCCCCCGCGGTGGTCGAGGCACGCCCTCTGGAGCCGCCAGCTCCCAGCGTCGTCCCGCCGCCGCCGACGACCTTCGAGGACCGCGGGTCGCGCGCGCCCACGACTGTCGAAGAGATGAAGGTCGTGCCTCGGGATCACAGACTGAACGTCACCCACGAGCAGTACCGGGCCCAGCTCGATCGCAGGTTCGAGATGGAGCACGCCGACCCGAGTTGGAGCGCGCCCGCGTCCAGCCGTCTGGCTCAGCAGTTGGTCGAGCGTCTGCCGGTAGGCTCCGAGCTCGTTGACGTGGATTGCCGAGAGTCCATGTGCCGGGTCCGCGCGAACCACCAGGATCAATCGTCGTTTGTTCTCTTCTCCCACAAGATGGCAGAGATCACCGCCGATGACTGGACGGGGGGCATGCTCGCCACCCGGGCGATCGAGGACGGGGAGGCAAGCCACGACACGATTGCTTACCTCGGCCGTTCCGGTACGCCGCTTCCGGACCCCGTCGAGCCCTAAGCAGCAAGGCCGCCTCTCAGTCGAGCGCCTGCCGGACCTTGGCTTCGAGCTCTTCCGCCGGCACCTCCTGCTGCGTGCCCTGCGCGAGATCCTTGACCGTGAGCCGGCCCGACTTCACCTCGTTCTCGCCGATGATAACCGCCAGGCGCGCGCGCAGCTTGTCGGCGCGCTTGAGCTGGGACTTCAGGCTCGCGGTCCGGTGCTCGATCTCGACCCGCACGCCGGCCGCGCGCAGCCGGTGGGCGAGGGGGAGGGCGTAGTCGAGCGCCGCCGCATCGAGCGGCGCGAAGAAGACGTTCAGCGCCGGCTCGAAGCTCTCGGCGGTCTCGGGCAGCGCCAGCAGCACGCGCTCGATACCCATGCCGAAGCCCAGCGCCGGTGTGCGCGGGCCACCCAGCGACTCGACCAGCCGGTCGTAGCGGCCACCGCCGACGACGGTATTCTGCGCGCCGAGGTCGCCGGACTTCACCTTGATCTCGAAGATCGTGCCCGTGTAGTAGTCGAGGCCGCGCACCAGCCGCGGGTCGATCTCGTTGGCGACGCCGAGCGCGGTCAACGAGGTGCGCACGCGCTCGAAGCGGCGCTTCGAGTCGTCGCCCAGGTGGTCGAGCAGCGCCGGCGCGTTCACGACCAGCGCCTGCACCTCCGGGCTCTTCGAGTCGAGCACGCGCAGCGGGTTGGTCTCGAGCCGCCGCCGCGAGTCCTCGTCGAGCTTGTCGACGTGCGCTGAGAGAAAAGACACCAGCGCCGCGCGGTACGCGGGCCGCTCTTCGGGCTCGCCCAGGCAGTTCAGCGTGATCTCCAGATCCGACGGGCGCAGCCCGAAGTCGCCCAGCATCGTCGCCAGCATCGCGATCATCTCGGCGTCGGCCGTCGGCTCGGCGAGGCCATAGAGCTCGGCGCCGACCTGGTGGAACTGGCGCAGGCGCCCGCGCTGCGCGCGCTCGTGCCGGAACATCGGCCCGATGTAATACCAGCGCGTGACCGGCTCGCGCGTCCACTGCGCGCGCCCGATGAAGGCGCGCACCGCCGGCGCGGTCCCCTCGGGGCGCATGCTCACCGACCGGCCGTCGCGGTCGTTGAACGTGTACATCTGCTTCTCGACGACGTCGGTGACCTCGCCCACCCCCCGAACCAGAAGCTCGGTGTACTCGAGGATCGGCGTGCGCACCTCGCGGTAGGCGAAGGCGTCCAGCACCTGGCGCGCCTTCTCCTCGACGAATTGCCACTTCGACACCTCGGGCGCGAGGATGTCGTTCATGCCCTTTACCGACGCGGGGACTTCAGCCATTGCGCCGGGGTTTATACCATCTCACTCCGTCCGGACGACGGCGGCGCCCAGGCGCACGACCAGGCTGCCGAGCGCCGCGTCGACAACCGCGCTCTCGCGGCCGTCGAGGGTGATCTTGACCTTGTAGTCGACCGCTCCCAGGTGCGGGTACGAGCCTATCTCGACCGTGGGGAACTCGGCGACCACGGCGTCGAGCGCCGCGGCGATCGGGCCCTCGCCCTCGCGCGAGTAGAGGGCGCGCGCGAAGATGGGCGCGGTGCGGAACAGCTCGCGCACGGTCTCGAACTTGCGGCGGAAAATCTCGGGCACGCCGGGCAGCACCCAGATGTTGCGCACGACCACGACCGGCCAGGTCGAGCCCGGCCCGCGCGGGCCGTACTCCAGGCGCGCGCCGTCGGGGATGTCGGCCATGCGCAGATCGCGCTCGTGCAGCCGCGCGCCGAAGCTGGCGCGCAGCAGGCCCTCGAGCTCCGTGCTGCGCACCATGCTCATCCCGAAAGCCGCGGCCATGGCCGGCAACGTGACGTCGTCGTGGGTCGGCCCGACGCCGCCCGATGAGAAGACCAGGTCGAACCGGTCGGATAGCTGGCGCGCGGTCGCCGCGATATCGGCCGCGTCGTCGGGGATGACCTCGATGCGAGCGACGACCACCCCCAGCTCGCGGAGCTCCCGCACCAGATAACGGGCGTTCTGTTCCTCGACCTTGCCCGACAGGAGCTCGTTGCCTATGAGCAGGATCGCCGCGCGCGCCGGAGCCGTCTGCGGCGAAGCTGTCTGCAGCAAATCCCCCTCGGACCTCATTGACGAGGGCATCATAGATCAGCAGAGGTCAGCCGCACCGCGCGAAATGCCTCGATTCGTGAGACACTGAGGCTCGATGCCGAAGTGCGCTCTGCCCCAGAGGTCACGCCTCCGGACATTCGTGCTCTCGAGCCTGCCCGCGCTTTGCGCCCTGGCCGCGACCGGCTGCCGCGACAGCTCGGCGGGCGTGCGCGTCACCGACGCCGGTGCCCGCGACACCGCCGATACGGCCCCGCGCGACACGGCCGCCGAGCTCTACTGCCCGGCGGATGGCCCGGGCGGGGGCGTTTGCCCGATCAACTTCTGCGGCTACATCAAGTCGGTCGCAACGCTGAGCCCGAGCGAGACCGCGCAGGCCGGCTCAGATTCGCTGTGCAACCAGGGACGCATCTGCCTGTCGAACGAGGTGGTTGCCGCGGGAGATGCGATCCAGCTCTCGTGCCAGCCCCCCCAGCCCGGGGGCCTGGCCTACGGCGCCGCCTGCTCGAAGGACGCAGGCAGCACGCAGCGCTGCAAGGACGACTCGCTGTGCATCGCCGGGCCCGGCGGCACCGGCGCGACGTTCTGCACGACGCTCTGCCGCAACGACGGCGACTGCCCGACCGGGTCGGCCTGCCTGGAATACCAGCAAGCGTTGTCCAACAACTCGTACGCCCTGGTGGGCGAGTGCACTCCCGTGACGCTGATCCCGGGGACGGTCTGCACATCCGAGAGCGCCTGTCCGGCGGGGCAGGGGTGCGTGATCTTCGGCGCGCGGACGATCGTCCGGACGTGCAAGGCAGGCGGCACCAAATCCATCGGCGAGGCCTGCACGGGACCCACCCAGTGCCGCAGCGGCGAGTGCTACGACCGGAACTTCAGCGTCGGCAGCGCCAACACCCGCGCGCTCTGCTCCGGGGTCTGTGCGAAGAACAGCGACTGCGGCACCGACCAGCGCTGCGTCGTCGAGGTCCTTGGCAACAACGGCACCATCGACGACCCGTTCGATGACGTGGTGATCGGCTACTGCCGCAGCCTGTTCGCGCCCACCATCGCCGGCGCCTGCCAGAACAGCGGCGAATGCGTGACCCAGGGCAAGGGCGCGGACACCTGCGACCCGACCTACGGCATCTGCTACAAGGCGAGCGCGATCATCGGCGGCCCCTGCGCCACCGACGACGCCTGCGGGCTCGGTCAGACCTGCGCGCTCGGGCCGACCTTCGCGGGCGGCGCGTGTGTGCTGCAGGGGTGCGCGCCCAGCGGGGCCGCCGGCGCCGACGTCTGCCCGGGCGCGCAGTCGACCTGCGGACAGCGCGCGTCCGACGAGCCGCTCTACCGTTGCTACGAGGGCTGCACCACCGCCGGCGGGTGCTCGCGCCAGAACGACAACTACTTTTGCGCGCCGGCACAGACCGGCCAGCCGATCAGCATCTGCCTGTCGAGGTGACCCTTGACTCACGCTCAGGTTCGCATCGCTTCGCTCGTTCTCTCGCTGGCCGTTCTCGCGGCAAACGAGAATGCGGCACGCGCCGATGAAGTCAGCCCGGTGCCGACCAACACGGGCGCGCTGATGGGGGGGACGCCCACGCCCCTGACCGCTCCCACGCCCACGCCCACGGATCACGACGCGGTCGTCGGGCACTGGGGCATCCAGGCGCGGCAGCTCGCGGGGACGCCGTACCCGCTGACGCTCACGGCGAATGGCGCCTGCCCCATGCCCAACGCGACGACCGCCACCCCCTGCACGATCGACATGGGCGCCATTGCGGTGCGCTACTGGAAGACCCGCAACCTGGCCTGGAACGCCGGCCTGGCGTTCGCGCTCGGCGGCGGCAAGCTCGGGTCGCAGGGGCTCGACACGTACTACGGCCTGGGACCGATCGTCGGCCTGACCATGCTGCTCGGCAACTGGCGGCACCTGGCGATCGGCGCCAGCCCCGAGGCGAGCTACGTCTACTTCAAGCCGACCGGAGGCGGGGGCCCCAGCACCCAGCTCGTCACCTTCAGGGCCGAGCTCGAGGGCGAGCTGCACTTCGGCTTCATCGACGTGCCGGCACTGTCGATCGGCCTTTCGGCCGGCCTCCTGTTCCAGTACGAGAGTGCGCCCGGCGCCTCGACCTGGTCGGTCTCGGTCACCGACGCCCGGAGCGTTTGGGGCACGCTCACGAACCTGTTCATCCGCTATTATCTCTGACCGAGCCCAACCATGGTCCGCATTCCTCCTCCCGACTCGAACCTCGTCGAGCGGCGCGAGATCCTCGACCAGGCCGGAATTGCGCGCGCTCTGCGCCGCATGGCCTACGAGATGATCGAGCGCAACGCCGCCGACAACCAACGTCCGCTCTATCTCGTCGGCGTCCGCACCGGCGGCGCCTTCCTGGCGCAGCGCCTGGTCGCGCTGATGTCCGACCCCGAGGCGTCGCACGCCGGGCCGCCGCCGCTGCTCGGCGCCGTCGACATCTCGCTCTACCGCGATGACGTCTTTCACGGGCTGCCCAAGCCCGAGATCGGCCCGACCGACCTGCCGTCGGGGATCGAGGGCCAGACCATCATCCTGGTCGACGACGTGCTCTACACCGGCCGCACCATTCGCGCGGCGATGGACGTCCTCGCCGACTACGGGCGGCCGCGCTCGGTGCAGCTCGCGGCGCTGGTCGACCGCGGCCGGCGCGAGCTGCCGATCCAGCCCGACTATGTGGGCATCGAGGTGCAGACGACCGCGTCGGAGTCAGTGCGGGTCATGTTGAAAGAGCGTGGCGAGCCGGACCGGGTGGTGCTACGAGAGCGTCGTCCATGAGCCTGTTCCGCCACCGCCACCTTCTGGGGACAGAGAGCCTGACCGCCGAGGACCTGACCGTGCTGCTCGATCTCGGCGAGCGCTTCCTCGAGATCGCCCAGCGCCCCATCAAGAAAGTGCCCACGCTGCGGGGCAAGACGGTGATCAATCTCTTCCTCGAGCCGTCGACACGCACGCGCACGTCGTTCGAGATCGCCGCCAAGCGGCTGTCAGCCGACGCGATCAATATTTCGGGCGCGGCGTCGTCGACGGTGAAAGGCGAAACGCTGCTCGACACGGCCCGCAACCTGGACGCGATGGCGCCCGACGTGGTGGTGCTGCGCCACGCGCAGGCGGGCGCGGCCGAGATGCTGGCCGGCCGCATCGCCGCGCGCGTGGTCAACGCCGGCGACGGCGCGCACGAACACCCGACCCAGGCGCTGCTCGACTGCTCGACCATCCGCGCGCACAAGGGCAAGCTGGCCGGGCTCACCGTCGCGATCTGCGGCGACATCACGCACAGCCGGGTCGCGCGCTCGAACATCTTCGCGCTCACGGTGCTCGGTGCGCAGGTGCGCGTCGCCGGCCCGCGCACGCTGCTGCCGCCAGGTCTGCCCCAGATGGTCGAAGGACGGGGTGCACCGCTCAGCGTGCACGACCGCATCGAACCCGCGATCGAGGGCGCGGACGTGATCATGATGCTGCGGATCCAGAAAGAGCGTATGGGCACGGGCCTGTTCCCCAACACCCGCGAGTACTCGCGCTACTTCGGACTCAACGACCGGCGCCTGGCGCTGGCCAAGCCCGACGCCATCGTGATGCACCCAGGCCCGATCAACCGCGGCGTCGAGATCGAGCCGTCAGTCGCCGACGGGAAGCAGGCGGTGATCCTGGACCAGGTCTCGCGCGGGGTCGCGATCCGGATGGCGGTGCTGTATTTGCTGGCCGGCGGCGAAACCGGCGAGAACTGACGGGGAACCCGCCCGAGAGGGCTCCCCGTCCTCGTGCTCGTCGCCGTCCCCGACCCCTCGCCCGCTACCAATCGGCCTTCTTGGCGGGCACGTTCGCCGCCGGCCTGGCGCTCGCCACCGCCCGCTCCAGAGCAGCCACCCGCACCACTGCGAGAGCGCTGAGCCGCGGATCGGCAGACCGACGCACCTCCTCGCGGTACATGGCGAGCTCGTCGACATGGCCCGCATCGACTGTGTCTTTGAATGACCTGTCGAATTCGGACTCGGAGGTCGCGGCTAGCCTCGCGACGGTCTTTTGTTGATCGGCTGTCAAGGTCGGGGGCTCCGCCGCAGGATCGATCTGCGCCAACTGACGCAGTTGTTGCGCCAACTCGGTGTGCCTCTGAACCATCTTGTCGCCCATCGCCCGCACCTCCGGAGTCGTGCCACGCTTGCTCGCCATCCGACCGAGCAGGATCTCGGTTTGATTGACGCCGAGCGCGCGCACCAGAAAGTCCCGATCAGCCGGCGTCGGGGCCGAGGCTTGCGCCGCCCGCGGAGGCGCGTCGTCCGCCAAGGAGGGACCGGCCGAGAACAAGAGCCCCGCGAACACCGCTACATTCATCCAACTCACATTACGCATGATGTCTCCTTCGTTTTGTGCGCCGACACGAGTCGACGCGGGATTGACACTCGTTCCAACGGCGGTGGGGCACCATTGGTTCCTTCACGTACCGAGAGTGAGCGCGGAAGCGCTCGCCACGCCGACGACAGCTCGCGAACGCCCGGGGAAGAGGCGCACGGGCTCCATCGGAGCGATCTTCGACCCCACGACGAGTCCCGCGCGCGGGTCGAGCCACAGCTCACGCCCGCAGGCGAGCCCGCCGTGGGACTGGAAGCGGAGCTCGAACGTACGCGCCCCGCCACCAACCACGACGAGAGGCTCGGCCGCTCGCCACGACTCCGTTCGGAGCGCATCACCGGCGGGCGTCACGAGGCGAAAGTCGTTGCGGCGCACGGTGAGAGCCGCGGTCGTTGCGTTGCTGACGTGGACCTCGACAACGGCCTCGGCGAGGTCCTGATCTTGCCAGTCCGGGTCGCTCGACTGTGTACAGGACTGCGCCACGACCACGAGCTCGATGCCCTCGGGGGACATCGACGGGCGGGTCGTGCGCGCGGGGGGCCCGGACGACGCGCACGCTGGGGAGAGGGCGAGCGCGAGTGTGAGCGCGAGCTTGGTCGCGGCGCGCAGAACGGCGGACGTCGATACGAGGTTGCTGGACATGGGCGTTCCTCTAGAGGCGAGGGGAGACAACATCTCCGGGTCGCGCGCCTCTTTTCCGCGACGAGGAGAACCAACGCGGCGACGAGCAACAGCCGCCGGACTGCCTGAGCATCAGGCTTCGCTCGAACAAACGCCGGTCGCCGGCATTTGGTTCCGCTTTCGTTCCCGCTGCTTCGATCAGGAACTGCTGGCGATGCGCGAGCCGAGCCGGACGATCTCGTCGAGGCTCAGGTCCGACGCCAGGGCGTACCCCAGCTGGCCCTCGCGCCACACCACCACCCGGAAGCCCCGCTCTTGGCGCACGGCCGCTGGCGTGCCGCCTAGATCCTGGTTGGTTGCGGGAAAGGTGAGCCCGTCGGCGCGAAAGACGAAGAGCGACGCTGTGTGCAGTCCTCGTTTGTAGACGAGAACGGCAGCCTTCCGATCGAGGTAGTAGCCGACCGATCCCCCCTGCAGGGTGAACTCGTCGTCACCACCGAATACCGCGGGCAGCGCGAAATCCAGCCGCCCCGTGAACCAGGGTTTGACCT
>Ga0265339_10003078_pt1 | contig 11739 bp, 10 predicted proteins | sample 4CB219metaG_FD_202085 | JGI IMG/M metagenome (GOLD analysis project Ga0265339, IMG submission 202085) | Rhizosphere microbial communities from Carex aquatilis grown in University of Washington, Seatle, WA, United States - 4-CB2-19 metaG | ecosystem: Host-associated > Plants > Roots >...
TACTTCGGCACGGGCTACTGGTACATCCCGGGCACGGATAACTGCATCAAGATCGGCGGCCACGTTACGTTGCTGTCGAATTTCGAGAAGGACTCGTATATTTACGGCAGCCACTCGTCGTCGTGGGCTTTCCAGGCCGAGCAGGAAGTCACCTTCGACGTCAAGTCGGAGACTGAATATGGCGTGCTCGAAGGATTCGCCGAGCTTGAGGCTGACGTAGGCTACGGCGAGGGCCCTGGCGTTATCGGTAGCTCTGCCGGCCCGGGCGGAGACCAAGGCGCGGTATACAGCGACGCTTTCTACCTTGCGTTGGGCGGCTTCAAGGCTGGTTACTTCTCGCCGGCTGCAGAGCAGGGCTCGACGTACATGGATACGTTCGGCATTGCTGGGAATGCCTTCCGTCCGATCAACGGTGCCACCAAGCTCGACACCGCTGAGTTGGCTTGGGCGACGGGCGGAATGGGCGTGACGGTGTCCGTGTCGGATCCGTCGCCGATTCTGACGGGTAGCTTAGGCTACAATGCTTCGGACTCGACGCCGATACTCTCTGGCTTGCTGTCCTTCACCTCGAAGAAGTTCTCGGCTGGCTTGAGCGGCTTCTACATGGATACGACTGATGGCGCCGACTACGGCATCACCGGCACGGCCACGATCGCTCTGACGTCGATGGACAACCTCTGGCTCGAAGGTAACTACGGTAACAACCTGTTCACCGGCACCGACGGGGCATTTGGCGCCTACGGCAACGGTCATAACGACGGCTACTCGCTCACGGCTTCGTGGCAGCACGTCCTGAGCAAGACGTTGAACTTCGACGTCGACGCCGAATACGCCAAGGGTGACACTGGCTACTTTAGCGACGGTCAGTCTGCTTGGGATGTTGGTGCCGACCTGGTCTGGGCTCCGGTTGCCGGCTTCCGCGCGAAGGCGGCGGTTCTTTACACGAGCAACACGTACTCGGACGGCTCGACCACCAACTCGTGGGTCGCCGAACTCGGCGTTCGCCGCGACTGGTAAGCCTCTCACCAGGCTTGGACAATTTGGAACCCGGCGGAGCGATCCGCCGGGTTCTTCTTTTGTATCTCAGGCTCCTCTGTAGTGCGAAGCTTTGCTGTCTGCCGCTGCCGCTGCGGTTTGCCTGATTTGCGGGTAGAACGGGCGTCATGAACTGGCAGAAATGGATTCGCCCCGGACTGGTCCTGACCCTTCTCCTCGCCGTGCTCGCCGTTTTTCTGGGGCACGGCGCCGTGGAACGTGATCTCGGGACGCGCGTTCAGGCGGCTCTGGTCGGCGACGGCGAAAACTGGGCCACCGTTGCCGTCATCGCCCGCGATGTGACCATCGGCGGGGTCGCGCCCGCCCCGGAGGCGCAGCGCCGGGCAGTTGCGGTAGCCCAATCGGTCACGGGCGTGCGCGTGGTCGCCGACGGCAGCGGGTTGCTGCCGGTCGTCTCGCCGTTCGTGTGGACCGCCCGCCGTCAGGGCAGCAGTGTTTCCCTCAGCGGCTCCGTTCCCTCCGATGGCGCGCGGGCCGCAATTCTGGCCGCGGCGCGGCGTGCCATTCCCGATGCCGAGATCGCCGATGGCATGCAGCTCGCCCGCGGCGCGGCGCAGTCTTTCACGGCGGCGGCGAGTTTCGCGCTGGCGCGTCTGGCGGCGCTCAGCGATGGCGTCGTCTCGGTCAGTGACAACACATTGAGCGTAGGCGGCACCGCAATCAGTCCATCGGCCTACGACGGGGCTCGCCGCGCCGTTGCTTCCACGCTTCCGCCGGGCCTCGTCGCCGGTGCCCTGGATATCCTGCCCGCCCGCGTCGATCCCTTCGTTCTGTCGGCGAGTTTCGACGGCAAGACCCTGACCCTCATTGGTTATGTCCCGAGCGACACCGTTCACGACACGTTGGTCGCCACCGCCCGCGCCGTGCTGCCGGGCGTGGCGATCTCGGATTCGCTGGCCCTGGCATCCGGCGAGCCGCCCCACTTTGCCGAGGCGGCGAGCTTTGTCATCGCCGCGCTCGCTCACCTCACCACCGGAGGTGTCACCCTCGATGGGCTGAACGCCGATATCACCGGTCGCGCCAGGAGCGTCGAGGACTACGAGGGGCTGATCAAGTCGACGACCGGCGCCCTGCCGGCCGGACTCACGATCGTTGCCCGCAGCGTCGAGCCCGCACCGGTCAGCGACTATGGCTGGGATGCGGAGCGCGACGGCAGTCAGGTAACGCTCAACGGCTACGTTCCCACGGCCGAGGATCTCGATACCGTCGCCGGTGCCGCCCGCTCGCTGTTTCCGTCGGCGACCGTCGATGATCGCATCCGCGTGGCTTCCGGCGAGCCGCGCATGGACTGGATCGGCGCCGTGCAGTTCGCCATGACCCAGCTGGCAGACCTGTCGCGCGGCAAGGTTTCGGTCGGCGACAAGACGCTGTCGATCGCGGGGGAGGCGGCCTCTGCCGCGGCTTACGCTGCGCTTGTCGATGCCCTGTCGAAAACGTTGCCGGCGAGCCTCACGCTGAACAAGTCCGACGTGGTCCCGCCGCGTGCATCGCCTTTCCTCTTCCGCGCAGCGCGTGCCGCCGACGGCGGGGTGGACATCGGCGGCAACGTCGCCAGCCCCGACGACCGCGCCCAGATCATGGCGTTGCTGCATCGCAAGTTTGGCAGCGGCGCCGTCAACGGCGATCTCACCTTTGCCGGCGGCGCGCCGGCGGGTTTCGCCGATGCCGTCGGCGTTGCACTGGGCGTGCTGAGCCGGCTCTCCGGCGGTTCGGTCGCGCTCAGCGACAAGGCGCTGAGCGTTGACGGCCTTGCCTTCGATCCCGCTGCCGCGAGTGGCATCGCCGACACGCTTGCCAGCGACCTGCCGCCGGGCTTCACGGTCGCTGCCAACACCGTCGCCGCCCGTCAGCCGGATCAGCCGGTAACGCCTGGCGAGTGCCGCGATCTCCTCGCCGGCGTCCTGCAGAGCGGCGGCATCGGGTTCAGTGGCGCGGCTGCCGATATCGCCGCCGACAGTCTCGGCGTGCTCGACCGCGTCTCCGCAGTGCTGATGCGTTGTCCCGATGCCCGCGTTGAGGTCGGCGCCTACAGCGACAACCAGGGCTCGGCGGCGAAGAATCGCGACCGCACCCAGGCACGCGCCGAGGCCATCGTCGATTTCCTTGTTTCGGCCGGCATCAAGCGTGAGCGTCTGACCGCCGTTGGCTACGGCGAGGACAAGCCGATCGCCGACAACGATACTGAGGTGGGCAGGGCGAAGAACCAGCGCGTCGAGTTCGCCGTCACCCTCTCCGGAGGATAGGATGATCTACGCCTTCGAAATGTATTGGCCATATCTCATCGCCGCCGCTGTTGCCGGCGCGTGCGTTGGCTGGTGGTTTCAGGATCAGCGCAGCGCCGATGATATGACGGTCTGGCTGGAGCCGGGGCGCGAAGACGAGTGATCTGGCATTTTCTGGAGGTCTGGTTTCTCGTCGCGGTGAGCTTCGCGGTCGGCTGCGCGCTGGGTGCGGCGCTGTATGGCATGCTCGCTGATAGTCCGCTGGCGCTTGCCCAGGGCAATCTCGCCGATGTCATCGGCGATTCGATCGACTGGATGAAGGTTCGCCTCGGCATTGGTCCCTCCTGGCGGCAGGAGCTCGCCCGTTCGCAGCCGCGCCAGAGTCCGGCGCTCCCTGCCGAACGCGTCGAACCGCACTCCGAGTACGACGACGAGCCCGTGATCTCCGATCCCGAGCACGCCGCATCCTACATGGCGATCGCGCTCTCCGATCATACGGTGCCCGATCAGGATGAGGATCTGCCGGAAGTCGAGCCGCCCGATTCGTCGGACTTTGCCGAGGACGACGAGACCGAGCCACGGTCCGAAGCTGCCGCCATCGCCGCGGAGCCGAGGCCTAGGCCCGCGCTGCCGCCGCCTTCGCCCGCCCGGGCAGCCATCATCCCCATGCGCCCGGCCGGTCTGTCGAAGCCGCGCGGCGGCGTTCCCGACAATCTGACGCGCATTCGCGGCATCGGCCAGCGCAACGAAGACGTGCTGAACAGCCTTGGCATCTTTCATTTCAGCCAGATTGCCGCGTGGACGCCGGGGGAGGTGCTCTGGATCGGCCGCTATCTCGCGTTTCCGGAGCGCATCGAGCGCGATGACTGGGTCAGTCAGGCGATGCTGCTGGCGACCGGGGGCGATACCGGCTTCGAGAAATCCGCCGAGCGGCGGCGCAAGCGTCGCGCCGAGGAGAGGATGCGCCGCACCCTGGCCATCTCCGATGACACGCCAAAGCCCAATCCGCCGCCGCGCGGGGGCGTCGACGACGAGGATCAGGACGAGGACTGATCCTCGTCGAGCGAGAAGCGGGGCGCGACCCGCGGGATCACCGCCTCCGCCGACGGCGTGCCACCCTCGATGCCCGTGATGAAGGACGAGATGCGTCCGAGAACAGTGCCGCCGGCAAGCTGCGGCGGATGTCCTTCTCCCGCCACCTCGAAAATCTCGAGGTCGCTGCGTGCCTTGCGCATCTTTTCCAGGATGCCGGGCGTCAGCAGGTCGGAATTGTTCCCGTGGAGCACCAGGATCGGCACCGCCGCAAGCGCCCGGAACTCCTCCCACAGCGTCGCCACCGGCTGGTCCGGCTCGACGCTGGCGAAGGTTGCCGCCAGCCCCTTGCCGTCATAGTCCGCAACCGGCACCCCGTCGCGGTCGGCGTAGGTCAGGCGCGCGAATTCTTCCCAGTCCGCGGCCCCGAAGTTGACGAACTGGCCGCCGTGCAGCCGCCGCTGGATCGCGGCCGCGTCGGCCCAGGTATCGGGATTCGGCGTCTGCCCGACATAGGTCTTGATGCGCGCCAGTCCGCGCGGGTCGAGTTCAGGTCCGACATCGTTGAGAACGAGCCCCGCGACCGCTCCCGGCCGCACGATGGCGATTAGCAGGCCGATGATGCCCCCGCGCGAGGTGCCCACGATGGCGGCCGGGCGCAGGTTGAGCGCTGCCATGCCGTCGAGGGTGTCATTGAGCTCGGCCGCGATGGTGTAGCCGCTGCCGTCTGGATCCCAGGCCGACAGCCCGCGGCCGCGAGAGTCGAAAGCCACCACGCGCCGCGGCCGGTGACGATGGCCGGCAAGATGCCGCGCCAGCGCATCAAAGTCGCGAACGGTGCGCGTCAGCCCGGGCAGGCAGACCACCGGCGTCCATGGCGATCCGGCATCGCCGTAGTCGCGTGCGTGGAGCCGCAGCCCGTCGCGCGCTGTATAGAAGAAGTCCCGATACGCCGCTGGTTCGCTCATTGTGTAGTCTGGCCGCCGCGATGGAGGTCGGCCTCGATGGTCAGCGCCGGCTGGCCGAGGCGGGCCCGGTAGACCTGCAGGTTTTCCATCACCCGCTGCACGTAGTTGCGCGTCTCAGTGAAGGGAATGTGCTCGATCCAGTTGACCGCATCGACTTTCGGGTCGCGCGGGTCGCCATACTGCTTCACCCACTGCGCGACGCGATTGACGCCGGCATTGTAGGCCGCAAACGTCATGATGTACGAACCGCCGAAGCTGTCCACCAGGTCGCCGAGGTGTGTGGCGCCGAGCTGCGCGTTGTAACCGGGATCGGCGGTCAGGCGGTCGCGCGAGTAGGGCAGTCCCGTCGCCTTCGCCACTTCCTTTGCCGTGGCAGGCATGAGCTGCAGCAGCCCACGCGCCCCGGCGCTGCTGATCGCTTCGGGATTGAACGCGCTCTCCTGCCGCGCGATGGCGAAAACCACCGGCCGCTCCACGCTGGAAATCTTGGCTGACGGGGGGATGGCCGTCATCGGGAAGGCCAGCGCGTCGACCGGCAGTCCGCGCGCCGCGGCATTCTTGCCGATCTGCAGCGCCAGCTGATGGTTGCCGCTGTCCTCGGCCATGCCGGCAAGCAGCGCGAGCTCGGCCGGATCGTTAATCTGGTCGGTGAGCGTCTTGTAGAATGGCGTCGCACGGTCGCCGTGGCCGGCAGCCTCCAGGTGGCGGATCACCTGCACGAACTGGTGCGCCTGGAAGGCGCGCAAGGCCAGTGCCCCGGGCGCTGGCGGGTTCGCGATCGGCAGCTGGCGGGCGCCAAGCCTGGCCAGTGCGAGCTGGCCGTAGAACGTCGTCGGATAGGCGCCGGCGCGCTGGTAATGCGTCGTGGCGCCGGCCTTGTCGCCAGCCGCGTCGGCAGTGCGCCCAAGCCAGTACTCGGCGCGCGAGACGCTGAGCGGCATCCTGGAGATCGCCGCGATGGCCGCAAAATGCTTTTGCGCTGTCCCCGGCTGCTTCAGGTAGCAGAGCGCGTACCAACCGGCATGAAACTCCGCTTCGGCCTGCATGACAGGAGACTCGGCGCCGTGCCCGGCCACCACGGTATAGGCAAGCTGCGCGTCGCCGGCATCGATCAGCTGACGCGACACCAGCCGCCGCTCGACCCACCACGCGTCCGGGTCGACCAGCACCTTCGGGTCGCGGGGCGCCACCACGAGCAGCCGTCCGGCGTCCTCGCTTTTGTTCTGACGGCGCAGGTTCTGGATGCGCGAATAAAGCACCACCGGGTCGTTCCTCACCGCCGGCGGCAACGCCGAAAGGGCGGACGCCGCCTTGGGCGATCTCTTGATGGTCAGGGCGACCGCCTTGGCCAGTGCCTGCTCGGCGGGCGTGAGCAGCTTGGCCGCCCTGAGGGCGCCGGCTGCGTCTCCCGCGTAAAGCAGTCGATCCATGCGCGCCACGTGGTCTGCCGGCCGCAGCAGGTCGGGGAAGCTCGCGAGGAGCTTCTGTTCGACCGCAATCGGGAAATCGTCGTCGCGCCAGTAGGGGCGGATCAGCGCCGCGGCATCGTCCTTGCGGCCGAGCGCCTGATACGCAGCGGCGAGCAGCAGCGTACCGTCGTCGGAGACGGGCCGCGGGCCGATCTTCTGGATGACGTCCTGCGGCGCCGGCTGCTCGCGGGCGAGCGCCTGCTCGTAGCGGGTGCGCATCAGCCCCTGAGAGGGCCAGTCGCTGAGCTGCCGGTCGAGATCGATGAGCGTGTCGGAGCGTATGGAAGTGAAGCTGCCGGTCGCCACCATCCAGTCGACGATCTTCACGTCGAGCCGGTCGGGCAGCGCATAGGCGGCGGCGATCGCGCCAGCGGGATTGTTGTTGTCGAGAAGCTGCAGTGCGAGCTTCAGTCCGACCGGATTTGGCACGTCTGCACCCGTGCCCATCGGCGGGGTCCCGGCAGTCGGGCCGGGAACCGCCTCCGGCGCGTCGCTGTCCTCGCGCGCTGTCTGCTCGTGATCGCCGTCGTCGGCAATCAGCGTGCCGATGGTGTCGGCCGCCACGGCTGCAGCCACGGGAGCGGCCGTCGCTGCAACCGGCGAGGGGGTCGGGACCGGGGGGCTGTTCGGGACGTCGACGTGCGGGTTGGGACGCGGCAGCGGTATCGCGGCGATCGCCGCCGGGGCCGGCGCGACCGAATGCTTCGGCTTCTTCTTGGCGACCGCGTCGCCCGCCGAAAGAACGACGAGCGTCGAAATTGCTGCCATCACAAGCAGCAACCTGCCGGCCTGTTGACGAAGCCCGGCGCCCGCCATGTCTTCTGTGCTCCTTCCTTGGCCCGAAGAATGCCCTTGGCCCTTGGCTTGAAGAATGCCCTTGGTCCGAAGAATGCCCGTCCGTCAGGCCTGTGGAAGCGTAGTCTGCCACGATGAACGGCGTATTGACGACCCCGGGTCGTTCTCGGCCGCACTGCTTGCCCCTCGGATGAGGCAGGACTAAGGTCGCGCGCAATTGTCGCGGGCCGCCCGGCGGGCCGCCGCGCCGGCTAAGCGGTACATGACCGCTGCGCCGTTCTGAAGGTGGAAACAGCTCGCATGTTCAAGGGTTCGATTACTGCGCTGGTCACCCCGATGGTGAACGGCAGCGTCGACGAGGAGGCATTTCGCGCGTTCGTCGAGTGGCAGATCGAGGAGGGCTCCCACGGCCTTGTGCCGGTGGGCACCACCGGCGAAAGCCCGACACTGAGCCACGACGAGCATCGCCGCGTCGTCGAGCTTTGCATCGAAGTTGCTGCCGGCCGCGTCCCGGTGATTGCCGGTGCCGGCTCCAACAACACCAACGAGGCGATCGAGCTTGCCCGTTTCGCCGAAAAGGCGGGAGCCAATGCGCTCCTCGTCGTCACGCCCTACTACAACAAGCCGAACCAGGAAGGGCTCTACCAGCACTTCAAGGCGATCAACGACGCCGTCGGCATTCCGATCTTCATCTACAACATCCCCCCGCGCTCCGTGATCGACATGAGCGTCGAGACGATGGCGCGGCTCTTCGAGCTGAAGAATATCGTCGGCGTGAAGGATGCCACCGGCAAGATCGACCGCATCAGCCTGCAGCGCGCCGCGATGGGAGCCGATTTCATCCAGCTCTCCGGGGACGATTCCACTGCTCTTGGCGTCATGGCGCATGGCGGCCATGGCTGCATCTCGGTCACTTCCAACATCGCGCCCAAGCTGCTTTCTGAATTTCAGGAGGCCTGTCTGGCCGGCGATTATGCCAAGGCGCTCATCTACCAGGACCGGCTGATGCCACTGCATCGCGCGCTGTTCCTTGAACCCAATCCCACCGGCGTGAAGTATGCCCTCTCGGTCATCGGCAAGATGCGTGAGGACGTGCGCCTGCCGCTGGTGCGCGTCAGCGAAGCGGCCAAGGTCGAGATTCGCTCCGCCATGACGCACGCCGGCCTGATCAACTAGGCAGGGACATGGCCGCCAGTAACGACAAACCGGCGAGCCGCGTTGCCGCCGTCAACCGGCGCGCGCGCTTCAACTACGAGATCGGTCAGATCTACGAAGCCGGCATCGCGCTCACCGGCACCGAGGTGAAGTCGCTGCGCGCCGGCCAGTCCAGCATCGCCGATTCCTACGCTGGCGAACGGGGCGGCGAGTTGTGGCTCTACAACGCCTATATCCCCGAATACCTGCAGGCCAACCGCTTCAACCACGAGACGCGCCGGCCGCGGAAACTGCTGCTCCATCGTCGCGAGATCGGCCGCTTGGTCGGCGCGGTCGAGAAGGAGGGCATGACCATCGTGCCGCTCCGCATCTTCTTCAACGACCGTGGTCGCGCCAAGGTCGAGATTGCGGTCGCGCGCGGCAAGAAGCTCCACGATAAGCGCGAGACCGAGAAGAAACGCGACTGGGGCCGCGAAAAGGCGCGCCTGCTGAGGGATCGCGGCTAGAGCAATTCCAGGAAAAGTGGATTCCACTTTTTCCGTCCGGAATTGCGCAAGGTAAAGAAATCAAGAGTAATTCCCGATTCAGTCAATTCGGGAATTTGCTTTAGCCCTCATCGAGCGCGTCTTCCTCCGCTTCCCCGGGATCGAGCCCGAACGCTTCCAGCCCCTCGGCGAGGTAGTCGGCAAGCATCGGCATGCCGAGCAGATAGCGCTCGGTGCGGCTGCTGCGCTCTTCGCGCGCCGTGCGTCGCGCCTCCTGCCAATCCTCGATGTCGTACGTTCCGCGCCCGACCCACGCCAGTGCGATCAGGTCGATCTCCTCGTCCTCGTTGAGGCCACGCACGAATCCGACGATTTCCGCCGCGTCCGGATCGTTGGCGCGATTATCCAACAGTTCCGCCTCGTCGTCATCGCTGGCATCCGCCGCGTCGATACTGGGCGCGACCTTGGCGTCGAAGGCGCGCGCTTTCAGGATCAGCCAGCCAACCTTCTGGGGTTCGATCTGCAACTCGGGCATGGATTTCTCTCCTCTGGGACTGTCGCGAGAGCGATAACGGCCGGCGGGAGGAAAAGTTCAGCCGTCGAGGCGTGCGCGCACGGCGGTGAACACGGAACGGAACATTTCCTCGGTCAGCACGCCGGTGTTCGTGTTGTAGCGCGAGCAATGATAGCTGTCGTGCAGCGTTATCCCGCGCCCGGCCTCGTGAATTGCCCCGTGGCTGAAAGGCAGCGCTGCGCGCTTCAGTCCGAGCGCCTTCACCGTCGTTTCGTGCGCCACGCGGCCGAGCGCCACGATGGCCGCCAGCCGTGGCATCGCGACGATGCTCTCGGCGAGGAATGGGCGGCAGGCGGAGATTTCCGCAGGCAGCGGCTTGTTTTCCGGCGGCACGCAGCGCACGCCGTTGGCGATTGCTGCGTCGACGAGGGTAAGCCCGTCGTCAGGCCGTGCCGCGTAAATGCCCGTGGCAAAGCCGAAGTCGATGAGCGTGCGATAGAGCAGGTCGCCGGCATAGTCGCCGGTGAAGGGACGGCCCGTGCGGTTGGCCCCGCGCAGCCCGGGGGCAAGGCCCACGATCAGGACACGCGCATCCGGATGCCCGAATGACGGCACCGGCCCGTTGAACCAGTCCGGCTGCTTCTCGCGCCAGGTATGACGAAAGGTGACCAGCCGCGGGCAAAGCGGACAGTCGTGTCCGGGACCGGGCCAGCCTCCGGCGGCGGTCGTCACTGAATCCGCCACTGCGCTCCGCGTCCTGCAGGGCTCACGCCGTCGGTTCGTCCTCGAACTCGTCTGCGAAGATATCGGCCTGCGTGCGCTCGGGCTGACGGTGCTGGCGGTCGATGGGGTCGCGCCCAACCCGCGACTGGAGCGTGGAGAGGTCGATGAAGCGATCCGCCTGCCGGCGCAGCTCGTCGGCGATCATCGGCGGCTGGGTGGTGAGCGTCGAAACTACGGTCACCTTGCGTCCCTTGCGCTGCACTGCCTCGACCAGGGACCGGAAATCGCCGTCGCCGGAAAAGAGCACGAAGTGGTCGACACTGTCGGCCATCTCCATAATGTCCACCGCGAGCTCGATGTCCATGTTGCCCTTGATCTTGCGCCGGCCGGTCGCGTCGACAAATTCCTTCGTCGGTTTGGTCACGACCGTGTAGCCGTTGTAGTCCAGCCAGTCGATGAGCGGACGTATGGAAGAGTATTCCTGGTCCTCGGCGAGCGCCGTGTAGTAATAGGCGCGCAGTAGATACCCGCGATTCTGAAATTCCTGCAGCAGACGTTTGTAGTCGATGTCGAAGCCCAGCGATTTTGAGGTCGCGTAAAGATTGGCGCCGTCAATGAACAGGGCGATCTTTTCGCGCGGATCGAATACGTCTTCGGCTCGGTCGCGGCCGTGGTTCATGGGTACACCGTCCCTTCCCAGTTTTCAGGTCCCGTGGCGGGGGTGGCCGGAATTTGGTTGCCGCTCTGCGAGACTTCGCCGGACTTCGTTGAACAAAGGCCGTCGTTCCAAATGATTTGACTATGAACTGCTTCACCGGACCGGAAAATTCAGTCCGGGAATCTCAATCTGGTAACATATATGAAACCGGGTTTGCGGCGGAGAAAGGGCGAAGAGATGGTCTTTTCCCCTGCCAATTCTGGCCCCAGCCGGCTTAGCCGGCACGCCAGCGCTTGCTTTGGCCTTCCGTACGGCCTATACGACCACCCAATTCCCCATTTTCCGGAGCCCTGCCATGGCGCGCGTCACCGTCGAAGATTGCGTCGACAAGGTCGAAAATCGCTTTGAACTCGTTCTTCTGGCCAGCCACCGCGCCCGCATGATTGCCAGCGGCGCGCCGCTGACCGTCGACCGCGACAACGACAAGAATACGGTGGTTTCGCTGCGCGAGATCGCCGATCAGACGATCGCGCCGGAAGACCTCAAGGAAGACCTGATCCACTCACTGCAGAAGTATGTCGAGGTGGACGAGCCTGAGCCCGAGCCGGTGCCGATGATTGCCGCTCAGCCGGGTGAAAAGGCGCCAGTGGGCGCCGAGGACG
>Ga0265339_10003079_pt1 | contig 11739 bp, 8 predicted proteins | sample 4CB219metaG_FD_202085 | JGI IMG/M metagenome (GOLD analysis project Ga0265339, IMG submission 202085) | Rhizosphere microbial communities from Carex aquatilis grown in University of Washington, Seatle, WA, United States - 4-CB2-19 metaG | ecosystem: Host-associated > Plants > Roots > Rhizosphere...
CGAGTCCCTGCGTGATGCCCACCACGTCCGAGCGGCGGATGACCGCGGCCCAATCCACCAGCCGCGCGACATAGATCTGCGCGGCCAAACCCGCGACCACCGCGAGCAGAGCCAGCGAACGCAGGGCGAGATTCGGCCGCGCCAGGTCTTCCACCCGCGCCGCGGTGGCGCGCGCGGTATCCGCCAGACCGCGCGCCACGGCGGCGAGGCCGGAACCTGGAAAGCGCTCGTCGATGCGCGCGTGCAGCCGCGCCACCGTCTCGACGATCTTGCCGGAATCCAGGACCGGCGCGTTCGAAGTGTAGGCAAACCATTGCATCGTCGATTCCGCAGGGGCGCCGCGATGCTATAGCCCATTCGGCGCGGGCGTTCACGCGGGGCTGTCGCGCGGCCGGGCGCCTTGCTAGAAGGCCGGTGAACATTGGAGACGACGATGGCGGAGGGCGGAATAGGCGCGCGGATCACACGCTTCTACCGCCGTTCGGAAGCCGCGCGCGGTCTGGTTCTGCTGTCGCCGACCATGGCGATCATGCTGGCGGCGCTCGCCGCGCCGATGGTCCTGCTCGCGCTCTATAGTTTCTGGACCCAGGACGGCTATGCCCTGAACACCCACGCCACGCTGGCGCAATACGCGACCAGCCTGGGGCGGCCGAGTTATCGCGCGTTGTTCTACCGTTCGATCGAGATCTCCGCGCTGGTGACGCTGATCACCGTGCTGCTCGCCTATCCCATGGCCTATTTCGTCGCCTTCCGCGTCGAGAAGCAGAAATTCGTCTGGCTGATCCTGCTGACGATCCCGTTCTGGACCAGCTATCTGCTGCGCGTTTTCGCGTGGAAGCTGATCCTCGGCTACAACGGCGTGATCAATTCGGGGCTGATGAGCCTGGGGCTGATCCGCCAGCCGCTCGAATTCCTGCTCTACAATCCGACCGCGGTGGTGGTGACGCTGGCGCATGCGTGGGCGGCGTTCGCGATCCTGCCGATCTATGTGAGCCTGGAGAAGATCGACCGTTCGCTGCTCGACGCCGCGGCCGATCTGGGCGACGGGCCGGTCCGGCGCTTCCTGCGCGTGACGCTGCCCCTGTCGCTGCCCGGCGTGATCGGCGCGGCGGTACTGATCTTCGTGCCGACGACGGGCGACTACGTCACCCCATCGCTGGTCGGCGGATCGGGCGGCGTGATGATCGCCAATGTGATCGAGGAACAGTTCGACAAGGTCGGCAACTGGCCCCTGGGCGCCGCGCTCGCCATGGCGAGCATGGCGGCGGTCGGCGTGGTGACGCTCCTGTTCGTGTCGGCGATGCGCGCCGCGGCGGCGAGGATCCGTTGATGAAAACGCGGCACGGTTGGCTTCTGGTCTATGCGATCTTCTACCTGGCCTTCCTCTATGTGCCGGTGGCGTTCCTGCCGCTGTTCTCGTTCAACAATTCGGTGTTCATCGCCTTTCCGCTGAGCGGCTTCACGACGCAGTGGTACGCGCAGATGTTCGCCGACGGGGCCGTGCAGCAGGCCTTGTTCAACAGCCTTAAAGTGGGCGCGGTGGCGGCGGTCGCGGCGACGGCGCTCGGCCTTCCCGCCGCCAAGGCGCTGACGCGCTATCGCGTGCCGGGCGGCGGCGCCGTGCTGGCGCTGGCCAATCTCTCGCTGTTCATTCCGGAGATCGTGCTCGGCATCTCGCTGCTGATCCTGCTCAGCGTGCTCGGCGTTCCGCTGTCGCTGTGGACGGTCACGCTGGGGCACATCGTCATCTGCGCGCCTTTCGCGATCACCGTGCTGATGTCGCGCATGGACGGTTTCGACAAGAACCTGGAGGAAGCCTCGCTCGACCTGGGCGAGAGCGGCTGGATGACGTTCTGGCGCGTGACATTTCCGCTTGCGCTGCCCGGCGTGATCTCAAGCCTGCTGCTCAGCTTCATGGTCTCGTTCGACGATTTCCTGATCGCGTATTTCCTGGCGGGCAACGACGCCACCCTGCCGATCTACATCTGGGGCCAGCTGCGCTTTCCCGACAAGCTGCCGACGGTGCTGGCACTCGGCGCACTCATCCTCGTCGCCTCCGCGGTGCTCGTCGTGTTCGCGGAGTGGGTGCGCAGCCATGGCCTGAAAGACCGCCACAGAATGGTGGGCGCATGAGCGGCTTCCTGCACATCGATCGCGTCACCAAGCGCTTCGGCAGCGTGACGGCGGTGGACGCGGTGGACCTGACGATCCGTCGCGGCGAGTTCTTTTCCCTGCTGGGCCCGTCCGGCTGCGGGAAGACGACGCTGCTGCGCATGATCGCCGGCTTCGAATATCCCGATGGCGGCGACATTTTCGTCGAGGATCAGCGCATCACCGATACGCCGCCCAATCTGCGGCCATCGAACATGGTGTTCCAGTCCTATGCGATCTTTCCGCACCTGAACGTGTTCGACAACATCGCCTATGGCCTTCGCAAGGAACGGCTGGCACGCGCCGAGTTGGACCGCCGCGTCGACGAGGCGCTGGCGATGATCAAGCTGGAGGGTTTCGGCGCGCGGCGCGCGGACGAGCTTTCCGGTGGGCAGCGGCAGCGCGTGGCGTTGGCGCGCGCCCTGATCCGGCGGCCGAAGGTTCTGCTGCTCGACGAACCGCTGGGCGCGCTCGACAAGCGGCTGCGCGAGGCCATGCAGATCGAACTGCGGCAATTGCAGAAGAGCGTCGGAATCACCTTCGTGTTCGTCACCCACGACCAGGAAGAGGCGCTGTCGATGTCCGACCGCGTCGCCGTGATGTCCGGCGGCAAGGTGTTGCAGGTGGCCGGCCCCCGCGAACTCTACGAAGCGCCGAACTGCCGCGAAGTGGCCGACTTCATCGGCGAGATCAATTTCTTCGACGGCATCGTCGCGGCGCGCGACGGCGAAACCGCCGCGATCGACGCGCCGCCGCTCGGACGGATTGCGGCGAACGCAGCTGGCGCGGTCGGAACGAAGGTCCTGGTTGCGCTACGGCCCGAGAAGATCGCGTTTGGGCCACAGGGCGTGCCCGGAACGGTTGCCTCGGCTGCCTATCTGGGCGAACGCAGCCACTACGCGGTCACGGTGGCGGGGCGCACCATCGCGGTCGCGGCGCAGAACATCGCCAAGTCGGCCGCGCAGGGCCCGGCACCGGGCGATGCGGTGCATCTGACATGGGCACCGGACGCGGTGGTCGTTCTCCCGGCGGAGGATTAGCCAAGCACGTCGTCGAGGATGGCGCGGACCGACGTTTGCGTCTGCGCCAGGCGCTTCTCCAACTCGCGGAAATTCTTGGAGGCCGTCGCGCGAACCAGCAGCGCCTTCAGACCGGGCGTGGCGTCGTCCGGGTCGAGCGTGCCGTCCAGCGCAATGCGCAGGACTTGCGTTAGCGCATGTTGCAGCGGGGCGGCGTCGGTCAGCGACCGCGCGCGCTTGGCCGACAGGATGCCGGCGGCTTCGAGCTTCTTCAGCGCTTCGATCGTGTTGGTATCGAGAACCTCGGGATGGTTGGGCGCGGCGCAGAGCTGCAAGGTCTGTGCGATGAATTCGATGTCGACCAGGCCGCCGGGCGCGAATTTCAGGTCCCAGCGGTTCTTGCCGGGAAATTGCGCGGCGAGCTTGGCGCGCATGTCGCGCGCATCGGTGACGATTTTCGCGCGATCCGAAGCGGTAGTCAGCGTCGCGCGGATCGCCGCTTCGACCCGCGGCGCGAAATCCTGCGGCGCGACGATGACGCGGGCGCGCGTCAGCGCCAGGCGCTCCCAGGTCCAGGATTCCTCGGCGTGGTAGCGCATGAACGACGCGAGGCTGACCGCGACCGGGCCCTTGTTGCCGGTCGGCCGCAGCCGCATGTCGACTTCGTAGAGCCCGCCGGCCGCCGTCAGGGCGGTCAAGGCGACGATGAAGCGCTGCGCCAGCCGCGCGTAGTAGACGATCACCGGCAGCGGCTTCGGCCCGTCGCTCGCCTCGACCTCCGCCGGCACGTCGTAGACGAAGATGAGATCGAGGTCGGAGCCCGCGGTCATTTCCCGTCCCCCCAACTTCCCCATGGCGACGACGGCGAAGCGCCCGCCCGGCATGCGGCCGGCGCTTTCGGCGAGTTCGTCCTCGACCGCCGGCAACAGGCCCGCGATCACGGCTTCCGCGATGGCGGCCAGCGCCGGCCCCGCCTGATCCGGCTTCGCCGTGCTTTCGATGATCTGTACGCCGACACGGAAGATCTGTTCCTTGGCGAAGCGGCGCGCGGCATCGAGGGCAGCTTCGTAGTCGCGTGCGCCCGCAAGCTGCTCCGTGAGTGCCGTGTCGAGCGCGGCGCGCGACGGCAGGCGGTGCAGGAAATCGGCGTCGATCAGTGCATCCAGCGTGGCAGGAGCGCGGCTCAGGTGCTCCGCCAGGCGCGGCGCCGAGCCGACGATGGTCGCGATCAGGCGCAGGAAATCCGGCCGCGCGAGGAACTGGGAGAAGAGCTGAACCCCGGCCGGCAGGTTGGTGAGAAAGCGGTCGAACTGCGTGAAGGCTGTGTCGGGATCGGCCGTTGCGGCAAGCGAGGGCAGCAGCGCCGGCACCAGCTTGGTCAGCAATTCGCGGGCCCGCGCGCTGCGCGTGGCGCGGATGCGGCCGTGATGCCAGCCGCGGATCGCGGCCGAGACATGCGCCGCGTCGCGGAAGCCGAGTTTCTGGAGCGTCTTGATGGTCTCGGGGTCTTCCTCCACGCCGGTGAAGACGAGGTCGCCTTCCGTCGCGGTCAGTTCCTGTTCGCGTTCGAACAGCCGCGCGTAGTGGCCCTGCACGGTCTCGAGCTGTTCGACCAGCGCCGCGCCGAACGACTCGGCGTCCGGGTAACCCATGAAGCAAGCGATGTGCGCGATGCCGTCGGGTGACTTCGGAATGGAGTGTGTCTGCTCGTCCTCGATCATCTGGAGGCGGTGTTCGAGCGTCCGCAGGAAGCGATAGGCGGTCTTGAGATCGGCGGTGGTCGCCGGGCTGACGAGGCCGCGACCGCACAGTGCGTCGAGCGCATCGACGGTGCGGCTCTGGCGCAGCACCGTCATGCGCCCGCCCAGGATGAGCTGCTGCGTCTGGGCGAAGAACTCGATCTCGCGAATGCCACCGCGGCCGAGCTTGATGTTGTGGCCGGCGACCGCGATGGCGCCATGGCCGCCATGGGCGTGGATCTGCCGCTTGATCGAATGGATGTCCTCGATCGCGGCGTAGTCGAGATTGCGGCGCCAGATGAAGGGCTCGATGGCCTTGAGGAAGCGTTCGCCGGTCGCGGGATCGCCGGCGCAGGCGCGCGCCTTGATGAAAGCGGCGCGCTCCCAATTCTGGCCCATGCCTTCGTAGTAGGATTCCGCCGCGTCGGTGGAGATCGCCACCTGGGTCGCGCCCGCGTCGGGGCGCAGGCGCAGATCGACGCGGAAGACATAGCCGTCGGCGGTGATCTCGGTCAGCAGCTTGACCACGCCGCGCACCAAATCGACTGCGGCGCCGCGCGCGTCGTCGCGCTTGCGGAAGGGAAAGCGGGCCGGATCGTAGAACACGACGAGATCGATGTCGGAGGAGTAGTTGAGCTCGGTCGCGCCGTATTTGCCCATGGCGAGCACGGAGAGGCCGGTCGATTCCTCCAGGATGGCGCCGTCGCGTTCCGCGATCTCGGCGCGCGCGGCGGCGGCGCGCAAGACGAAGCGCAGTGCGCCCTTCACGCAGGCATCGGCGAATTCGGTCAGGGCGCGGGTGACGCGTTCGAGATCCCAATGGCCGGCGATGTCGGCCAGCGCGATGGCGAGCGCGGCGCGACGCTTGGCGAAGCGCAGCTTTGCCATCGCCTCGGCCTCCGTCTCGGCATCAGCGGCCGCAAGCGCCAGCGCGACCGCGCCCGCGACGACCGGATCGCTGCCGTCGTTCAGCAGGCGAAGCAGAAGATCGTGTTCGCGAATCGCGAGCCGGCCGAGGAACGGACTGTTGCCGAACACCGCCTCCAGCAGCGGCCGGTCGTCGTCGTTCGGCACGACACCGCGCTCGGCCAGCGCTTCGAAGACGCGCGCGGCGCGGGCGGGGTCGTGGGGGCGCGGCGGAATCTGGGGCGGCTGCATCGCCGCACTCTAGCGCATCCGCGGTCCGGACAAGCGCCCGCCGCCGCGGGGGATCGCGGCGGCGGGTCTTCGAGCTATACGACTACTTCTTGGGCGGCGGTGCGGTGCAGGCCTGGAACCCGGTATTCGTCGGATTAGGACAGGCCAGCGCCATCGACCACAGGAAGCCGCGCGTGATGAACCCGACCGGCAGCGAGACCGCCGCGCCGATCGGCGAGGGATTGGTCGCGAAGTACGCCCCGCCGTCGACGCCGGTCGCGTTGATCGACGACATCGAGTGGCAACTGATGCAGGAGGATTCGCCCGCGGCCGTGCCGGCGGCCTCATACTCGGTGATCGAGTTGCCGTTGAGGATCGCGCGGCCGCCGGAGGTGAAATCGGTCTGCGCGCCGACCAGGCGGTAGTTCTCGAACCCTGGCGCCAGCTTTGCCTGCTTCATCAGGGCGGCGAGCGCGGGCGTCAGCGTCGTGTTCGACGTCGCCCCGATCGCGACCGAGGGCTTGACGCCCCACTTGTCCAGGCACGGACCGTAGACCGCGCAGCGGAACGGGTTGGTCTGATCGTTCTGCGGCTCGAACGTGGTCCAAATCCAGTTCGGGATCAGATGCGAGGTGACGTGCATCGCGACCATCGCATAGCAGACGCCGTCGATCGTCTCGACATAGACCGTCGGCGCCGTCGCCGCCGAGCAGGAGAAGGACGGACTGGCAAAATCGGACGCCGGCAGCCAGTCGATCTTCACTTCGATCGCGTCGGTTCCGAACGAGATCTTGCCGCCGGCCGCGGCCGTGGCCATTTGGCCGGTCCGGTACTGATAGCCGTTCTTCTGGATCGTGGCCTGTGCCGAGGGATTGATGTGGACCTCCTCGCAGATGGTCGCGCCGGTGGTCACGTTCGAGGGCGCGATGGCCATCTTGTTGCAAGGGCCGGGCGTTGCGGTCGCCGTCACGCCCTTAGGTCCCGATGCAGGATGCAGCAGGGCGGCCAGGACGCTGCCATGGAGGCGCCGGCCGCTCACCGCGAGCGCGCCCGGTGCGCCGGACGCGGGATAGAGCGTCGCCTGCTCGATCCAGTTCTCCCACACCAGCTTGCCGTTGGCGGCGCGGCAGTTGACGGCGACGAACAACTCCCACGCCGTCTGATCCGGCGTCGCCGCCGGCTTGGTGGGAATTGTGCAGGCGGTTGAGGCTTGCGCCGATGCCGGCGCGACCAGCGTATCGCCGGCTGGCGCGAGCATCGCGGCAGCGGCGGCGACCAGCGAAAGGGAAATGAGTCGTGCGCTCTTCATCATGTCGGGCTCCGTTTCGGTCAGCGAATGCCGGGGAACGCGGCGAAACTCGATCACGCAACGCAGGGGGACACGCGAATGCTGGAACGCGGGATGTGAATACGGTTCACATGCGACCGTATACTTGCGGCACGAAATACATCGGACCGGCAACGCAAACCATACAGCGTTCGGTGTCTGAAAACCAGTCGCTATCGACTTGATGTGCTAGCGCGGCCGCGGCGCGGGGCGCGGGAATCGGATGATCGCTTGCAACCCCGGATGGTTGTCTTCCAGCAGCAGCCTGGCATCGTGCAGCCGCGCCACGGCGGCGACGAGACTGAGACCCAGACCGGTGCCGGGCGCGTTGCGGCTGGCATCGAGGCGGACGAAGCGTTCGACGACGCGCGTGCGCTGCTCGGGCGGAATGCCGGGACCGCTGTCGGCGACGCGCAGCTCCACGCCTTGCGGCGTCTCCAGCGCGGTCACGGTCACCTGCCCGCCCGACGGCGTGTACTTGATCGCATTGTCGACCAGATTGGCCAGCGCCTGGCTGATGAGGCTGCGATTGCCGTCGATCATCGTGGCGCCGGCCGGCGCGATTCTGAGGCCGACGCCCTTCTCTTCGGCGAGCGGCGCGTAGAGTTCGGCCATGTCTTCCGCGATGGGGGCGAGATCGATCGGCGCCATCGCGCCGCGCCCCACGCCGGCATCGGCCTCGGCGATCAGCAAGAGCGCGTTGAAAGTGGCGATGAGCTGATCGGTCTCGGCGACCGCGGCTTCGATCTCGGGCGCCTGGTTGCTGGCGGGGTCGATGTGGCGCAGCACCGATTCGAGCCGGTTGCGCAGGCGGTTGAGCGGCGTGCGCAGATCGTGCGCCACCGAATCCGTGACCTCGCGCACGCCCTTCATCAACCGCTCGATGCGGTCGAGCATGGCGTTCAGGTTTTCGGCCAGCGCGTCGAACTCGTCATGCGCGTCGCTCATCGGCACGCGGCGGGACAGATCGCCCTCGATGATCTCGGCGCTGGTGCGGTTGATCTGGTCGAGACGGGCCAGCATGTTGCGGCTCATCAAGGCGCCGCCGATCAGTCCGAGCAGCAGCACCAGCCCGACCGTCCAGGGCAGCGTGGTGGTGAAGAGCCGCTCGGTCAGATAGCGCTCATGCACGTCCTGCGCGACGAGAAGGTTGAAGCCGCCGGCCAGCGCGAAGACGCGCCCGCGGGCCTCGCGGGTCTCGAGCTGGTTCTCGACCCGGCGCTGATAGTCGAAATCGACGAAGCTGTTGGGCTGCTCGCCGTTCGGCGGCCAGGCGTCGAGATTGCCGACGATGGGCTGCTTGAAGCGGTTGGCGAGGAGATAGAGGCCCGGCCCGCCATGCGCCGAGCGGCTGATCACCACATCGGCCAGGCCGCGCAGGCCGAGCTGCTGGTACTGCTCGGAGAGACCGGCGATCTCGGCCTCGATGATCTGGTCGGTCTGCGCGTCCAGCGCGCGCTTGGTGTTCCAATAGGTAAAGGCGATCAGCGCCGTCACGGAGACGGCGAAGACCGCGACATAGACGAGGACGATCCGGTACGCCTGCGTCCGCAGGATGCTAGGCGCGCGCACCGGTCATGCCGCCGGGCGCGCCGCGCGTATCATGTAGCCGGCGCCGCGCACCGTGTGCAGCAGCGCGGTGTCGAAGCCCTTGTCGATCTTCGCACGCAGCCGCGAGATATGGACGTCGATGACGTTGGTCTGGGGATCGAAGTGATATTCCCACACGCTTTCGAGCAGCATGGTGCGGGTCACGACCTGGCTGGCGTGGCGCATGAGATATTCGAGCAGGCGGAATTCGCGCGGCTGAAGATCGATCGCCGCGCCCGCGCGCTGTGCGGTGCGGGTGAGAAGGTCGAGCTCGAGATCGCCGACCTGGAGCTTGGTCTTCACGGCTTGCGGCGAGCGCCGGCGCATCAGCGCGTCGATCCGCGCCAGAAGCTCGACGAAGGCGTAGGGCTTGGTGAGATAGTCGTCGCCGCCCGCTTTGAGGCCCTTCACCCGGTCGTCGACTTCCGACAGCGCGCTCAGGAACAACACCGGCGTGGCGTTGGAGTGTTCGCGCATGTCGGCGACGACCTTCAGGCCGTCGAGCTTGGGCAGCATGCGGTCGATGATCGCGACGTCATAGGGCCGCGACAGGGCCAGCGTCAGGCCGGTCTCGCCGTCGGCGGCGTCGTCGACGACATGGCCGGCTTCTTTCAGTCCGTTGACGAGGTAGCGCTGGGCTTCCAGGTCGTCTTCCACAACGAGAATGCGCAAGCGATCCCTCCACTCTCTAATAGGGTCCGCGCCGGCGGCAGCAACGGGGGGGATGGGGCCGCCACCACCGGCGCGGGGGCCGGGCCTGCGGCTTTCGCCGCCGGCCCGGTACGCGTGACTCCGAAGCGTTCCGCTCCGGAAAATACAATGTCGTCTCGCCCCCTTAGGCTTGTCCGATGTCGACGGCGACGAAGCGAGTGCCACCCTGGGTCGCGACCAGAAGCAGGACCGATTTGTGGCCGGCGGAACGCGCCGCCGCGATCTCGGCCAGCACGTCATGCGGATTGCGTACCGGCTTGTTGGCGACCGAGAGCACGACGTCGCCCGGCTGGATGCCCTTGTCGCCGGCATCGCTGTTCGGATCGACGCGGGTGACGAGGACGCCGTCGATGCCGGCGTCGATGTTGAAGTTGCGGCGCGCCTCCGGCGTCACCGAGGCGAGTCCGAGGCCCATCGCCTGGGCCTGGTTGCCGCCCATCGTCTGCGCCCCGTCATGGTTGTCAGGATCGTCGTTCGAGGCGACGCGCTGGTCCGGACGCGAGCCGATCTTGGCGCTGAGGTTCTTCTGCGTGCCGCCGCGCAGCACCGTGAAGGTCGCCGAAGCGCCTGCCGGCAGCGACGCGATGTGACGGGTCAGATCGCGCGAATCCTCGACATTGCGCCCGTTCAGCGCGACGACGACGTCGCCCTGCTGGAAGCCGGCCTGGGCGGCGGGACCGCCCGGAACGACCTGGGCCACGATCGCGCCCTTCGGGTTGGCGATGCCGAGCGAGGCGGCGATGTCGGGCGTGATGCTCTGGATGTTCACGCCGAGATAGCCGCGATCGACATGGCCGTGGGTCTGGAGCTGCGCGATCACGTCGTGGATGGTCGAGGCCGGAATCGCAAAGCCGATGCCGACGCTGCCGCCCGAAGGGGAGAAGATCATCGAGTTCATGCCGATGACCTGGCCGCGCAGGTCGAAGGTCGGGCCGCCGGAATTGCCGCGGTTGATCGGCGCGTCGATCTGGATGAAGTCCGTATACGGACCGTTTCCGATGTCGCGGCCGAGCGACGACACGATGCCGGCCGTAACGGAGTTGGAAAGTCCGAACGGATTGCCGACCGCCACCACCCAGTCGCCGACGCGGACCTGGCGGTCGTCGCCGAATTCGACGGTGGGAAGCGGCTTGTCGCTCTTGATCTTGAGCAGCGCCACGTCGGTGAGCTGGTCGGTGCCGATCAGCTTGGCGTCGAAGCTGCGCCCGTCGGGCAGCTTGACCGTGATCTTGTGCGAATTCTCGATGACGTGGTTGTTGGTGACGACCAGGCCATTCTTCTCGATGATGAAGCCCGAGCCGGCGGAGATCGCCTTGCGCGGCGCGGTGGGGCGGCCCTGGCCTTGGCCGTACTGGTTGAAGAAATCGCGGAACGGCGCCGGCAGGTCGTCGGCGGCGACGGGGCTGGTGTCCACGGTCTCGGCCGTGATGGTGACGACGGCGGGGCTGACGCGCTCCACCAGGTCGGCGAAGCTGAAAGGGGCGCCGTTCTCCAGCATGCGGGGCGGTGCGCTGCGCACCGGTTCGGCGGCCGCGAATTGGCGTGGGGCGGTATCGCTGACCGGGCGGACACCGGGTACCAGGGCAAAGGCGCTCAGGCCGATCAGGACGATCGCGGCGGCCGAGCCCATGGCGATGGCATGGCGGTGGCGCTTGAAGATATGGGGAATGCTCATCGTGTTCTCCTGAACCGGCACTGGCGGTTCGTCCCGCCAGATACAAGATCTACGTTGCTAAATTCCTTCAGGATCATTAACTCGCCGTAATATCGCCGTCCAGCCCCGGACTCTCGCGAAGTCGTGATGGTGGCTGGTCAGGCCCCGCGTCGGCGGCTGGCCCGGACAACCACAAAAATGGCGACGCCCGCGGCGCATATCAAGACCAGAAAAGGTGTCAGCCATAAGGCGTAGGTGTCGGCATCGAACGGCGGCCGCATCAGGATGACATCGCCGTAACGCGCGACAAGAAATTGCTTGATGTCGTCGTTGCTCTCTCCAGCCTCGATATGGGCGCGGATCAGCGCGCGCAGATCCGCGGCAAGCGGCGCGTTGGATTCGTCGATCGAC
>Ga0265339_10003080_pt1 | contig 11733 bp, 10 predicted proteins | sample 4CB219metaG_FD_202085 | JGI IMG/M metagenome (GOLD analysis project Ga0265339, IMG submission 202085) | Rhizosphere microbial communities from Carex aquatilis grown in University of Washington, Seatle, WA, United States - 4-CB2-19 metaG | ecosystem: Host-associated > Plants > Roots >...
GACGGCGCGCGCGCGTGTAGCGGGCGCCGCGGCCGGCGTTGTGGGCCGCGACGCGCGCGACGACGTCGGTGCTGATGCCGGTGTAGAGGGAGCCGTCGACGCAGCGAACGACGTAGACGAACCATCGCGCCATCGGTGTCATGATAAGGCACGAGGCAAGATGACCGAAGAGATCGAGTGCCCCTTTTGCGGCGAGCCCGGCGAGATCGCGGCCGACTACGATCCCTCGGAGCCGGGCGACCAGGTCTTCGTGCAGGACTGCGCCGTGTGCTGCCGCCCGTGGACGGTCACGGTCCACGTCGGCTACGACGGCGAGGTCACCTTCGACGTCGGCCGGTCCTGAAATCCCGGGGGTTTTCCAGGATCGTTCGGTGCATCGGAGAGGGGTCCGGTTCCTTGACCCCCAAAACGCCAATGGCATAGCCTCGCGCTGGAGGAGAGCCCCTATGAAGCACCTCGGCAGGGCGGCGATTGGCATGGCGTGCGCGTTGGCGGCGCTGGCGTGCAGCAGCCAGAAGGCTGGGCCTCAGCAGACCTCGGGCGCCGCGGGCAGCGCGGGCCCGGGGACGGCGGGGAGCACGGGCGCGGCCGGCAGCACCGGCGCGGCCGGGGCCTCGGGCAAGGCCGGCTCGGGCGCGAGCGGCGCCGCGGGCGCGGGCTCCGGGAGCGCCGGCGCGCAGGGGACGGCGGGCTCGTCGACGGCCGCCCCGTGCCCGGACTGCGTGCCCTTCGGCCTCGACACGCGGCCCGCCAACCCGACCTGCGTCGCGGGAGCGCCTCCGCCCCAGGCGTACAAGTTCGTGCGCGTCTGGCAGAACGTCACGATGACGACGGCGCTCGACATCGTGCCGTCCCCCGTCGCCTCCGAGATGATCATCGCGCAGAAGAGCGGCGTCGCGCTCGCGGTCCCGCTCGATCCTGCGGCGGTGACGATGCAGACGCGCGTGGTCCTCGACCTCACCAAGCAGATCAACACCGACGCCGAGAGCGGCCTGCTGAGCTGGGCCTTCGACCCGAACTTCAAGACGAACGGCTACGCGTACGTCGTCTACACGCGCAACGACGGCATGCACAGCACGCGCGTCGCGCGCTTCACCAGCAAGGACGGCGGGAAGACGTTCGACCTCACGACCGAGCTCAAGATCTGGGAGCACACGCAGGTACGCGGCACGCACCACGCGGGCGATCTGAAGTTCGGGCCCGACGGCTACCTCTACGTGTCGTTCGGCGACAACAACACGGGCGACGACCACACCGACTTCACGGCGGCGCTCACGACCACCCTCTACGGCAAGCTCGCGCGCTTCGACGTCAACGGCGCGACGGCCGCGGCGCCCTACAAGATCCCGGCCGACAACCCGCTGCCGGCGGACGGCTCGATGGGCCGGCCCGAGATCTTCGCGCGCGGGCTGCGCAACCCGTGGCGCTTCAGCTTCGATCGCGGCGGCACGCACGAGATCTGGCTCGCCGATCCGGGCGAGGAGACGAACGGCATCAAGGGCGCTGACGGCATGGCGAACCCGTACGAGCGCATCGACAAGATCATGAAGGGCGGCTTCTACGGGTGGCCCTACTGGCAGGGCACGCACTGCTATCACGACTGCACCCGGGAGATGGGCCTGCCGCCCGAGTACGAGTTCGATCACATGGGCGGCCCGACGGCCGTGGTCGGCGGGTTCGTCTACCGGGGGGCCGCGCTGCCGGCGCTCAACGGCAAGTACATCTACGGCAACTACTCGATCGGCGAGACGTACATCTACGACTCGACGGCGAAGAAGGCCACGGCGATGGAGGCCGCGGGCAAGCCGGTCGCCTTCGGCGAAGACAACGACGGCGAGATCTACGTGAGCCGCGAGGGCGGCACGATCGAGAAGCTGCAGAGCTCCGTGACGACGGGGCCGGGCGGCTTCCCGGCCATGCTGAGCCAGACGGGCTGCGTGATGCCGAACGACGCGACGAAGCCCGTGGCGGGCCTCATCCCGTTCAACGTCGCGCTGCCGTTCTGGTCGGACGGCGCCGAGAAGGAGCGCTTCCTGGGCGTGCCCGACGGCCAGACGATCACCGTCGACGCCGCGGGCCACTTCACGCTGCCGCCGGGCGGCGTCACGATGAAGAACTTCCGCTTCCAGGGAAAGCTCTACGAGACGCGCTTCTTCGTGCGCCACAGCGACGGCAGCTACTACGGCTACAGCTACCAGTGGAACGCCGCCGGCACCGACGCGACGAAGGTGCCCGAGACGGGCGCCGACGCAACCATCATGGGCACGATGGGCGGGACGCTCGCCTGGTCGTACCCGAGCACGTCGGGGTGCTTCACGTGCCACAACGACGCCGCCGGGCGCAGCCTCGGCCTCGAGACGCGCCAGCTCAACTGGCCGGGGGTGTACGGCACGAAGAAGGCGAACCAGTTCGACACGCTCAAGCACATCGGGTTGCTCACGGGCAGCACGACGTCGCTCGCCGTCTTCCCCGCCAAGGACGACGCGACGGTCGCGGTCGACACACGCGCGCGCGCCTACCTCGCCGTGAACTGCGCGAACTGCCACCGCCCGAACGGCCCCGGCCGCGGCACGTGGACCGCGCTCTTCGACACCGCCTTCAAGGACATGGGCATCTGCAACGCCGCGCCCGAGCAAGGCGACCTCGGCGTGATGGGCTCGAAGATCCTCACGCCGGGCATGCACGGGGCCTCGGTGATCTGGCTGCGCATGAGCCAGCGCACGATGAGCTTCATGCCGCCGCTCGCGAGCAAGATCCCCGACATGGTCGGCGCGAACCTGCTCTCGCAGTGGATCGACGGCATCGCGAGCTGCCCGTAGCCGCGTCCTCACCCGCCGCCTCCGGCGGCGACCTCTCCACCTGACGGTCGAGAGGTGAAGACGATCTGCGCCTCTCCCGCGCAGCGGAAGAGGTCGGCCCCGGCAGGGGCCGGGTGAGGGGCGGTTAGCTGGCTGCGAGCCGCGCGATCAGCGTGCGCGCTTGCTCGGCCCAGGCGGACGCCGACGCGGTGGTCGTCGGGTCCTCGTGCTCGAGCGAGAGGTACTTCTCGAGGTGGGCCCGGGCCTGGGCGCGGCCGCCGAGGCGCTCGAGGGCGACGGCGAGGTTGTAGTGGCCGTCGGCGAAGTCGGGCGCGACCTGCAACACGCGGCGGAACTCGGCGACGGCGAGCTCGAGGTCGCCCGACTCGAGGATGAGGTTGGCGAGGTTGAAGCGCGCCTCGACTTGATCGGGATCGAGCGCGAGCGCGCGCTCGAAGGCGGCGCGCGCCTCGTTGGCGTCGCCGCGCCGGTGCGCGATCCCGCCCAGGTTCGTGTGCGCGGCCGCCAGGCCGGCGTCGAGCGCGAGCGCCTGCTGGTAGGCGGCCTCGGCGCGCGCGTCGTCGCCCCCCGCCTCGCGCAGCGTCCCCTCGGCGAACCAGTCGTAGGCCGTGCGCTTCGGCGCGACGTCGCCGGCCGGCGTGGGCGTCCGCGGGCGGACCTCGGCGATCTTCTGCGCCGACGTGCGCAGCTCGGCGAGCCCGAAGTCGAAGACCTTCTGGCCGCTCGTCTCGTACGCGCCGCCCTCGTCGACGACGACGAGCCGGTCGCCGTCGAAGGCGACGCGGATGCGATCGAGCGGGCGGTCGACGTGCGGCAGCGACGCGCGCACGGACTCGAGCGCCTTGCGGATCTCGGCCGCCTTGAACCCGCGGTCGACGAGCTCCTTGGCCGCCTTGATGCTGACCAGGTCCTGGAAGGTGAAGACCGGCTTGCCGCCGCGGCGCGCCGAAGGACCGACGAAGCCCGTCTGCGCCCAGTAGCGCAGCTTGCTCTCGACGATGTCCAGAATCTTGGCGGCGCCCGCGAAGGTGTACGTGGCCTCTTCCATCAGAAGGTGCCTTCCACGTCGACGTCGATGAAGACCTTGGCGCCCTGGGCGCGGATCGCGACGTGCGTGCTCACCTCGCGCGGCGCCGCGCCGCAGACCCGGGTCGCCTCGCGCCGCGCGAGCTCCTGCACGCGCTTGCCGACCGACGCGTCGGCCTCGAGCAGGGCCGCGAGCCGGACGGCCGTCCCCGCGTCGCAGGCGTCGCGGATGACGACGGCGAGCGCCGGCAGGTCGAAGGTGAGCATCGTCGAGCCGAAGTAGGCGTCGCGCCCGCGGCGCTGCGTCCGCTGGCCCTCGGAGATGACCTCGGCGCGCGCGAAGAGCAGGTCGAGGGCGGCGCGGGCCGGGCGCTCGCGCACCTCGCGCTCGAAGAGGCCGATGCGCGTGGCGCGCGCCATGGGCCGCCGGGGCGCGAGCGCGGGCGGGGCGGCGGAGGCCGGCTCGGCCCCCGCGGGCGCCGCGGGCTCGGGAGTTCCTCCACGCTTGTGCTTCGACATGATCGAGATTGCGACGCTCAAAGGGAAGGCGCGATCGTATCAATCCTGGGCGCCCACCGCAAAAACCGCCCGAAATCCCGACGAATCCGCCGGTTTCGCCGCCGCCGTTCGTGTTAACGTCCCGACATGGCGCAGGGGCAGGAGCTTCCGAAGTACCCCGTGCTCGTCGTCGACGACGAGCAAGACAACCTCGACGCGATCCGCTTCAACTTCGGCAAGAGCTTCCAGCTGCTCCTCGCGACCAGCGGCGAGGAGGCCCTCGCGCTCGCCCGCCAGCACGACGTCGCCGTCATCGTCACCGACCAGCGCATGCCGCGCATGACCGGCCTCGAGCTGCTCAAGGCCGTGCGCGAGCTCCGCCCCGACGCCGTGGGCATCATCGTGACCGCCTTCACCGACGTGGACGTGCTCATCGAGGCCATCAACCTCGGCCGCATCTATCGCTACGTCACGAAGCCGTGGGACTCGAAGGAGCTGCGCGGCATCCTGACGCACGCCATCGAGCGCTTCGCGCTCCTGCGCGACAACCGGCGGCTGCAGGATCAGCTCGCGCAGTACGTCGGCATGCTGTCGGCGGAGGCGCACGGCGAGTTCAACTTCGGCGCCATCGTGGGCGACTCGTCGGCCCTGCGCGACGTGCTCATGCGCGTCGAACAGGTCGCGCAGACCGCGTCGACGGTGCTCCTGCGCGGCGAGACCGGCACGGGCAAGGAGATGGTCGCGCGCGCCATCCACATCAACAGCGCGCGCGAGAGCAAGCCCTTCGTCAAGGTCAACTGCGCGGCGCTCGCGCCCGGCGTGCTCGAGAGCGAGCTGTTCGGTCACGAGAAGGGCGCCTTCACGGGCGCCGTCGCGCGCCGCCTCGGCCGCTTCGAGCTCGCCGACGGCGGCACGCTCTTCCTCGACGAGGTGGGCGACCTGCCGCAGGACGTGCAGGTCAAGCTGCTGCGCGTGCTGCAGGAGCGCGAGTTCGAGCGCGTGGGCGGCGCCGAGACGATCAAGGTCGACGTGCGCGTCGTCTCGGCGACCCACCGCGATCTCGAGAAGCAGATCGCGGCCGGCGAGTTCCGCGAGGACCTCTACTACCGCCTCAACGTCTTCCCCATCACGCTGCCGCCGCTGCGCGCGCGCCCCAGCGACATCCCGCACCTGGCCGAGCACTTCATCCAGAAGTACGCGCGCTCGGCGGGCAAGAACATCCGGGGCCTCGACGCGAGCGCGATCGCGGCGCTGTCGACCTACGCCTGGCCGGGAAACGTGCGCGAGCTCGAGAACGTCGTCGAGCGCGCGCTCATCCTCGCGCGCGGCAACGAGCTCACGGCCGCCGACCTCGAGTTCACGCGACGCCCGGTCCCGGCGACGTCCATCGGCCTGACGGCTCCCGATCTCTCAGCCTTGCCTCCGCGCACCGACGGCGTCCCCGCGAGCGCGCGCCCGCTGCAGGAGCGGCTGCAGGAGCAGGAGCGCGGGGCGATCGTCGCCGCCATCGACCAGGCGCACGGCAACATCGCGCACGCGGCGCGCGCCCTCGGCATCAACCGCTCTACCCTGTACTACCGACTCCGCAAGCACGGCCTCGAGCACCTCCTGCCGCTCAAGGAGCCGGCGCCGCCCGAGGGCGGCGCGACGGGCGGCACGGCATCAGAATAGGACCCATGAAGCTCCTCTTCGTCATGGACCCGCTCGCGCGGCTGCAGATCGCGGGCGACTCGACCTTCGCGATCATGCTGGCGGCGCAGGCGCGCAAGCACGAGATCTGGTTCTGCGAGCCGCGACACCTCTCGCTCGAGCACGACAACGCCGTCGCGCGGGCCTGGCCCGTCACCGTCCGCCGCGTCACCGGCGATCACTACCTGCTGGGGCCGCAGAGCACCGTCCCGCTCAAGAGCTGCGAGGCCGTGTTCATGCGGAAGGACCCGCCCTTCGATCTCGACTACTACTTCGCGACGCTCATGCTCGAGCGCGCGCGCGGGCAGACGCTCATCATCAATGACCCACGCGGCCTGCGCGAGCAGAACGAGAAGCTCGCCGTGCTCGAGCACCCCGATCTCTGCCCGCCCTCGATCGTGACGCGCGAGGCGGCGCGGCTGCGCTCGTTCCTCGCCGAGCAAGGCGGCGAGATGGTGGTGAAGCCCCTCGACGCGTCCGGCGGCTTCGGCGTCTTCCACGTCCGCCAGGGCGACCCCAACACGGGCGCGATCCTCGAGCAGGCGACCAACCTCGGCCGCCGCTGGACCATGGCGCAGAAGTACCTGCCCGAGGTGCGGCAGGGCGACAAGCGCATCCTGCTCGTCGACGGCGAGCCGCTGTGCGCCGTGCTGCGCGTGCCCGCGCCCGACGACGCGCGCGGCAACCTGCACGTGGGCGCGAAGCCGGCGGCGACGACGCTGAACGATCGCGATCAGAAGATCGTCGCCACGCTGGGCCCGCGCCTGCGCGAGCGGGGCCACTTCTTCGTGGGCCTCGACGTCATCGGCGGCTGGCTCACGGAGATCAACGTCACGAGCCCGACCGGCATCATGGAGGCGAACGCGCTCTACGGTGACAGCTACGAGGCGCGCGTCGTCGAGAAGCTCGAGCACAAGATCGAGGCGCTCGGCGGACGATGACGCGCGCGCGGGCGCTCGCGCGATGACGCGCGCGTGGGCGCTCGCGGGCGCCGCCGCGCTCGCGGCGGGCCTCGGGCTCGCGCGCCCCGCGACCGCCGCCGACGAGCCCCAGCGCCCCGCTTCGTATCCACTCGTCTTCCTCTTCCAGGGCGACGCCGTCGTCGAGTCCTCGCCCAGCGGCGGGGGCGACGACCCGACGGCGGGCTCGCACCTGCGGCTGCGCCGGCTGCGCTTCGGCGAGGACCTGCGCCTCGGCGACTTCCGCGTGCGCGCGATCGTCGAGGCCTCGAGCCGCGACGAGGCCTTCGCGCCCGTCGAGGGCCAGCGCATCCCCCTCGCGGGCAGCGTGCGCCTGCCCGAGGCGTTCGTGGCCTGGCGGCCGCACCGCGCGTTCGAGGTCGCCGCGGGCGCGACACGCGTGCCGCTCTCGCTCTCGCGCCAGGTCGACGAGCTCGACCTGCGCCTGCCCGAGCGCGCTCAGGCGGTCGTCGCGCTCGCGCCCGACTACCGAACGGGCGTCGCCGTCACGAGCGACCTCGGCGCGATGAACCTCCGCGTGGCCGGCATGAGCGCCGACACCTCGCTCGATCAGCACCTCTTCTCGAGCGGCTTCTTCGGCGCCGCGCGCATCGGCGCCGATCCGATCGGCCCCATGGGCGTCGCGCCCTGGCGGCGCCGCCGCGACGACCCCTGGTATTGCTGGCCGCGCTTCTCGGCCGGCGTGTCGCTCCTCTACGGCACGCTGCTCGCGCCGCGCACGCTCGCCTTCGGCGCGGACGCGCAGGTGCAGGCCCGCCGCTTGACGATCACCGGCGAGTACCTCGCGCAGCACCTCGACGCGCACGCGGCCGCCCTCCCCGCGCAGGGCGCCGTCGTCGAGCCCGGCGTGTATCTGATCCGCGAGCGCCTGGAGCTGGTGCTGCGCAGCGCCTGGTATCACCAGCCCGCGTCCGCAGGTCTCGCTTACGCCTCGACGGATACGCTCGCGGGCGGCGGCGCGCTCACCTTCCTGGCGCGCGACGCCCATCTACGCTTCCAGGCCGGGCTCGAGCTGCGCCACACGCTCGACCACCGGCTGCCCGACTCGAGCTGGGGCATCGTCCGCCTGACACTCGCCCTCTAGAGGCCCGCTACCAGAACGTGCCCTGAACGGCGCGCCGGGGCGGCGCCTCCTCGCGCGCCGCGGCGTCGAGCTCGAACACCGGCGGCCCCACGAGCGTCCCGAGCCGCGTCGCGACGGTCCCCGGCGGGGTCAGCGTCGCCGTGAGCCCGAGCCGCACGGGCGCGATCGACATCTCGAGCGCCTCGTCGAACGCGCCCGTCCCGAAGTGGTGCGCCTCGTCGACGACGAGCATGCCGAACCGATCGCCGATGCCGGACATGTGCCGGTGGGCGCCCGCGAACGTCGCGACCGTCAGCGGCGCCAGCGCGCAGTCGCCGTCGCCCACGCGCCCGATCGGTCCGTCGTAGATGTCGGCGAGCGCGGCGATCCATCGCGAGCGCCGCGCGCGGCCCGGCACGAGCACGAGGCACGGCGTGCGCGTCTGCGCGATCGCCGCGAGCGCGACCCGCGTCTTCCCCGCGCCCTTCGGCATCACGACGACGCCGCGCCGGCCCGCGCGCCGCCACGCGAGCAGCGCCGCGTGCTGGTACGTCCGCAGCGACACCTGTCGTATGCCGGACGGCGGGACGAGCTTCGGCCGCGGCGCGTCCGAGAGCGGGATCTCCCGGCGCCGCAGCGCCGCCGCGAGCGCGTAGGCGAGCCGCGCCGGCGCCCGCAGCGCGCCCACCCGCACGTCCCACGCAAACCCTGGAAAGTCCGCCGCGTCGACGCCGGGAGGCGCGTCCTCCAGCAGCAGCGTCCCTCGATCGAAGGTCAGTCGCATGCGCGCGAGTGGTTGCCAGCGACGTGCCACGCCGGCCGCGCGGCGCGCTTGGTTGTCCCGCTTACGCCGCCGAGCAGCCCGCCCGTGGCCGGGTTGTCTCGCTTACATCTCCGAGCCCACCACGAGCGGGTGAATTGGAAGACGTGTGGCAGACGCGCAAACGTTCCTCCAACGTTGGCCCCCGGCCGGTTCGGCCCTGGCGGCTTGCGCTAGGGTGCGCCGCATGAAGAACTCACACGTTGCCACTCGAATGATCGGTCGCGGCGCGCTCTTGCTCGTGGGCGCTCTGTTCTCTCTCAACTGCGCGGGCGACAAGACGCCCGATGCCGACCTCGGCCAGGTCCGCTTCGCGTTGATGCTCCCCGATGGCGAGTCCGTCAGCAGCGTCTCCTGGAAGCTGCTCTCGGCGGCGAACGCGGTCGTGGCGTCGGGCTCGCTCAACACGAGCGGGTCGCGGACGATCTCGTTCATCTCCAGCATGCCTCCCGGCATGGGCGACACGGTCCAGATGACGGCCATGACCTCGACGGGCGTCTCCTGCATGGGCACGAGCTCGTCGTTCAACGTCGTCTCGGGCCAGTCGGTTCCGGTCAGCGTGAACCTCCAGTGCGACGTGACGCCCTCGGACGGCGGGGCCCTCGGCAACGTCGTCGTCAGCGGCGCGATCGTGCCCGGCGATCACTGCCCCACGCTGGCGAGCGAGTTCATCTCGCCGCAGCAGACGGTGGGCACCTCGCCCATCGACGTGACGGTCACGGGCGCGGACTCCGACATGGGCGACACGCTGACCTACGCGTGGACGGCCAGCTCGGGCACGTTCGCCGACGCCGCGGCGGCGACCACCCAGTACACGTGTGGCGCCACCGGCATGCAGACGCTCACGGTCGCCATCACCGACAATCACACGCCGACGCCCTGTACGACGCACGTCACCTTCCCGGCCGTCGACTGTCAGTAGAGTCGATCTAGTTCGGGACCCTGACAGGGAGCTTCGCACTCGGCTCCTGCCACCTGCCCCTGCCCACCCCTCGCTTCGCTCGGCCTCGCCGCGCCCCCAGCGCTCGCTTCGCGCGGCAAAGCCGCGCTGCGCTCGGGTGGGACTCGAGACAGCTCAGCCCCGGCTGCGGTACAGCGCGACGAGCGCGGCGCCGATGGCCTGGGAGAGCTCGCCGAGCGTCGAGGGCAGGATCGTGATGCGGTCGCGCTGCTGCGGCCACAGGTGCGGGCGCGCCGTCTCGGAGATCGTGCGCAGGTAGCGCGCGCGGAAGTCCTCGGTCGTGCTCTCGGGATCCATGAGGCCGCCGCCGATGACGACGAACTCGGGGTCGAGCACCATGCAGAGCTTCGCGATGTGAAGCCCCATGGCGCGCGCCTGGAAGTCGAAGAGCTCGACGGCGAGCGCGTCGCCCTTCTGTGCGAGGCCGCGCAGCGCCATCGCCTTCTCCTTCGGAGACGCGGTCGAGCTCGCGAGCGGGTGGCCGGGGTGCGCGGGCAGCTTCTCGGCGAGCAGGTAGGGCAGGCCGGCCAGCGTCGTGTACACCTCGGCGCAGCCCCACGTGCGCCCGCAACCGCACGGGTACGCCTTCGTGCCGAGCAGGTGCAGCGACGCCGGCATGTGCGCCGTCTCCATGCCGGCGAGCGTGTCGCCCTCGAGCGGCAGGCCGGAGGGCGCGATGTACGCCGAGCCGAGCCCCGAGCCGGGCGCGAGCATGAGCACGCCGCCGTTGCCCGAGCCGCGCACGCGCTGCGCCTCGCCCACGCCGCCGAGCGCGCCGTCGTTCCCGACGACGAGCGGCACGGCGCGGCCGGCCTTCTGCGCGAGCGCCTGGCTGTACGCGGTCTGCACGTCCCAGCCGTCGAAGGTCGTCGGCAGGTTCGCCGAGTGCCCGAGCACGCCGTAGCGCTGGTACGGCCCGGGGATCGCGAGGCCCACCGCCGCGACCTGCTCCCAGCGGAGCCCGTTGTCGCCCAGGAACTTGTCGACCGCGTCGACCCAGCCCTTGAGGACGGCCGAGGGCCCGAGCTGGAAGTTCGTGGGCTGCTGCGACAGCCGCGTCGAGATCGTCGTGCCGTCCGCCCACACGCCGCCCACCTTCGACATCGTCGCGCCGCTGTCGGTCCCGATATAGACGCCCGTGCCGGGGGAGCTCGCCATCCGCGCAGCATAGGCCGATCGTCGGAACCCGGATAAGATTTTGCGCCATGCGGCGCCTCCCTCTGTCGCTCCAGATCGCGATCGGCATGGCGGTGGGCCTCGCGCTCGGGCCGCTGCTGGGCGCGCGCGCCGAGCCGCTCGGCGAGCTGGGCAGGCTGGTCATCCAGCTCATCAAGGCGGTCGCGACGCCGCTGCTCTTCCTCGCCATCGTCGACGCGATCCTCAAGACGGAGGTGCGCGGACGGCAGGGCGCCGTCATGTTCGGCTTCGCGGCGCTGAGCGCGTCGATCGCCCTCGCCATCGGGCTCGCGATCTCGAACATCTTTCACCCGGGGCGGCTGCTCGATCTGCACGGCCTCGCGAAGCCGGGCGGCGCGGGCGCGCTCACCGACAAGAAGATCGACGTCATCAAGACCATCGCCGGCTACGTGCCGTCGAACCTGCTGCAGCCGTTCCTCGACAACCTCGTGCTGTCGGTCGTGCTGCTCGCGCTGCTGTTCGGCTTCGCCGTGCGCGCGCTGCGGGCGCGCTTCCCCGATCGCGCCCTTGTCCTCGAGGAGCTCGTCGCGTCCCTCCACGGCGTCACGGAGATCGTGCTCGGCTGGGTCGTCGCGCTCGTGCCCGTCGCCGTCTTCGGCGTCGTCGCCAAAACCGTCGGCGAGTACGGCCTGGCGCCGCTCAAGGGGCTGGGGGCGTACCTCGCCGCCGGCCTCCTCGGC
>Ga0265339_10003084_pt1 | contig 11726 bp, 12 predicted proteins | sample 4CB219metaG_FD_202085 | JGI IMG/M metagenome (GOLD analysis project Ga0265339, IMG submission 202085) | Rhizosphere microbial communities from Carex aquatilis grown in University of Washington, Seatle, WA, United States - 4-CB2-19 metaG | ecosystem: Host-associated > Plants > Roots >...
CTTCAAGGGCAAGAAAGTGATGCGGCTCTCCGTCGACGCCGCGCTCAGCGACGCCGCCGCGGCGCTCGGCGGCGCCTTTGCGCCCGCCGCCGGCGGCAAGAAGATCGTCGCCATCACCTCCTGCCCGACCGGCATCGCCCACACCTTCATGGCGGCCGAAGGCATTGAGCAGGGCGGCAAGGCGCTCGGCCATACCGTCCGCGTCGAGACCCAGGGTTCGGTCGGCGCGCAGAACACCCTGACCGCGGACGAAATCGCCGCCGCCGATCTCGTCATCATCGCCGCCGACACCAACGTCGACATGTCGCGCTTCGGCGGCAAGATGGTCTATTCGACCGGCACCAAGGGCGCGATCAACGACGGCAAGGCGCTGGTCGCCAAGGCCTTTGCCGACGCCGTGCGCCAGGGCGCCCCTGCCTCCGGCCCGCGCGACCTCGCCGCAGAAGTCGCCGCCGAGAAGGCGGCCCGCGCCGCGCAGCGCTCCGGCCCCTATAAGCATCTGATGACCGGCGTCTCCTACATGCTGCCGTTCGTCGTGGCCGGCGGCTTGCTGATCGCCATCTCCTTCGCCCTCGGCGGCATCTACGTCTTCGACGACGCCCACAAGGGCACGCTCGGCCAGGCGCTGTTCCAGATCGGCGCCAAGAACGCCTTCGCGCTGATGGTGCCGATGCTGGCCGGCTACATCGCCTATTCGATCGCCGACCGCCCCGGCATCGCGCCCGGCGCGATCGGCGGCATGCTGGCGGGAACGATCGGCGCCGGCTTCCTTGGCGGCATCGTCGCCGGCTTCCTCGCCGGCTACGTCGTCGCCTTCCTCAACAAGACGATCCAGCTGCCGCGCACGCTGGAAGGACTGAAGCCGGTCCTGATCCTGCCGCTGCTCGGCACGACGATCGTCGGCCTGCTGATGATCTATGTGATCGGCGCGCCGGTCGCCCAGGCGCTCGCCGCCATGACCGACTTCCTCAAGGGCATGCAAGGGGCCAATGCGATCCTGCTCGGCGTCATCATTGGCGCGATGATGGCCTTCGACATGGGCGGCCCGGTCAACAAGGCGGCCTACACCTTCGCCACCGGCCTGCTCGCCTCCAACATCTACATGCCGATGGCCGCCGCGATGGTCGCCGGCATGACCCCGCCGCTCGGCCTGGCGCTCGCCACCAAGCTGTTCGCCGACCGCTTCACCCCCGACGAACACGAGGCCGGCAATGCGGCGGCGGTGCTCGGCGTCTCCTTCATCACCGAAGGCGCCATCCCGTTCGCCGCCCGCGATCCGTTCCGCGTCATCCCGTCGCTGATGGTCGGCTCGGCGGTGGCTGGCGTGATCTCGATGCTGGTCGGCGCCGAACTGCACGTCCCGCACGGCGGCGTCTTCGTCCTGATGATCCCCAATGCGGTGTCGCATCTGGTCGGCTATCTGGTCGCGCTGGTCGCCGGCACGGTGGTCACCGCGCTCCTCCTGCGCATCGTCAAGCCGAGCCTGAAGGCCGCCTGAACCTGACAACCTGACAATCCGGAGCCCTCGCTGACCCGCGGCTCCGGACATTCGACCAGCGGCGGCCCTATGGACCGCCGCTTTTTTTTTGCCCGATTCCGCCAGCGCCGCGCCGCTGCCCCTCGTCTTGGCGCCGCGCTAAAGCCCTCGCCAGGAATTATTTGCCCCGAGGCTGAACCTCCAGCCGCGTCGACGCGACCAACTGGCAAGCGGGCGCATCCCGCTCAACCAACAAACCCCCAGCCAGGCCCACAGCGGGCTTGCCCGGACGGTCGACGCAAGAGGAGGCATGCGATGTCCAATCAACGTTTAATCGACGGCTACCTGGCGCGGGCGCGGGAGCTGGAAGACTGCGTGCTGCGGCTGGAGCAAAACCCGCCGTCGTTCCGATTGGCGTCGCGCTGGCGTGACGCCGCGTTCCTGCGGCGCGAAGCCGCATGGTGGCGCGACCATGCTCAGTATTTGGCCAAAGCCGGTTGATCGATCTTTGGCGCTCGGCCGCGGCGCGGGCGGCTTGCGCCGCCGCGCACGCCGCCTATGCTGCGCTGGCGCTGCCGGCTTTGCCGAGCGCCAGCCCTCGGCGAGCCCGGCGCGAACGCGAGGGGCGTGACATGCGAATCCTCGGCGCTGTCGATCCGGCGAGACTGTTCGCGATCGTCCGGCGACGCTCTCACGGAAACCTCTGGCTGTTCATCGGCCTGACGCTGGCGATCGGCGGCGCGGCGCCGGCGCAGGCGCAGGAGACCATCTGGCGCCGCCCACCGCCGGCGCATGTCTTGGGCCGGCGCCCCGTCGTCTTGCCGCCGCCGATCTACGTCGCGCCGATCCTCGGCGTTCCCGGCGTCTATGTGGCGCCTCAGGCGCCGCCGCCCGTTTATGCGCCGCCGCCCAGCGTCCGGGCGCCCGGGCATCCGCGGCTGGCGCCGCGTGCGCTCGTCCGCGCCCTGCCCCCGCCGCCCGGCGAAACGCGATTCCGCCGCGGCGAAGTGCTGGTCGAAACATCGCTGGCGACGCCGCCGGCGAGTCTCGCCGCTGTCGCGCGACGCCATCGCCTGATTGAGACGGACGTCGCCACGATCGGCCTGCTCGGCGTCTCGGTTCATTTATGGCGTATTCCCGACTCGCGCGACGCCGCCGCCGTGGTGCGCGAACTCGGCGGCGAAGCGGCGGCGGCGACGGTTCAGCCCAATTACCTCTACGCCCTACAGCAGGCGACGGCGGATTCGGCGGAGCCGCCGCTGCAATACGCGCTCGACAAACTGCGCGTCGACGCCGCGCTCAAGGCGGCGGCCAAGGATCCGGTTCGCGTCGCCGTGATCGACACCGCAATCGACGAGACACACCCGGATCTCGTCGGGGCGATCGAGGCGCGTTTCGACGCGATCGGCGGCGCGACGCCGCCGCGGGCGATCGATCACGGCACCGCGATCGCCGGGGCGATCGCCGCGCGCGGGCGTCTCAAAGGCGTCGATCCGAACGTCCGCATCCTGTCGGCGCGCGCCTTCGACGGCGACGGCGCGTCGGAACTCGGCACGACGCTGTCGCTGCTCAAGGCGATCGATTGGGCGGTGCGCCAGCAGGCGAAGATCGTCAATATGAGCTTCGCCGGACCGCCCGACCCGGCGCTGCGCGACATCGTCGCCGCGGCGATCGGCAAGGGCCTGACGCTGGTGGCGGCCGCGGGCAACGGCGGGCCGCAAGCGTCGCCGCTCTATCCCGCCGCCAACGACGGGGTGATCGCCGTCACGGCGACCGACGCCGACGATCGGCGCTACGAGAAGGCGAACGTCGGACGCTACATCGCGGTCGCGGCGCCGGGCGTCGACGTGCTGCTGCCGGCGCCGCAGGGAAGCTACGCGGTGGAGACGGGAACCTCGGTCTCCGCCGCCTTGGTTTCCGGCGTCGCCGCGCTGCTGGTGGCGCTCCGTCCGCAGGCGGCGCCGGCGCAAGTGAGAAGCTGGCTGGTGGTCAGCGCCGCGCCGCTCGGCCGCGGCCGCGAATCCGAATTCGGCGCCGGACTGGTGAACGCCCGCGGCGCCGCCGACGCCGCGCTGCGGTAGCCTCGGTTGGCGCTCGAGCGGGCTGCTTTCAAGCGGAGCCACGTCATTGCGAGGAGCGCAGCGACGAAGCAATCCACGGTGAAAGGGCGCTGCCCTACGACCTCATGGATTGCTTCGCTTCGCTCGCGATGACGGAAGCGCGCGTTGGCGCTACGGGGCGCTGGCCGGCAGGACGGCGCGCACCAGGGGCGAGGTCTGCAGTTCCGCGATCAGCGCCGACATCTCAGCCTTCGACAACGGCTTGTCGCCGACCCGCAGGCGGTAGAAGCCGCCGCGCGGCCCATCGACGATCGTCGCGTGGCGCTGCTGCAGCCACGGACTGATTTGATCGAGCCGCGCCTCCGGCGCGAAGGCGACGAGCACGGCGGCGCCAGCGGCGGCGGAAGGCGCTTCGGACGCGGTGCGATAGTTCGGGCCGCCTGCGCCGGGCAGCATCGTCACGATGGCCGCGCTTTCCGCCACGATGACCAGCGCAGCGACCGCGCCAACCAGCGCCAGACGAGTCGGATTGGGCGGTGCGCCAAAGCCGACCAGCGCCGCCAGACGCGCCGCCAGTCCCGGCTTGCGCGGCTCGGCTTCCACCGCGGCCATTACCTTCTCCCAGGCGCGATGGCCGGGAGCGCCGAGACTTTCATTGAGCGCGATCGTCTCGTCGCGGTCCTCGCGAATGACGCGCAGGCTCGCCTGGAGCTCAGGACGGCGCGCCAGCGCCTCTTCAACGCGGCGCACGTCGTCCGGATCGAGCGTTCCCGCCGCGTACCACGGCAGCAGCGCCTCGATCGCCTCGACATCCACATGCGGATCGGTCGTCATGGCCATCCCCTGTCGACGCCGGCGGCTTTCGCCAGCTCAGCGAGCCGCTTGCGCGCATGAAACATCCGGGTCTTCACCGTGCCCTCCGGCACGCCGACGATCCGCGCGACGTCCTCGACCGACTTGTCGTGGTAGTAGACGAGGTCGATCACTTCGCGGTGCTCCGGGCTCAGACGCGACAGGCATTGGCGCAGCCGCTCGCCCTTGCTCACCTTTTGCATGACGATCTCGGGGTTGTCGGCGTCGTCGGCGATCTCCGCCGCGGCGTCATCGTCGAGCGAGTCCTCCTTGTGGCGACGCAGAGCCGAATAGGCCTTGTTGCGCGCCATCGCCAGAAGCCAAGTCGACGCTTCCGATCGCCCTTCGAACTGGGCGGCGTTGCGCCAGACGTCGATGAAAACCTCGCTCACCACATCCTCCGCGGCGGCTTCGTCGCGCAGCAGGCGCAACGCGAAGCGATAGATCTTCACATGGTGGCGGCCATAGAGGGTCTGCAACGCAAGCTGATCGCCGGCGCGCACGCGCGCGAGCAACTCGTTGTCCGATTCCGCCGCCATGGCTGATCTCGAACCTTGCCTGTCTGTCGCGCCGGCAAGGTGAAAGGTTCAAACTGCGCGCGCAAGTCTTTTTATTTGCCGCAGCGAAGAAAGGCGCGGGCGGCGAAAATTTCTTTCGTCAGGCGTGAACCCAAACCTCGGTCGCCGCGACCAATCCTTGTGAGGCCGGCGGACGTCGTCCAAGCCGACCGATCAGGAAGACGGGTCGCCCCGACCCGCCGACAACAGCTTGGAGAACTCAAATGCGCGCCACGCTCAAGACCTCGATCGCCCTCTCGCTCGCCGCGCTGACCGTTTGCGCTGGCCTGACCGCCACGACGGGCCCTGCCGCCGCTTGGCCGATCATCCAGCCCAAGATCCCGTTCAAGCCGATTCCGCTGCCGAAGTTCGGCCCGGGCCCGATGCCGCACCACTTCCACCATGGTTTCGGTCCGTGGGCCGCGGCCGGATTGTTCGGCGTTGGCCTCGCCGCCGCCGCTGCGGCCTCCGCGCAGGACCCTTGCGTCGAATATCGCCCGGTCTACGACGGCCTCGGCAACTACCTCGGCCGCACCGCCGTCAACGTCTGCCAATGAGCCGTGAGGCGTGGCCTCGCTCGCCGGCGACGCGTCTTGTCGCCGGCGACGCCCTGCCGCTCAATCAGGCTCGCCGCCGCGATCGGGTTTCGATCGCGGCCCGGCGGGCGGCGGCGTCTACAGGCTTGGAGCGTTTGGCCCCCTTAGGTGCCGAACATCTCGCAGTCGCTCGCTTCCTCGACCCCGGTCTCGGAGTCGCTTCCACCGCGCTTGGCGGCCAGGCTTGCGGCAAGCTCGTGCAGGTCGATCAGCAGGCTCGCGGTGTTCGAGTCGGCGACCCACTCGACCGGCATGTCGCGCGCCAGACGCTCGAGGAAACCGGCGATGCCGGCGACTTCCTGCTTGGCGCGATCGAGGTCCTGCAGATCGTGGAAATGTGACCCTCTGGGCGAAGCGGCGTCGAACACCAGCTTGCCGACGGCGTTGTCGACCCGCTCCAGTCGGTGCGTGACCTTGCGCAGCTCGTCGGTAACCCGGCGAAGCGTTTCGCCGATTGGGGAGAGCGGGGGGCTATCGGGCTGGCTCACGGACGCATCCTCACTTACGCAGTTCGCGGGTTCGCTTCGACGATCAGAACAATTCGACATCGCCGACATTGCGGGTCAGCAGAGGCTTGATCGGCTTCTCGTCGATTCCGGCCGCCGCAACATAGGCTTGCCGAGCGCGGCCGGAGACCGGCCAATATTGCAGTCGACGCCCCCGTTCGCCGCCGAGGTCCTTGCCGACCACGGCGATGCCTTCATGCTGCAGATAGCGCTCGGCGAACTCGGCGTTCTTCTTGCCGATGTCGGACAGTCCGCCCATCATCCTGGCGCCGCCGAACAGCTTGGCCTCCAGCCGGTCGCGATGCGCGCCCTGCTTCATCAGACCGTTGATCAGCAGCTCCATCAGATAGTCGCCATAGCGCTCGGCCTCGTGATCGTGGGCCCGCCCATTCTCGCCGGGCAGGAGAAAATGATTCATGCCGCCGACGCCAGTCAGCGGATCGCGAATACAGGCGGCGACGCACGAACCGAGCAGCGTTGACACGACAATGTCGGGATCGTTGGTGACCTTGTACTCGCCCTGAACGATATGGACTCGCTGCTCGGGGCGCACCGTGTGGCTCATGACAGTTTCCCCACCACGGCCTCGATCGCCCCGCGCAACTGGGCGACCGTGAACGGCTTGGTGATGTAGTTGTTGAGGGCGTACTGCCGCCCACGCTCGATCAAAGTCTTGTCGGCGCTGCCGGTGATCAGGATGAAGCCGATGCGCGCCGTCGCTTTGTTCTCGCGCAGGCGTTTGAGCAGCCCAAGGCCGTCGAGTCCCGGCATGTTCATGTCGGAAAGGACAAGATGGACCGGTTGGGTCGTCAAGGTCTGCAGCGCCGTCGCGCCGTCCTTGGCGATGACGACGCCGTGCACGCCCATCTGGTCGAGCGCGTCGACTACAAGCGCCCGGCTGACGGAGGTGTCGTCGACCACCATGATGCGGATTTTGTCAGCGATCGACATGGCTCAACTCTTTCCACTAGACGTCAGCTTGAGGATACCGGCGCGCATGTCCCCAAGGGGCAACTGACGCTCCACAGCGCCGATTTCAAACGCGACTTTTGGCATGCCGTAGACGACGCTCGAGGCCTCGTTCTGGCCGAGCGTGTTGGCCCCGGCGCGTCGCATCGACAAGAGACCGGCGGCGCCGTCGCGGCCCATTCCGGTCAGAATGACGCCGACCGAGCGCGCGCCAAACGCCTTCGCCGTCGACTCGAACATCACGTCGACCGACGGCCGGTGCCCGTTGACCTGATGATCGCTATTGAGGCGGCAGCGCGGATGGGCGCCGCCGGCGACTTCGAGATGCGTGATCGTGCCCGGCGCCAGGTAGACACGGCCGATCTCGATCGGCGCCCCCTCCTCGGCCTCAGCGACATGGGCGCCCGTCAACCCGTCGAGGCGGCGCGCGAACGACCGGGTGAACGGGCTCGGCATATGCACGGTGACGACGGTCGGCGGACAGTTCTCGGGATAGCCGGCGAGCACGGCGATCAACGCTTCGACGCCGCCAGTCGAAGCGCCGATGGCGACAATCCTGCCGTCCGGCTTGTAGGCGGCGTGTTCCTCTGCGACGTGCGACCGCGCCGGGCCCGGAGGCTGCAGCCGGGCGCTCGCCGCGGCGCGCACCCGCGCAGGCAGATCGTTGAATGAATTGGGATGTTCGATCGACGGCTTGCCGATGCAATCGACCGCGCCGAGCTCCATCGCGCGAATGGTCGCGGTCGCGCCGCGCGCGGTGAGGCTCGACACCATCACCACAGGGAACGGCCGCAGGCGCATCACCTTCTCGAGGAATTCGAGGCCGTCCATTTTCGGCATCTCGACGTCGAGCGTCATGACGTCGGGATTGAGCGCCTTGATCGCCTGGCGCGCCTCCAGCGGATCGGACGCCTGGCCAATCACTTCGATGCCGGGATCGTCGGCCAAGGAAGCGGAAATCAGGCCGCGCATCGTGGCCGAATCGTCGACAACGAGGACCCTTACCGGGTTCATGCGCCGTACCCTTCCTTGAGTCGATATGCGGTGACGCCGTCGCTGACGAAGCGCGCCACTGCCGGCCCCGTCACGCGTTCGGAGTGGCCGATGTAAAGCACGCCGCCCGGCTCGAGCTTGCCGGCAAACTTGCTCCACACCGCCTGCTGGGTTTGCTCGTCGAAGTAGATGACGACGTTGCGGCAGAAGATGACGTGGAACTTGCCTGGCATCGGCCAGTTGGCGTTGAGATTGAGCGTGCGGAAGACGACCAGTCGACGCAGCTCGTCGCTCGCCTGCAGGCCACGGCGTTCGTCGCCGCCGACGCCGCTGAAATAGCGCTTGCGCAGGGCGGCCGGCGCCTCAGCGAGCGCGGCGACCGGATAGACGCCGCGTCGGCCTTCTTCGACGACCCGCGGGTCGATATCGCTGGCGAGAATCCGGATATCGAGCGACGCCGCGTTCGGCTCGAGTCCCAGCACGGTCAGCGCCATCGAATAGGGCTCGGGCCCGGTTGAGCAGGCCGCCGACCACAGCCGCACCCGTCCGCCGCGGCGCGCCAATTCCAGCAGCGGCGGCAGCACATGCGCGCTGAGATGCTCGAAATGGTGCGGCTCGCGAAAGAAGCGGGTGACGTTGGTGGTCAGCGCCGACAGCATCTCGCGCCGCTCACCCGAACCATCCGGCGAGCCGACGAGGTCGCAATATTGGCGGAAATTTTCGAGATGGAGCGCCCGCAGCCGCTTGACCAGACGCGAATAGACCAGCGTCGTCTTCGACACGGGCATATAGATGCCCGCGTCGGCGTAGAGCATCGCCGCGATGTCATTGAAGTCGCGGTCGCTCATCTCGAACTCAGTCGATCTCTGCGAATCGCTGACGCCCAATGACAACGCTTGTTTCACGCCGCCGCCTCCATCTCGACCGACATGACGCCGTCGAGTTCGATGACGCCGATCATGCGGCCGTCGATCGCCAGGATGCCGCGGACGAACGACTTGACGAAATCGCTGGCGACATCCGGCGTCGGCTGAATGTTCTCGGTCGTCAGGGTCAGGATGTCGGAGACCGCATCGACCAGCAGACCGATGATCTGCGCGCCGACCTGGACGACGATGATGACCTGCCGCGCCGAAGCGTCGGTTTGCGGAAACCCGAGTCGTTCGGCGAGGTCGACGATCGGCAGCACCGAGCCACGCAGGTTGATGACGCCGCGCACATAGGCGGGCGCGTGCGGCAGAGCCGTCGCTGGCGTCCAGCCGCGTATCTCGCGCACCGACATGATGTCGATGCAGAATTCCTGCACACCGATCCGAAAAGCGATGAACTCGCGCGGACCGCCGGCGGCGACGCTGACTTCGTTCATTGGATTAACCCACTGCGGCGAGAAGAGGTTCTTGACCCGCGGCGCTGCGACTGGTGCGCGCGACGAAGGTGTCGATGTCGAGGATCAGCGCGACGCGGCCGTCACCGAGGATGGTTGCCGCGGCGATGCCGGGCACCTGCCGATAATTCGCCTCGAGGCTCTTGATGACGACTTGCCGCTGGTCGTGGATCGCGTCGACCACCAGCGCGCAACGCGTGCTGACTTCGGTTTCGACGACCAACACGACGCTGCCGACCGGATCGGCCGCATCGCGGCGGTAGCCGAGCTCCTGGCCGACGTCGATCAGCGGCGCGAAGCCGCCGCGATCGGAGATCACCCGCGCGTTGACGCCGAGCGCATGAACGTCGCCGGCCTTGGGCCGCAGCGTCTCGACGATCGCCGTCAGCGGCACGACCAGCGTCTGATCGGCCACCTTGACCACCATGCCGTCGAGCACGGCGAGGGTCAGCGGCAGGCTCATCGAAAAGATCGAGCCGTGACCGGGGCGCGAGGAGATCGTGATGCGTCCGCCGAGCGCCTGGATCGACCGCTTGACGACATCCATGCCGACGCCGCGACCCGAGATATTGGAGATCGTCTGCGCGGTGGAGAAGCCTGGCATGAACAGCAGATTGTCGATCTCGCCGTCGGTGAGCTGGGCGTCGGCCGGGATCAGCTCCTTCTTGATGGCGATCTCGCGCACCCGCTGGCGGTTGATCCCGGCGCCGTCGTCCGAAACCTCGATAACGATGCGGCCCGAGCGATGCGCCGCCGACAGCTTGACCTCGCCTTGGGCCGGCTTGCCTGCCGCCTCGCGCACTTCGGGCCGCTCGACGCCGTGGTCGACGGCGTTGCGGATCATGTGGGTGAGCGGATCGGCGAGACGCTCGATCACGGTGCGATCGACCTCGGTCGCTTCGCCCTCGGTGCGCAGGCGCACGACCTTGCCGGTTGCATCGGTCAACTCGCGCACGATGCGCGACATGCGCTGGAACAGCGGCTTGACCGGCTGGGCGCGGATCGCCATCACGCCTTCCTGGATCTCGCGGGTCAATTGCTCGAGCGCCCCGAGGCCGGCGGCGACGCTCGACGAGCGCGCCAGCCCTGCCTCAAGCACCCGCTGCGACAGCATCGCCTGATTGATCACCAACTCGCCGACCAGATTGATCAGGCGATCGACGCGCTCGAGATCGACGCGGATCGTCGCCGGAGTCGCCGCCATCTCCGGCTTGGCGGCTTCGACCTTGACTTTGTCGGGCTCGACGGCGGTCGCGGCGGCGTCGATCGGATCGGCCGGGGCGAAGGCGGTCGGCGGAGCGAACGCGGGAGCTTCTTCGGCCGGCGCGATCGGCGCGGCGACGGGCGCGATTGGCGCAGAAGCGGCCAGCGGGCTCGGTTCGGGCGCGGCGACGGCCGCGGCGCGATCGACGACGATTTCCAGTTCGCAATCGTCGATGACGAATTCGAACAACTCGTGGATCGCCGCTTCGTCTTCAGTGGTCGACAATTCAACGCGCCAGGCAAAATAGGCGCCTTCGGGATCGATGGCGTCGAGCGGCGGCACATGCTGGGTGTCGCATTCGACGCGGAATTCGCCCATGCGCGACAGTTCGCGCAACAGGCGGACCGTCTCGTTGCCCTTGCGATAGAGTTCGGGCGCCGGAATGAGCTTAATGGTGTAGTGCGTCGCCTGTGGTTCGGACGCGCCGAAATCGTCGAGTTGGAGCAACACGGGATGAAAATCGAGATCTTCGGCCTCGCCGCCGCCAGCGGCGTTCGCTGAAGCCGGCGCTTCTTTGACGTCTTCGGACAGCGCCTTCAGTTCGGCGATCTGCGCGTCGACCCGCGATTCATCGACCGGGTGGTCGCTGCGCGACGCCTTGACCAGGTCGGCAAGCAGGTCGGCCGAGCGCAGCATGGTGCGCACTGCCGTCTGCGAAGGAGCGAGCTGTCCAGAGCGAATCAGATCGAGGCTGGTCTCGAACGTGTGAGCGAAACGCACCAGCCGATCGAGCTTGAACGCGCCGGCGCCACCCTTGATCGAGTGCACGGCGCGAAACACGGCGTTGACCGTCTCGGAATCGGCGACGCCCTCATCCATGGCGTTCAGGCCGACCTCCAGCTCCCCGAGCTGTTCTTCGCACTCCTGGAAGAAAGTCTCCCGGATCGCCGCCATCGTGTCCATACGAGCAGTCCTCGAACTTCCGTTAAGCCGCCACGCGCCGCACAACGTCGACCAGCTTGGCTGAGTCGAACGGTTTGACGATCCATCCTGTGGCGCCGGCGCGCCGCGCCAGGTTCTTCTTCTCGGGCGAGCTCTCAGTGGTCAGGACGAGAATCGGAATGCCGC
>Ga0265339_10003086_pt1 | contig 11722 bp, 3 predicted proteins | sample 4CB219metaG_FD_202085 | JGI IMG/M metagenome (GOLD analysis project Ga0265339, IMG submission 202085) | Rhizosphere microbial communities from Carex aquatilis grown in University of Washington, Seatle, WA, United States - 4-CB2-19 metaG | ecosystem: Host-associated > Plants > Roots > Rhizosphere...
TGTGACTGAAGTAATATTTGTAGGAGCTGTTGTGGGCGTTGAGCCTCCCTTTCCACCGACATAAATTCCAAAACTTGAATTAGAAGAAGAGGTTGATCCCCCAATCGAACTTAAATTTCCGCCTGTTACATTGCCGTTAAGAATACAATTCTTTATTGTGATATTATCAGCGCTCAACACCGCTGCTGATGTGGCTATCCTCAAAACTGAATTCGCTATCACATTTGCAGCAGCAGTATTTGAAATTGTCAAATTTCTGTTAATGCCGATTGTATTCGGGTTATCGCCGTTTATGGTTACGTTGTCCGCCCCATTCAACTGTATAACGCCGTATCCTGTTGAAGGATTGCCCGAAATTGTAACGCCGTCAACCGTTGGCTGTATTAAAACTGACGTATAGCTTGCTGAACCCGCACCGCTGCTGTGGAGCGTGGCCGGCGTTGTACCTTCGTTTGTATTTGCAGTTATCGAAATTGTTATTACGCCATGGTGAGTACCGGCATTTATCGCGTCAAAAGCGAGTTTAAGCGTTGAGTAACTTGCGCTTGACGTTCCAATTGTTGCCGTAACATCTACCTGCGAAAATGATTTTTGAATTAGGATAAAAGACAGTGCGGAGATAATGAGAAGCGGAAAAAACTTTTTCATAAACTTCCAGTAAGTAAATTCAGCAATAGTAATTTGAAAATAGGCAAGGGGAGCGGATACTTCTCCGAATTTAACGCAGAGTTAAAACTATACCAGTCAATGCCAAGAAACCATATTGGCATAGTAATATTAAACGCAATAAAGCGCTTAAGAATTTACTTTACTGAAATGTGTAATCTGAATTAACGATCGGGACCTATAGTATTCCCCAAAACCATTGCAAAAATTGCTCATATTTTTGTTTTTTACAATGATTTAACGAGAGGGTAAATGAAAATACCTGTAAAGGATTAAGTAAAAGTTACTAATTAAGCTATTTTAGCTGGCCATTTTTGAATTGATTTTTCGTAAATACCTCAAATAAAAAAGGACGGCTGTTAACCGTCCGATAAAGTATTTAAATACATCTGTAGGAGGAAACTATTTTGTGAGGATCATTCGCATTGTCTTCGAAAAATTTGAGCTGCCGCCTGAGGCTCTCAGCACATAGAAATAAATTCCGCTTGATAGACCGGAACCGTCGAACCTGTAATTATATTCTCCGGAAACCTGCTCGCTGTTCACTAATGTCTTAACTTCTTTGCCCAGCATGTCATATACTTTCAGGCTCACTGAAGCGGTATAGGGCAAGTTATAGCTTATTACAGTCGACGGGTTAAACGGGTTCGGGAAATTTTGATTTACCGATACATTGGTTTGCTTAACAATAACATGCTCTCTTGCCGACGCGGTCGTTGAAAAATCATACCAGGTTGCTCCGAAATCTGTCGAGCAGTATGTAACGCCTGAATCGCCGACAATAATGCCAAACATGCCAACAATAGCCATGTTTACAGGAGAAAAAGATACTGATTTTAAATTTAATGCAGCGGGACTCGATGAAGTTACCTGCACGGGATCCCAATTGGATCCTCCGTCAGTAGTTCTTAATATCACGCCCTGGTCGCCGGTTATAATGCCAAATGAGGGTTCAAAATAGACTATTGAGTTTAAGCCGACTTGATACACCGGACCGTTTGGCGTATACCATGAATTACCGCCGTCACATGTATTCATTATCATTCCGTTGGCCCCTACTAAAGTAATTATAGACTCGCTTCTTGCCGCTATGGATGTGAACTGAAAAGTTCCGAATCCAAGATACAGATGATTCCATGTATTACCCCTGTCGGTTGTTTTAAGCAGCGTACTATTGCTTCCGACAATAAACCCGATATTACTATCAATGAATATTATTTGTCTCAGACTGTTGGTGTCTCCTGATGCAGTTTCAGACCATGAGTCGCCGTTATTATTTGAAATAATAATTTTTCCGTGGTCGCCGCATGCAACCTCTGATTGCCACTGATGAATTGCGTAAATGTCATTTAGATTTTGCGCGACCGGCGAAGGTAAGTTGAGCCAATTATTTCCGCCATCAGTTGTCCTGATTATTACGCCGTTATCGCCGACAGCGAACGAGATGTTAGCATCGTATATGTCATTTCCGCGAAGAGTATTCGTAATATTTGACGGATGAACATTCCAACTAAGACCAGCATTGGTTGTTTGAAAAACCCTTCCGTTATCGCCGACAACAGTTGCTGTGGTCATGCTTTGAACCCTTACTGAGTTTTTATTGATTGGATTTTGCGCATATGCAGAAATCCGCGCCAGTAGCAGAATGCTGATTAATATGTTGGAAGCTGTTTTGAACGATTTCATTGGTTTCCCTACTTAATTAAAGGATAAGTTAAAACTGATTATGTGTGATTGATTCCATATATAGCCTAATTTCGTTATTTATATTACTACCAATTTAACGGTAGGAAATAGAGGTATCAATCACTAAAATCGCTATATTGAAAACTCTGATATTCCTTGAAAAAGGGCTGTAATTAAAAAAACCTTACTTTGTTATCAAAATAACAAAAAAGGGCAGAACAATTAAGTTCTGCCCAATAGGCAATTATCAACATTATTTCGGAAAAATTTCTGTGAGTTTCTTAAGTGGCATCGCCCACAGCTTCGTAGTTTGGACGCTATTTGACTAATACCATCTTCCTGGTTTGAGTAAATTTTTGTCCGTCTCCTTCGGCCAGTATGCGATAAAAATATACTCCGGAGGCTATGTTAGTTCCGTCAAACACAGCGGTGTAGAATCCGGCTTCTTTAACTTCGTTAACGACAGTTACTATTTCTCTCCCGATAATATCGTAAACTTTTATGCTAACCTTGCCGTTAAACGGAATTTGGTAATCAATTTTAGATTTCGGGTTCGAAGGATTCGGATAATTCTGTGATACATTAGCCTGAACCGGTTTTCCTATTTCAATAATATTCGGATTCTGCAGGTTATAATATTTGGATGCGCCGTTATAATCTATTTGTTTTAGCCGGTATTGATATTTGCCAACGCTGAGCTTTAGATCCGAACACGAGTAATTCTGCGGTTGGTTAGTAGTTCCATGGCCGGCTATAAATGTAACTTTGTTCCAGGAAGTGAATGAGTTTGTTCTTATATCCAGCTGCATTCTTCTTTCAACGTCAAATCCGCTGTTATTTATCTCACTGCATGTTTCCCAGTTCAATGCAATCTCTCTTTCTTTTGAAACGGCGCTGAACTGGCAGAGATCAACCGGAAGCGGGGATGTAAGATCGGTAAGCGCATAATCTGAAAAGTCCGTTAGGCCGGTAACAAAAGCTATATATGTTTCAGTGGCGCTATTATAGGTCAACTGTGTCTGCTGTACGCCGCCGCCCGGCTGGAACGTTGACCAAACTGAAGGATCGTATTTGGCCAGTTCTATATTTGAACTGTATGGAGTTGTGATAGTAGACGTCTCATTATCGCCAAAATAATAGGTCAGGTCGTAAGTTGTTCCGCTGAATGAGCCGCCGTTAATAGTTATGGTAGTGTGTGAATTAGAATAATTACCGCCTATAACGTTGCCCGGGTTCACTCCTGAATAATAATTGACCGTCATTGAAGCAGGGTATGTGCCGCCCGAACCCCACGCAATAGAGCAAATGGTTCTTCCCCAAAGAGTATAAGTGGTTGTGATCCCGTCTGCGGGAGGAGCTGATTCTGTAGCTGTTGGATCTCCGGGAGGCGTCGCTGCGAATTCGACAGAACCTATATCAGTGCATCCTCCTGTAACTGTTGTTGAACGTGAGTTACCGGAAAAATCCGAACTCTGCCCCGTAACGGCAATTCCTTTTCCTGATACTATCCATGCCTCTGTATTGCCTGTTTGAATACCCAGATCTCCTGTCGATACAGAGTTAAATAAATTTGCCGCAGCTATAACGCTGTTAGTTGTGCTCCATGTTTGTTTATCGCCTCCGGAACTTGTTCTCCATGTGTCTATTGTACAGCTTACTCCTGCGCCCCATTCGCTGATAAGAGTCGCATCCGAACTTATAAGCACATTATAATTTGAAGCGCTGGAAGACCAGCCTGTAGCAGGAGCGCTTGCCCTGTTTGATATACAAAATTGTGAACCGGTAACGCCTGTCCTCGCGTTGAAAAACAAATTATCCCTCAGAGTAAGAGTGTTTGAACCGACCCTGAATAAACATGCCGATATGAGAGTGCCCGCGGGATTGCTTCCTCCAAGGTAAATCGAATTATAATAATAAGAGCTTGCGCCAGTGGTATTATCTACTATTCCTACAGCTTCAACATCGTTTGTTGCATTAATATTATCATTTACTCGTCCGTGAGAATAACTTTTTCTGAGCAAAACCGGAAGCTGAGGCATCCTGATTGCCGAAGATTCCTGCATATTGCCAATTGCTTCGCCATTGAGCGAAATTTCATTTTTTACGCTGACCGTAGGTATTGAATTTGATTGCGTATTGTTTATTGTTAATGGGTTCCCGTTTGAATTTTTTGAAGATGAAGGCTGCCCGTTCGTCATTGTGATCTGGTTATTACTGATTGTCCAGGTTCCGGCATAATTTGATATTCCGTCAATTTCTGATTTGCTGGCAGTTGTAGAGTTTGGTACAGAGCTTCCATATATTCTGTTTTTGGTAATTGTTCCCGAACCGGCAGCGACTAAAAATATATTAGATATGGCGCCCGCGGTAGAGACGGATTGGCTTAAATTCGCAATTGTATTGCCGCTGAAAATCTGTCCGGATGCTGTGGAACCCGCATAAATACCTTCGATTGTATAAAATCCTACAGCGTTAGTGTTGTCGTTTAAAGTTTCTATAACATTATTCGAAATTGTGGGCGTAGAAGTACCTGTATAAAATATTCCTACAACCCCAAATGATGCTGTTGAAGAGGAGGTATTATTGATGTTAGATATAGTGTCCCCGGTCACATTCATTATACCTGTAGTGTTTGTGGCATAGATCCCTTCGATCTCATATGGCCTTGTTGTATTTGTTACCTGGATGCTGTTTGCAGTTGTTGTGCTGCCTATGGTATTGTTGTTTATGTTTATGGTGTTCCCGGCTCCGATTGCCCCGGAACGGGGAATGCCTCTGAATACGGCTGTGGACGTTGTGGTCCCTCCCAGAGTAATCGAGCCGATAATATTATTGTTGATATCTCCGGCTGCGCCGACTGAATTAGCAATTCCGAAAACAAATGTAACCATCGCCGCGCCGTTATAATTTACAACAAATGCTCCCGTACCGGAACTTGCTCCAATTGTGTTTCCAGTCACATTTACCAGTCCGGTTGCAACGTTTATTGCCTGGACCCACGCAATTGAAGACACAGTAATTGTTGCAGTGTATGATATGTTTGTTATTACATTATTTGATATTGTTGTAGCTGTAGTCGTTCCGAGCGTAGAAATGTATATTGGAAAGAACTGGATTTCAGCGCCGCTGTTTATTGTGTAAGTTCCCGTTCCGGCAGAACTCGAATATCCGATAGTATTTCCGGATATTATGCACCCATTTATGGTTGAACTTGCAAGTTGGATTGCCGAATGGATAATGTTGAGCGTTGTTGCGCTTCTTGAAGCCGTTTGGTAAAACCGGTTGTTGCTGATTGTCCAATTGGAACAGCCGGTTGTTACATAGATCCCGGCATGCGATATTGTGGCGCTGAAAAAATCATAGATGTTGCAATTTGAAATGGTAATGTTATCGTTTGATTTGGCGGCGCTTGTTCCGCTGCCATTAATTGCCTTAGTCGGAAGATTGGTTCCGGCCGGACCTATGTTACAGTTTGTAATTGAATTATTGTCATTTCCTGTCGTAGTAGCTGTGCTGAAGAAAATTGTACCTCCTGTTGAACCAGTAGTGGTTGTTGAAGAGCCTAACACAGTGCAATTTGTAATTAAATTTTGAGTAGCATCCCCGATAAATTTTATTGTACTTGTACCTCCTGTATTGGAAGTTTGGGTATTGGAAATTGTAAGAGAATTTCCGCCTGTATTTAATCCGTCTATCGTAACGTTATCTGCGCCGTTAAACTGAATTAATGCATTCCCTGCCGTGGTAGCTCCTGTGATCGTTCTCGCTCCGCCGCCCGTCGGTGAAATTGTTATGCTTGTGTAGCTGGCCGATCCTGACCCGCTGGCGTTCAGAGATGCTGTTGTAGTGGTTTCATTTGTATTGGCCGAAATGCCAATAGTGATAACTCCTTTATGAGTCCCCGCATTGATTGCAGTAAATGCAGCCCCTAAAGTAGCATAACTGCCCGATAGAGTGCCGATTGTTGCTGTTACATTTACCTGAGAAAAAAGTGATTGGCCGGAAATAAGCGTTAATATGACAATGAAAAAAAGTTTGGAAAACTTCTTCATATATCTCCTCTGTTTAGTATATTTATAAATATACTTATTTTATGTTGCGATCCAAATTACCCATGGCGCCCGTTCCCGGAGCCGAATGTGTGAAGTGCAAGAGTAAGAAAATGCCTATAACAGGAGGAAAAGTCCAGTATCAACATGGAATTTTACCAACTCTTTATACTAATTTAACGGTATACATTCAAAAATCAAGTGTTTTTAGACATTTAAGCCAAAAATACCCTATTTTAGCTAATAGAATTGCAATTTCTTTAATAGGTAATAAGGATTTGTTGAAAGTATTGATTTATAATGACTTGCCTTAAATAAAAAAGCGGTTCAATAATTTCTTACGAACCGCTTAAAAACAGAATCAATTTTTATTTTCTATTTAACAAGAATCATTTTTTTTGTATCAGTGAAGTTCCGGCCGTTCCCGGTTGCTGATATCCTGTAGAAATAAGCGCCTGATGAAAGCTTTGAACCGTCAAATGAAGCGGTGTAGTTTCCGGCATTCCGGTTATCATCAACAACAGTTGCAACTTCTTTGCCGTTTATATCAAAAACTTTTATTGAAACTTTGCTGTCAAACGGCAGATTGTAATTGATCTTTGTAGAAGGATTGAACGGATTCGGATAATTTTGTGAAATTGAGTAAGCTGAAGGTATTGAGTTTACTGTTTTCGAGTCAGAGCCGGCGCTGGTTATTTTCTCTCCGGCGATATCTCCTGTAATTGTTTTTACTTTACATCCAACTGTAAAATTGAGAGTGTGTCCGTTTCTGTTAACCGGCACAATTACAGAGGCGGGGCAATTTACAGTAAGGTCTCTGTTTAATGTAATTCCGTTCTGTATCTTTAATATCTTTAAGCCTGAAAATGCTATGATGCCTGCGCCATTTATTGTCTGCTGAGTAGCGCCATTGAAATTCAGATTCGTGTTTCTGTTGCCTGAGGCTGTATCTGAAAAACAAACATAACCCTCAATTGTGAGATTACCTCTGATGTTTATATCAGAAGCGTTCTGCAGGTTGAGATTGTTAATATTGAGGCTGGCGTTGGAATTTACTGTAAGATTATCTGTGTTCAGCGCGCCGCTGAAGAATTCGTTATCGGTCACTGATACGTTGTCTTCTATAACAAGATTTGAATAGGTCCTGCCGCTTAAAGAAAGAGCCGCTGAATTAGTTATGTAATAATCAAATGTGCTGCCTGATTCAAATTTTACTTTCGAACCAGGAGCCGCAAGCCCGAATGGGTTTAAAGCGTTAATATGGTTTAACCTGAACATAGAGCCATTTTCAAAAACTACGGCATTGTTAACGCCGGTTGTTGTGAAAATATTACCAGGGCATAATTGGTTGAGAACCGAACCCTGTTTAAATCTGATTGAAAGAGAGTCGGCGGCGTTCAGATTATTATTAGCATTTCCTGAAAAACTAAGCTCACCGTTAATATCTGCAGTGGCGCCGGTTTTGACATATAAGTTCAATGATGGATTAGTTGCCGATACGTTTAACGATGAACCAGACTCTATTATGAAATCGTCTCCGGAATCGCCGTTTATAGATATGGTCTTTGAATTTCCTGTCGAAGGGCTTAAAGTTAAGCTTGTATTATTCCTGATTATGAGCTGTCCTATTGTCACCTGGTTCACATTAATAACGTTCAGATTCCCGCCAATTCCGAAAATAAGAATATCAGAAGTGAGACCAACCTGTCTGGTTGGATTCCAGTTGCCGGCTGTGCTGAAATTAGAATTTACAGCGCCTGTCCAGTTATATGTTGTTTGAGAAAATACGGAAGCGGTGATGGAAAGCGAAACAAGCAGGAAAGTCAGGAGCTTCATATTTTTCAAGGTTTAAATAAATTAAAAAAAGAAGTTTGTTAGACTTCTGCTATTTTCTCCCCTACTAAATTTGATGACATACAAAGATAGCGCTAACGACTAACCCAATACAATAGGGTAGGGCAGGAGTTCTGCAAATGGCTGAAAATACTAGCTATACCCCTTAAAAGGCACACGATAATCGTTAGATTATCTAGGGTTAATGGTTACCGTGATAATAACGATTATGGCGATTCTGAGCAAAAAACATTATATATGAAAATCCTGAAACAAAATGGGGTTTTGAGTGTTTTTCAGACTATACCGCAAAATTAAGCTCACGGAGGATTTTTAATAATTGAATAAACTTTGGGTCGTTAAGCCTGGACCGAATCGGAGAAAGTGGGCAGAAAAGATGAGGGAAGGCTGCTACAAAAAAGGCAGCCATTTATGCGTGACTGCCTTATTGAGCGATTTTAATGAGGTGTAACAAAACTCTCGGAGCGTTAACGCTCACGGAGCTTCAGCGCTTTCGCGGTGAACTTATTTTACGACGATCATTTTCATTGTTTTGGAAAATGTATTGCCATCATCCGATACGGCTACGAGCCTGTAAAAATAAACGCCGCTGGCCGTATTGGAACCGTCAAATTCATTTGTATAGTATCCGGATTCAAGGTGTCTGTCCAGAACGGTTGCAACTTCGCGTCCCGATACATCGTAAACTTTAAGCGAGACCTTTCCTGCAAACGGAAGCTGGAAATCTATCTTCGTGCTCGGGTTCGAAGGATTCGGATAATTCTGAAATACATTGAAAGCAGAAGGAACGCCTATTATAACATTTGCGGGAGAGTTAAGATTGAAATATGCGAAATTCCCGTTGAAGTCGACCTGCTTTAATCTGTACTGGTATGTTCCTGAAGATAATTTGCCGTCAGAATAGTTATAATCGCTTTCCTGGTTAGTCGTTCCTTTGCCATTTACAAATGCAACGGACGACCAATCGGTGAAATTGTTGTTTGCGGCTATACTCCTTCTCTGAATTTCGAATCCTGCATTGTTTGTCTCAACAGAAGTGGCCCAGTTCAGCTTAACGTCTCTTGAAGCCATCGAAGCGTTGAAATAAAGCATAGTTACAGGAAGGGGACTGTTAATATCAGTGAGTGCATACGTCGAGAACGAACTCATGCCTCTGGATTTAATTGTCAGATTTGCCCAAGTGAGATCCGTCTGGTAAACGCCCGTACCCATTGTACTGAATACCTCCCAGCTTGTATTATATTTTGCGAGTCTTGAGCTTGTATTTGGGGTTGTGATAGTAAATGTTTCATTATCTCCAAAATCATATGTAATATCATACGATGCGCCTGTAAGAGTTCCTGTTGGCGTCAAAACCCAATTTGAGTTGGAATAATGTCCGCCAACTACGCCGGGCGGGTTTACGCCTGAATAGTACTGCACTTTTACAGAGCTTGGGTATGAGCTTCCGCCCGTTCCCCAGTTTATTACGGCAATTGTTCTTCCCCAAAGAGTATATGTTGAGGTCACGCCGCTGGCCGGAGCAAAATCTACAACTGCGCCCGGATTATTCGGAGGCGTTGCAGCAAATTCATCCGCGCCTATATCAGTAACGCCGCCCGCAATAGAGGCTGACCTGGATACGCCATCTACATCTGTTGTGACAGTCGCCAAAGCTATTCCTTTGCCCGAAACTATCCACGCTTCAGTGTTTGCGCTGTTTACGTGTAAGTTCCCGGTTGATATGGAAGTAAAAAGATTTGCCGCCAAAATGGTTGCTGATGTTGTGCTCCAGCTTAGCTTGTCTGAACCGGAAGCTGTTCTCCATGCCGCAATAGTCTCGTTTGTGCCGTTCCATCTGCCTATAGTCGCTGCACTTGAACTTATCAGCACATTGTAATTTCCGGTGAATGTACCGCCTGCATTGTTATTATTAATGGCTAAATGCGTTCCGTTTCCGGTTCTGTTGTTATAAAATAAATTATCTTTTAGCGTGACTATGTTGACCGCATCCCTGTGGTAAGCTGACGTTAAATTAACGCCGGTGTTTACTGTGCCGCCAATATATACTGTGTTGTAATATATGTTCCAGGTGTGAGTTCCTTCATCGTGGATTCCCTGGATAACCATGCCGTTGAATGAGTCTTCGCCGTCTTTAATTGGCGATTTATCAGTGTGAGACGAATTATTCGGATTTGATCTTGAGATCAACGATCTTGTTGATGTTGATCCTATAACTGAATTATCCGGCTGTTTCGGATTCAATTCAGTTTCTTCCTGCTTAAAATGCGGACTTTCAGGAATTGGAATGTTTTCTATATTGTCCGAGAGCTCGCCATTTGTTATTGTGATCATATTATTTTGCGCGGTCATTGAACCGCTTGCAATATAAAGACCATATAATGAGGCTCCCGCGCCTGTTGAAACGTTTGTCAGATCATAAATTTTATTTGAGCCGACAGTCCCTGAACAATTGCCCGTTATTACAAGACCTTTTGAGGACGTGTTTGTCGCTCCGGCAGTGAGGCTCCTGATACCGCTAATTGTATTTCCTGTTACTGTATTAGCGCCTGTTGAATTTATACCAACGCTAATACCGTTCACAGCGTTATTCGGGTCAGCGCCGACGCTTGTTATGTTTGTCGAACTGGTTTTAATTTCTGTAATAGTATTGCCTGTGCAATTAAATGTGGCGTTGCCGTCATGGAAAATACCCCTTAGCGAAGCGAGGGCATTTGTTGTTCCGTCAGTTAAATTTCTGATAGTGTTATTTGAAACTGTTACCACACCCGGAGAACTTACATTTGTATTGATTCCCATGAACGTAGTATTAACGTTCAGCGCGTTTTGAAAATTGCTTGCAAGGTTATTGCCGATAGTGTTTCCGGATATAGTTACGTTGCTTGCGTAAAAAGCAGTTGAGAATCCGGCGCGGATACCGATAAAATCCATGTCGTCTGCTGTTGTGCCTGTACCGGTTAAAGAGATGCCTCCAATGTTATTATTACTTACTGTACCAGTAATTGTGCTGGCAGAGTTCCAGTAATATCCGTATGCAATTGCTGTCGGATCGGGATTTCCGAATGTTCCGTTATATCTTAAGATTATTGAATTGGCCGCAGAGGTTGAACCGATTGTGTTTCCGGTAACGTTAACCAGGCCGGATACATTAACGTCAATACCTCTGAAGAAGAAATAATCGCCGGAAGTATTTAAAGTACAGTCAATATTAGCAATTGTGTTGTTCTGTACAACAGTTGCCGTAGTTGTTCCGGTCTGGAAAATCCTGAAGGCAAATAGCCCGCTTCCTGTCGTCATCGTGAGCGCGCCTCCTCCGCAGTTTGGAGCCATACCGCCGAAGTAATTGCCGGTAATTTGGAAATTGTTTCCCGATGTAGCCAAGATCAAACCAAAATATGCGGCGCCGCTTGCGGGATTCCTTGCTGATGTTTGGTAGAAACTGTTGTTAGAAATTATCCAGTCTGTAT